>Ga0335397_10008463_pt1 | contig 12954 bp, 9 predicted proteins | sample MAT04_FD_205740 | JGI IMG/M metagenome (GOLD analysis project Ga0335397, IMG submission 205740) | Freshwater microbial communities from Lake Fryxell liftoff mats and glacier meltwater in Antarctica - MAT-04 (spades assembly) (version 2) ...
TGCTACTTTACTGCTTGGGTCAAAAGCTAAAAAATGATCTATCAGCGCATCGCTGATCTGGTCTGCTACTTTATCCGGATGTCCTTCACTAACAGATTCTGAAGTAAATAAATAAGGCATATAAAAATTTTTTGATTGTGCAAATATAAGGGGGATTATTAATAACAAAAAAGTCCTGTTGAAATCTTCAAAAGAACTTTTTATTTTTTAGATAACTATAATTTGGAATAGATAATGATCATTCGCATTTTCACTTTCTTTTCAGGATCAGGATATGTTCCGCTTTTAACCTTTATACGGCCAAAACCCAAAAGGTTATTTAGCGGAATAATACTAGCAGGATTGAGTGTTGTTCCATATTGCGGATATAAAGTGGTAAATCCGGGGAATAGCCTTAACTCATAATTAGGTGTTTTTTTGGTAATGATTTGTTGTACATAACGGGTTACATTCAAATCATAATACCACACTTTCTCTCCCAGCGCATTTGTTTTTTTGCGGGCATAACCACCAAAGTAGCTATAATCAATTTCGCCACTGGACGGAAAATAAGGAAAACCTGATTTAAAATCGGGATCATAGGTGGTCCTTGGGTTTAAATCAAAATACAACGGTTTCCATTTGGGAGCAGCAGTAGTTGTGTCTACAATATCGAGGTACATAAAAGAAGGTACTGAAAAGATGCTGTCGGAAACAAAATCTTCGGGCATCTGCTCTATACTTATTTGTGCCCTGTGCACAATGGCATTTTGAAAACCTGTCAACTCCGGAATTTTTAAATTCGCAAAAGTACCGGGACCTGATTGCAGGTAAATAGCTGAACTGCCTGGAACAGGATTGCTGATATATGAAGGATAATTCCTACTCACAAAATTAGAACTGGCAGAAGGAGTAATGTATGCAATATTAGAACTGGCTGGCAACATTGTAAAGGAATTGTAAACAGAATCAATGATGCCGGTTGTAATTGTTTTTTTACGGAGGTAAACTTCAAGACGGGTTTTGCTTTCAAGCAAATTTATATACATCACTGCATTACCATTAGTTCCTATTACAGCAAATCCTTTATTGAATTTTCTAAATGCAGAATCCGTTCTAAAAGCATTATTCATGGAATTGGCATTGGAATCCCTGGTAGCTATCAGGTTTTTAAAATTCTCTGATAATTTAATCCTGATCTGGTTGGTAACGGAATCTTTACCATGATTAATTTTAATGCTGTTTTTTAACTGGCGGATATCTATTGATGCGGTACCTAACATGTCTCCAAGTTGCGGAGCATAGGAAATTGTTTGTGGTTTTTTATATACAGAATCAGCAAAAAAATCTTCCGTAATGGCCCGCACCGTTAACTGTTGAACCGTATTGGAATCACCCCAGGAACCCTTGTAAGAAAGACTCAGAACAACAGAGTCAATAGCAATGATTGAATCTTTGGCATTACCAAAATAAAAAGGATAAAATGCAGGCTTGGGTTGAAAAAATATGTTGGCCTGAGTTTGCCCAAATATAGGGTCGTTACTTATTTTACCCAACAGATGATTTTCACTACGACCTATTCTAAAACTATCATTAAATACCCCTTGTGTAGTATTGATGACTAACGTATCAGCAAAAGTATTTACGTTATCAACAGCAGGTATCAGGTCGCTTCCAAGAGTTGTAGTGTCCAATTTGGTACAACCCCAGTTTATACATACAATACTAAAATAACTGAGCAGGGTAATTGGTAAAAATCTTTTAAACACAAATAAAATATTTTATGGAAATAGGTTGAGAATTATCTATTTGGCAAGATCGGCATATAATTGTAAATAGTCTGTTAAATCACTTTCGGGATTATACTTCAAAATCTTTTTGCCCTTGATTTTTGAAAATTCATCCAGCAGTTTTTTATCAATATTTTCAGATCCAAAAGTTACAGCATCTGCATAAGTGGCACCACCTCTAAACATCGCAACATTATCAATATCGCTGTAAACATCCTGTTCTTTTTTAGTTACATTATCATTAATAGCAATCAGTTTTAAAAAGTCTGCACCCAGTTTTTCTTTAAAAGTGTTTTCGCCAATGCTGTACACAATTTTACTATGACTGAATACGGGTTCTTTTTTATAAGCCGTTTTAATATACATGGGTATCAGGCCAGTCATCCATCCGCTGCAATGAATAATATCTGGAGGCCATCCGAATTTTTTTACAGTTTCCAGCGCTCCTTTACAAAACAACACCGTTCTTAAACCGTTATCATCGTACCATTTTTCATTTTCATCCGTAAAAATAGATTTACGCTTAAAGAAATCTTCATTATCTAAAAAATATACCTGCAACCTTGCGTTGGGCAACGAAGCCACTTTAATGATAAGGGGATAATCATCATTGTCGATGGTAACATTAATACCGGAAAGTCTCACTACTTCATGCAAACGGTGTCTTCTCTCATTTATCACTCCAAACTTTGGCATAATACATCTCACTTCCATATTACTGTCGTTGGAAAGAACAGCAAGTTTGTTTACGATTTCTGCAAACTCTGTAAGCTCCAGGTATGGCGACATTTCATTTGCGATAAATAAAATTCTTTTCTTTGTAGACATATTTACTATGTTAGTGCTAATTCCGGGTAAAAATTTAAAAATGGATTGCAAAAGTACTGAAATTTAACTAAACTACCTTTACACAAGCAATCGCAGCGCTAAAACACTTATTCAATGATCCTCATAAAACACATTACTGATTTAAAAAATCTGTTAAGCAGTTTCAAAACAAAGGGCCATGCAATTGGATTTGTACCCACCATGGGAGCTCTGCACCAGGGGCATATTTCCCTCATCAATGCCAGTAAAGCCGCCAACCGGGTTACGGTTTGCAGCATATTTATAAACCCTGCCCAGTTTAACAATACAGCAGATTTTAATAAATATCCCATTACAATAGAAAAAGATATTGCGATGCTGGAGGATGCCGGCAGCGATGTTTTATTCCTCCCTTCTATCATCGAAATGTATCCTCCCGATGATCCGGTGTTGGTTTACGATCTTGGTTATCTTGAAAACCTGCTGGAAGGAAAATACCGCCCCGGGCATTTTCAGGGGGTATGCCGAATTGTAGATAAATTATTAAATGCAGTGATGCCCGATACGCTTTATATTGGTCAAAAAGATTATCAGCAATGCCTGGTTATAAAAAAAATGATCGCCTTAAAAAATCACCCGGTACATGTAGAAATATCAGAAACTATACGGGAATCGGATGGACTGGCCATGAGCAGTAGAAATTTACGGCTGGATGCTGCAGCAAGAAAAAAAGCAGTGCTCATCATAGAAAGTCTCAGGAAAATAAAAGATACGATTAAAGAAGGCAATTTTACCTCCATAACCAGCCAGGCAATTGAACACTTAAACCAACAAAACTTTAAAGTAGATTATGTACAAATTGCCAATGCTACAGATCTGCAACCTATAACCGTATGGGATGGCAAACAAAAAGCAGTGTTGTTGGTTGCAGCGTTTATAGAAGAGGTAAGGTTAATAGACAACCTATTATTGAATTGATATATTTTTTGTTATCCAAAAAAATATGAATGGGCAGTTGTAAATTGTGAATACTTATGAGCAAGCGTATTTTTTCTATTATACAATACGTCCTTTTTTTAGGGGCAGGATTTTTCCTGGTATGGTGGCAGTTAAAGTCAATGACGGTGGCAGAGAAAACAGAATTCTATGCAGCTTTCTCCAACACCAATTACTGGTTGATGATTCCGGTGGTACTGATGAGCTTGTTAAGCCATTTAAGCCGATCGATGCGATGGAAGTTAATGATGGAACCGTTGGATTACAATCCGGCACTTAAAAATGTTTTTGCCGTAACCATGGTAGGTTACCTGGCCAATTCGGCTATCCCGAGATTGGGAGAAGTGCTCAAGTGCAGCCTGCTGGCACGTTACGAAAAATTAAAAATCGATAAGCTTTTTGGTACTATCATTATAGAACGAACATTTGACCTGGGCTGTTACCTGGCATTTATTGGTATAACTGTGCTGATGCAGATAGATCTTATTGGAGAATATGTAAAAAGCAAACTCAGTTTAATGGCGCAATCGAAGGGAATTCCCATTTGGGCCAGGTTAATATTTGTTATAGGGATCATTGTTATAATCATTTATTTTTTCAGGCTAATCTCCAAAAAATTCCCTCATAATAAAATCCTTTTAAAACTCAACGGTTTTATAAAAGGAGTGATGGATGGATTTAAAACCATACTTCGTTTAAAAAAGCGAAAACAGTTTTTAGCACATACCCTTTTTATATGGTCAATGTATCTGTTGCAGATATATATTGGATTTTATGCAATGGAAGGCACGGCTCACCTGGGCATTAAAGCGGCCTTTGCAGTACTATCACTTGCCACCCTGGCCATGATAGCCACGCCGGGCGGCATTGGCTCCTTCCCTATTTTTGTAATGGAAACCTTATTGATTTATTCTGTTGCTTCTCCCCTTGGAAAAGCTTTTGGGTGGCTGATTTGGGGAGCTAACACAGCCATCGTAATTGTAGTGGGCTTAATTGCATTGATGCTGTTGCCTTATTTTAATAAACATAAAAAAGAATCACAGGCTCAAACAGTGCTGGTTGAATAATAAGAACCAAAACATAATCATGAATACAGGCTGTATTTTCTAAAATCAATATTGCAATATATTTTTTTACAATAAATTTGCAGCCTATTTTTAATATTTATAAACTCTTGCTTTGCATAAACGTAAAACTATCATCAGGGATATAAGCTGGCTTTCATTTAACAACCGTGTACTGCAGGAGGCAGCAGATGAAACAGTACCCCTAAGAGAACGGATCCGTTTCCTTGGCATTTTTTCCAATAACCTGGATGAATTTTTCAGGGTAAGGGTGGCCACACTTAAACGAATGATGGAAGTAGACAGCAAAGCAAGGATGCATATGGAACTGCAACCGGAAAGCATCCTGCAGGAAATAGAAGAAAAAGTAAACCTGCAGCAAATAGAATTTGAACGAATCTGGAAGGAGATACAACGGGAACTGAACAAACAAAATATTTTCCTTGTAAATGAAAAGAAATTAAGTAGCCAGCAACAGAAATTTGTTTTAGATTATTTTAATGAAGAAGTGAGAAGTTATATTGTTCCACTGATGATTGAGAGCATACAAACCTTCCCGGTGCTGAACGATAAATCCATTTACCTTGCCTGTAAATTAGCCCGCAAAGATAAAAGCATACCTCAGCGTTTTGCATTGGTATCTGTGCCTGCAAGGCATTTGAACCGTTTTTTGATATTGCCTTCCAAACCGGGTGAACAAAATATTATTTTGCTGGAAGATGTTATCCGTTTTTGCCTGCCCAATATTTTTTCTTTCTTTAACTACGATCAGTTTTCTGCACACCTGATAAAACTTACCCGTGATGCAGAAATTGATATTGATAATGATATATCCACCTCTTTAATTCAAAAGATTGAAAAAGGTCTGAAAAACAGAAAAAAAGGAAAACCTGTTCGTTTTGTTTTTGATAAAGACATTGATATTGCACTGCTCACCTACCTGGTAAAACGCCTGGGCCTTTCACTAAAAGAAAACCTTATTCCCGGGGGGCGCATTCATAATTTTAAAGATTTTATCAATTTTCCTGATACTGTTTTTTTAAATAAAAGTCAGCGTAAAAAACCTTTTACCCATCCTCTTTTAAAAAATGCGGGTAGCGTAACCAATGTGGTTTTTGACAGAGATGTGCTACTCAATTTTCCTTATCATTCTTACGATAGCGTAATAGATTTATTAAGGGAAGCAGCCATTGATCCTAATGTGGTGAGCATAAAAATAACCTGTTACAGGCTGGCATCTCGAAGCAAAGTAATTAATGCATTATCCAATGCCGTGCGCAATGGTAAGCAGGTAACTGTTGTGCTGGAACTAAGGGCGAGGTTTGATGAAGAAGCCAACCTGATGTGGAAAGAAGAACTGGAAGATGCGGGCGTAAAAGTGTTGCTGGGCCTGCCCAACCAGAAAGTACATGCCAAGTTATGCCTCATAAAAAGAAGGGTGAATAATATTACTACCCATTATGGTTTTGTAAGTACCGGAAACCTGAATGAAAAAACAGCCATGCTGTATGGAGATCATTGCCTGCTCAGTTCTGACCGTAAAATTATGGCAGATGTAAACCGCATTTTCACCTACCTGGAAAACCCTAAAACAAGAATTGGATTACTTAACTCCTGCAAAACACTGATGGTTTGCCCTATAGGTATGCGGCGGCAGCTACTGCAGCTTATAAACCGGGAAATAAAAAATGCAAAACATAAAAAAACAGCATCTATCATCGTTAAATTAAATTCGCTTAGCGACGAACAACTCATTCTTAAACTGGAAGAAGCAGCAAAGGCAGGCGTGGAAATTAAATTGCTGCTAAGGGGTATCTGTTGTATGTATACAGAAAATAAAAAATTCAAAAAACCAATTCAGGCCATCAGTATTGTAGATGAATACCTGGAACATTCCCGTGTTATGATCTTTCATAACGGGGGTGAGGAAAAAGTATTTATTTCTTCGGCAGATTGGATGGTTCGTAATATAGATCACCGCATAGAAGCGGCCTGCCCTATCCTGGAAAAAAACATTAAAAATGAAATCATAGATATCATTAATATTCAGTTAAGGGATAATGTAAAAGCAAGGATACTGGACAATGACCTGAGCAATCAATATGTGAACCCCCGAAATAAAACCAAGGTAAGATCGCAGGTAGAAACATATAATTACCTGCACAACAAAAAATACTCCTGATTACTATACTGATATTTTGTGAAACTATTATTTTTTCTTTAGAAATCGCTTTAGTGTAATTTTAGCATTCAACACAACATTTAAGCACCGGATAAATTACATATATATTGATACTGGCAGCCATTGATATTGGAAGTAACGCAGCAAGATTATTAATTACAGAAGTGATAGAACAGGCCAATGAAAAGCCTTTTTTCAATAAACTAAACCTTTTCAGGGTTCCTCTTCGCCTGGGGTTTGACGTTTTTGAAACCCGGTATATTTCTCCCGTAAAAATAACCATGCTCCTGGATACCATGCTGGGATTTAAACATCTCATGAATGCCTACAAAGTGGAGTCTGTAAAAGCATGCGCCACAAGCGCCATGAGAGATGCCATTAATTCCAGGGAAGTTCTGGAGCAGGTGCTTAACCAAACAGGTATTAATATAGAAATTATTTCGGGAGATATGGAAGCCAACCTGGTATATGAAAACCATGTGGCCGAAAATATGGACAAGGAAAATAGTTACATGTATATAGATGTTGGAGGTGGCAGCACAGAGTTATCTTTTTTTACAAACGGCATCCTTATTTTTAAAAACTCTTTTAATATTGGCACCATCCGCCTTTTAAAAAAAATGGTAACTGATGCGCATTGGGATGAAATGAAAAATACCATTAAAGCAATAACCGGCGGACAAAAGAAAGTGGTGGCCATTGGCAGTGGGGGAAACATCAATAAAGTATTTTCGCTTAGTAAAAAGAAAGATGGTAAACCACTTCCTTTTGAACTGTTGAGAGATTATTATAAAGAACTGGAAGCTTTTCCATTACAGGAAAGAATCATTAGATACAATCTGCGGGAAGACAGGGCCGATGTAATTGTACCCGCTCTTTCTATTTATATCAATGCCATGCGCTGGGCCGGTGCCGAAGAAATTTATGTGCCCAAAATAGGACTGGCAGATGGTTTGGTAAAGAACCTTTGGAATCAGCTAAAGGCAAAAAATTAATGGATACATCCGGGATCGTCTTGCACTGGATGACGGTACATCCGCACCGGCAATAAAAGCTTTAAGGGCTAAAAGCTAATAACTTAAAACGATCAGTTTCCTAAAACCCGATATTTCATTATGAAAAAAACAGGCTTTATCCTTTTATCACTGTTTGCCCAAACAGCCTTCTGCCAAAACAGTTATACAAAATTCATTGAAAAATCTTCTGTAAAATGGGCTGCATCATTATCCGATACTTGTCATTTTACTAATCCCAATCTTAGTTTATTGCTAAGAGAAAAGTTTAATAATGGATCAATAAAAGCAGGTTTATTTGAAGGCGGATTTAATGAAAAGTTGAAAAAAAAATTAGCCAAAGAAACCATCATAAACCGAATTGCCCCAAACAGGGTTACGCAAATAGCAGATGATGCAGGCAATATTACCGGCACAACGATAGAAGCAGAAAATCCTTTATTATCCCCCAAATATTTTGACAGTGAAACCAACGATCTGGTAGAAGTACAACAAATCCTTTACATACAATCTGGCAAACTGAAATCCCATACTCCCTGGGTAAGCCCCAAATATGCCGTGTTTACAAGTTGGGGGCAAAAACTTGGTATTGCCAATGCATTCAGTACGGGTTTTAATACATCCCGTTGTATGGCTGTCTCCACAAAGAAAAAAGCCGTTTTATTGGGCAACAGGTTTACCATGATCCCACTTGATTCAGCACAGCACCCTGGCATAATTAAACAATTATACGGTTACAACCTGCTGCAGGCTTTATGGCCTTACCTGCATAAAAAAAATTATAAAATCTACCGGATTGATTCTTCACGTTTAATTCCGTTTTCAATGATCACCCGGTCTATAATAGATAATCAACAATTGAATATACCTTTATATGATGCCGAAGGTAATCTTAGTAATAAGACAGTTGTGCAGGAAGATTTCCCCTTAAACCCTTCTGATTTTTCAGCGATGGAACTGGTACAGGAATGGCACTATCATTCAAAAAAAAACAGGATCTTCAATAATATAAGCCATATTATTTTATATGCCAGAAAATGGAGGAACGGTCAGCAGGAGGCTGTGGCAAGCCCAATACTAAAAATAATGCTGAAATAATATTTCTTACTACATTTACAGCCCGGCGATTTTTTCAGGATTTGTTTTATTCTAATGCAGAGCCATCTCCCCTCGCCATCACTTCCTTAAAAATATAGATATGTCTGTAAATAAAGAGATCAAAAAAATTACTACCCATACATTGCAAAAGATGAAATCTTCCGGAGAAAAGATTTCCATGATTACTGCCTATGATTATTCTTTTGCCAAAATATTTGATGCCGCAGGCATAGATATCATCCTCGTGGGCGACAGTGCCAGCAATGTGATGGCAGGCCATGAAACCACACTGCCCATTACGTTAGATCAAATGATTTATCACGCATCGTCGGTAGTAAGAGGTATCGAACGATGCCTTGTTGTGGTAGATCTTCCCTTTGGTTCTTACCAGGGCAACTCAAGAGAAGCATTGAGTTCTGCCATTAGGGTTATGAAAGAGAGCGGCGGACATTCCATTAAACTGGAAGGTGGTGAAGAAGTTATTGAATCTATCAAACGCATCGAAGACACGGGTATCCCGGTAATGGGCCACCTTGGACTTACTCCACAAAGCATTTATAAATTTGGCACTTACACCGTAAGAGCCAAAGAAGAAGCCGAAGCAGAAAAATTAAAAAAAGATGCACTGCTGCTGCAGGAGGCGGGTTGTTTTGCCATTGTGCTGGAAAAAATTCCTGCACTGCTGGCAGAAGAAGTTTCAAAAAGCCTGCAAATTCCCACTATCGGAATCGGTGCCGGCGGCGGTTGCGATGGACAGGTGCTGGTAATGCACGATATGCTCGGTATCAATACAGAATTTAAACCCCGTTTTTTAAGACAATACCTAAACATGGGTGAACAGGTAACCGGCGCTGTACAACATTATATTGCTGATATAAAAAGTGGAGATTTCCCTAATGAAAAAGAACAATACTGACCTAAAAAAGATCCCGATAGTTTGACGCATCTCAGCTAATTTTGCCGCTTACTAAAAATCAAAGTATGAAGTTTGTTTTTACGTTATTCATAAGTTTTACCTTTTTTACCGGGAATGCACAGGATATTTTGGAGCTCGACCCACTAAGCATTACCGCTTCCCGCAGTCCCCAAAAAATTTCAGAAACCGGCAGATCTATTACAATTATTGAAAGCAAACTTATACAGCATCTGCCTGTTTATTCCCTCGATGATCTTTTAAAATATACTTCCTCTGTAGAAATTCAACAACGTGGCCCGGCTGGTGCACAGGCTGATATCATCATAAGAGGGGGCACTTTTCAACAGGTATTGGTGCTGTTGGATGGCATCAAAATAAACGATCCCATAACAGGGCACTTTTCTGCCTATATGCCCATAGCAATGTCGCAAATAGAAAGAATAGAAATTCTAAAAGGTCCTGCCGCAGCTATTTACGGCTCTGAGGCCGTGGGTGGCGTTATCAATATTATTAGCAAAACATTTGCAAACTTTGTAAAAGAAAAAACGCTAACGGCCAACGCTGGTATTGCTGCCGGAGAATATGGCTTCCTGGCAACACAGGCTGGTTTTCGTAAAACCGGAGGGAAAATTAATTTTTCTGTAGCTGCGCAGTCAACAGAAGCAGATGGACAACCGCTGAGAGGAAACGAAAAAGGATATTTTAAAAATCAAATTGTATCTGCCAATTCCGCATTTGCATTAGATGAAAACTGGAAACTGATGCTTCACAGCAGCTACGATAGTCGTGACTTTGCCGCACAAAATTTTTATACAACGTTTGTAAGCGATACCGCTACAGAAAAAGTAAACACATGGTGGAATCATGCCAAATTAAAATACAGCAAAGGAAAATCATCCCACGAAATTGACATTGCTTACAAACAAAGCACCGATAATTATTTATACAATCCACGCTCCATTGCCAACAACAATAAATCTGGCAGCATCAGTCTTCAATATGTGCACGCCAAAAATGTTTCTGCCAATTTGAAGTACAACTTTGGAATGTTGGGTGAGCAAAAACTCATTCGGTCAAACGACAGGGGCAATCACAGCAACAATCATATTGCCGGGTTTGGGTCTCTTTTTTATAAAGTCAAAAAGTTTTCTCTTAATCCAGGTTTGAGGCTGGTTTATGATGAAAATTATGGCACGCAATTGCTGCCCCAGGCCAATATTGCTTATCGCATCAACAAGATTGTTTTAAAAGCCAATGCCGGGCGTGCCATTCGCAGTGCAGATTTTACAGAACGTTACAATAATTACAACAAAACCCTTGTAACAGGTGGCAGTATAGGCAACCCTGATCTTACCACAGAAAAATCCTGGAGCTATGAAATGGGAGCAGATATGTTGCTGCAACATTTTAAATTTTCTGCAGTAGGATTTTACCGCAACCAGGATAATGTGATTGACTTTGTGAGAACTCCATATGCCGATATGCCCCGCAAAAATAACCTCGTGGCTACAGGCACTTATGCCCTGGCAAAAAATATAAAAGAAGTAAATACATCAGGAATAGAATTGGAAGTTAACTATCGCCGCTCGTTTAAAAAAGATCAGCAATTTTACATGAATGCCTCTGCCACATTTATGAACTCAAAAAGTTCAGACGCTGTTCCTTCCTTTTATATTATTTCTCATGCAAAAACCCTGCTGCAGCAATCAATTATATACACTTATAAAAAAGTAAATGTTGCACTTACGAGTATATACAAAGTAAGAAATGAACAACAATCGGCGGGCATTAAAGCAGTGATAACAAAAAACTACTGGCTCGTAAATGCTAAAGTAGATTACCGCTATAAAATAGCAACTGCATTTATTGCAGTAAACAATATTGGCAATATTCAATACAGCGATTTACTGGGTAGTAAAATGCCCGGAAGCTGGACCACAGCAGGTTTAGCCATTCAACTATAATTATCAATCGTATGATAAACTTCTCATTCTAAAACATTCAAATATGCAAACTATTTTAAAAGAACTTGGCATTAATCAAACCAACCAGGGCGTATCCACCGGATTAACCTGGATCAAATCCAAAGGCGCAAAAATTACATCCTACTCACCTGTAGATGGCAATGCGATTGCATCTATCGTAGGGGCAGATAGAAAAAGTTATGATGCTCTTGTAGAAAAGGCACAGGAAGCATTTTTGGAATGGCGGCAATGGCCGGCGCCAAAAAGAGGTGAGATTGTAAGGCAAATCGGAAATGAATTAAGACTAAATAAAGAAGCCCTTGGTAAACTGGTGAGTTATGAAATGGGCAAGAGCCTGCAGGAAGGAATGGGTGAAGTGCAGGAGATGATAGACATCTGCGATTTTGCTGTGGGCCTTAGCCGCCAATTGCACGGGTTAACCATGCACAGCGAAAGACCCGGCCACCGAATGTATGAACAATACCACCCGCTTGGTATTGTGGGTATTATTTCTGCCTTTAATTTCCCTGTTGCGGTGTGGAGCTGGAACACTATGTTAGCAATGGTTTGCGGCGATGTGTGCATCTGGAAACCAAGTGAAAAAACACCTCTTTGCGGCATAGCCTGTCAAAAAATTATACAAAAAGTTTTTAAACAAAATCGTGTGCCCGAAGGCGTTAGTTGCCTGCTTACCGGCGGCCGGGAAACGGGCGAGTGGCTAAGTGATGATACAAGAATTGCCCTGGTATCTGCAACGGGCAGCACCCGCATGGGCAAAGCAGTGGGTGCGGCTGTAGGGCAGCGCCTGGGAAGAAGTTTACTGGAACTCGGTGGTAACAATGCCATCATCATCAGCAAAGAAGCCGATTTAAATATTGCATTGGTGGCTGCCGTATTTGGAGCAGTGGGCACTGCAGGACAGCGTTGCACTTCTACCCGCAGGCTAATCATTCATGATAAAATTTATAACAAAGTAAAAGACCTGTTGGTGAATGCATACAGCCAGCTTAAGATTGGCAACCCACTTTTGGAAAAAAATCATGTGGGCCCGTTGATTGATATAGCTGCGGTAAATATGTACCTGCAGGCTATTGAAAAATGTAAAGCAGAAGGTGGAAATTTTATAGTAGAAGGCGCTGTGCTCA
>Ga0335397_10008464_pt1 | contig 12954 bp, 8 predicted proteins | sample MAT04_FD_205740 | JGI IMG/M metagenome (GOLD analysis project Ga0335397, IMG submission 205740) | Freshwater microbial communities from Lake Fryxell liftoff mats and glacier meltwater in Antarctica - MAT-04 (spades assembly) (version 2) ...
TTGAACGAGCCCGCCGAGCGGCTCGACAACGATCTTGTTGAGGACTTCTTCGAGGCCAAGGATTTTTTGCGGCGGAATCGCTTCCAGCAGTTCGGCGGCGCTTCGGTCGAGGTGATCCTCACCGTGGGGCAGGACGACCCGCATCGTGTTGGACCCTTGCAGGGTCGTCTGATGGATTTCGTCGCCACCGGCCTGTTGGTTGTGCCCGGAACCGCCGGCGAGGATGATCGGCGCTTCCATGAATTCCGAAAGTTGCCCTAGGCGCTCGCGCGCCGTGGCGAGGTCGCGTTTCATCTCGTCGAAGCGGGCGTAAATGCGGCGGTAGAATTGCAGCGAAGCGTAGGTGAGATCCTCCAACACCCGCGTATCGACGAAGTCTTGGATCTTTTCGATGAGGCTGCGGACCGACTTGGTCACGCGGTTGCCGAAGAAGCTGAACCCGCCCCCGCCGGACTGGCATGCTTCGAGCGAACTTTGTACCGAGAGCTTCGCCTGCTCCCGTTTTTGCCCCAGCTTTGCAAGTTGATCTTCGATGGCGCCGATGGCGCCGCCGGAGGTGTCGAGTAACTTCGCCACGACGATCTCGGCCGAGCCGAGCCGGGGGCCGGGGAGGTCTTCGAGGCAACGGATGCGCTCGGTCAATTCGTTGTCCCACGCTTCCACCGCGCGGCGCAGGCCGGCGTCGAGAGACTTGCTCAGCCGACCGCGGCGGAAGGCGGAATCCGATTCGCCCGTTGGTTCCATGCCGAGCCAATCGCGGGCTTGATCCCAAGCCGCGACGCCCCATGTGATGGGGTCACCACGTTTCTGGCCCGCGTCGGCTTGGGCGGCCACTTCGCGCATCCACTGGGCGAGCCGCTCGAGCGGATCGCCTTCTGCGCGCGTCACCGATTGGGCCACGATGAACTGCTTGACGGGCTCCGGGGTCAACCGGGTGTCGGTGAGAATGCCGTCGAGGATCTGTTCGGCCGCCGGGGCCAATCGGGGAACGGCTTGGGCCCAACCGCGGACGATGTCGGTGGCGATTTGCCGGGCGGCGGAACGGAGCAGCAGGCCGCGCGGATACCAAACGCCGAAGGTGCCGAAGCCGCGGAAGGGCGTCCGGCCGACCGGGGGTGGCGTCCGCCGGACTCGCTCCAAACCGTGCCCGAGCGGGGTCGTGAGATCGTACGAAACGTACCCGGCGAGGTGGGCGACGCAATCGCGGAAGGCCTCCGGGGTCCGCGAGGCCATCGGTAGCAGATAGGTCGCGGTGAAGGGCAGTCCGCGCCCTTCGATGACGGGGCCTTCGGGGCCGCCGTACTGGGCCGTGAAGTTCACGTCTGGGTCGGCGTAGTGGTTCAACTCCGTCAGCGTGGCGAAGATGTTGGCGAGTTCGTCGGGCGGCGAATTCGGATCCTCGGGTGCCCCGGTCAACACGAAGCACGAGACCGTCGCGTCGGGAAGGTTCATCTTTTCGAGCGAGCGCCGCACTGCGTAGCCGAGGTCCATGACGCTACCACTGGTTCCGCCGCTGGCGCTAACGAACAGATAGACTGCGGGGGATTTCCCGCGGACTTTCAAGCCCGATTGCTCCGCCGATTGATTCAACGTCTCCGGGTGGGTGCAGGTGCCGATCTCGTTGCGGAGCCGCGTCATGAATCGCAAGTAATGATCGCAGAACGAGAGCCGACCGAGCGAGCGTGAGCCTTCGACCCGGAGCGAGCGCGGGATCGCGTGGAGCTTCTCACGCGGCAACCATTCCATCAGTTGATCGAGCTGCCGGCGGCGGTAGTTGGTCACCGGTTGAAGCGGCGTCAAGAAAATGTGTTCGGAATGCAAGGCGATGTCCGGCGGCGCGGACAGGGCTTTGTCCGGGGCGTCGGGATCGGGATCGATGTAGATGAACCGCAGGCAGGGGACGTGCGAAAGCTGGCCGACGCGGTCGAGCAATCGGCAGCGCACCTGCTGCAAAGCCCGCCGGCCGAAGCTGCCGACGCCGATCAGGATGGCGGGGCGGAGGACGCCCTCGTCTTTGCCGAAGCCCAGTTGGGCGAGGTCGTCGATTTCGCGGCGCAGACTCGCGGGAAGTTTCTGCGAGATCGTCCGACCGAGGGGCGGCGGGGTCACGGCCGAGCGATCCGCGTCGTAAATCGCCCCGCTGGTGCCACCCGGCCGGGTCGTGCGTGTCACGGGAATCGACGTGCTGGCCATGTCCGATCGACCGGACAACGCTTTGATGAACGAGAGGTTACTCGGGAAACGCTCGTCCGGATTCTTGGCGAGCGCCCGGCCAACCGCAGCCCGGTCGGCTTCGGGGATCGCTTTCAAATCGGGCGGCTCGGTCATGTGCTGCATGGCCAACGAGCGGATGTTTTTCCCGTTGAAAGGTTTTTGTCCCGTCAGTAATTCGACGAAGACCACGGCCAAACTGTATTGGTCGGAATGCTTCGACACCTTGTTCGCGAAAGTTTCCGGCGCCGCGTACACCGGCGAGATGCCGCCCATCATGCCGGCGCTCGACTGCTTGGCCAAATCGCGGACGAGGCCGAAGTCCGCGACTTTCACGCGGTCGGCGATCACGAACAAATTCTTCGGTTTGATGTCGAGGTGCTGGAGGGAGTGCTTCTCGATCATATGATCGAGCCCCTCGGCCGCGTCGGTGAGAAACGCGAGCAATTCGTCGCGCGGGATGCCCGGTTTGCCGGCTTGGCGGTACTCTTCGAAGAGGTCGTGCAAGCTCTTGTCGGCTAATTCCATGACGATGAGCAGCTCGCCGGAGACGACTTCGATGCGGTCCATCGACACCACGAACGGGTGACGAACCGACTTCACGCGTTCGAGGGCCTTGTACTCCTGTTCGGCTTTGGCGGAGTCGCCGTCGAGCGAATTGAGGTTGCCGAAGACGAACTTGATCGCTTTATGGATGCCGCCGGGCGCCACGCATTTCCAGACCTCGCCGAACCCGCCGCTGCCGAGCGGCGAGATGAGCTTGTAACCGGGAATCGGTTCCGCATCGGGTTCGCGTAGCCAGTTCATGGGTCGGGCCGACGGAGTGCGCGGATTTGGACGTGACAACCCTAGTTCACACGGCGCCGGTTTGTCGAAAAATCGGATCGGGGTGGGAAGTCTTTGTGACAATTGTGGGAACTCTGCGCGTCGGGTTGCGTCGGGCCCCGGCGCCGAAGTCGAGAATTCGCGCCGGGACAATATGAGGGCTCGGGTTTACAATCTCGCTAGCGTATCTTGATCCAATCCCCTGCGGGGGTCGAAATGCCGTTCCCCACGCGATCACTTGAACCATGAAACTCGCCTTCAGCACCAATGCTTACCTCAACTACTCCTTCCCCGAGACGGCCCGGCGCCTCGCGGCCCTCGGGTACTCCGGCCTCGAACTGATGGCCGATGTCCCGCACGCGTGGCCGGCGTACCTCCTCGAAGGGCAGAAGCAGGTCATCCGCGAGGCGATGGCTGCGAACAAACTCGCGTTCAGCAACGTCAATGCTTTTATGATGCACGCGGTGAATGACCGCCGCCAGAAGTATTGGCACCCGTCGTGGATCGAACCGGACGTCAACTACCGTCAAGTGCGCATCGACCATACCGTGCGGGCGCTGTCGCTGGCGGCGGAACTCGGCGCGCCGTGCGTCACCACCGAACCGGGCGGGCCTGTGCCCGACGGAATGACTTGGGCGAACGCGTTGAAGATGTTCGTCGAAATGCTGAAGCCTGTGGTCGAACACGCGGAGAAGGTGAAGGTGCCGTTGCTCGTCGAACCCGAGCCCGATTTGCTGATCGAAACCGCCGATCAATACCTCGAGTTCGCCGAGTATTTCGACTCGCCTTACCTCGGATTGAACTTCGACATCGGCCACTTCTACTGCGTGAACGACGACCCCGCCGCGACGGTACACAAACTGGCGCCGCTGATCCGGCACGTCCATTTGGAAGACATCGCCGCGACGCGGAAGCACCATCATTTGGTCCCCGGCGAGGGTGTCATCGATTTCCACGCGACCCTGAAAGCATTGAAAGACGTCGGCTACGACCAATGGGTGACGATCGAATTGTACACCTACCACGAGGATCCGGACGGAGCCGCCAAGATGGCCCGGGACCGGGTGTTGACGATCGCCAAGGAAGTAGGGGTAAGGCTGGGGTGATCGCCGCGACTGCTCACTTGTCCTTCTTCGGCTCCGCCTTTTTGTAGCCCAGTACCGCGACGGTATACCCGCCGTCCGGTTTCATTTCGGCGCTCACGCTGAGTTCGTTCGTGTCTTCCATCTTCTTGACGTTCTTCTGTTCTTCGAGGAACTCGGCCGGGCTCAAGAGGTCGTCGTACCCTTCCACGCCGTAGTGCATTGGGATCGCGAAGAGGCGAGGATTGATCGCGGCGGTCACTTTGCGGGCGACCTCGCCGTTGATGGTGTAGATGCCGCCGACGGGGACGAAGAGCACGTCGATTTTGCCGATTTGCTTGACGAGCTGCGGGGAGAGTTCGTGGCCGATAACCCCGAGATGGCAAAAGGTCAGCCCATCCACAGTGATGACAAAAACACTGCACAGGCCACGTTCTTTGCCGTCTTTCTCGTCGCGATACACGCCGAATGTCTTCAGCTTTACCCCCAGCCCCTCGATTGTTTCATCGAGTTTATTCCATTCGAAAGCAGTCTTCGCTTTATTGGTCGGCTTCAAACCCCGACGCTCGAGCCGTTTGTCGTTCTTCGGCAGAGTCTTGGCGAAGTCGATGTAGTCGTACTCGTAGGAAACACAAAGTAGGTCGGCATCGGGCTTCTCCAAGCCGAAGGCGGGGACCAAGTGAGGGTCGAAGACAATCTTCTTCCCGGCCACGGTTTCGATTTGAATCAGCGATTGTCCATACCAACGCACTTTCGTCGGCTTATCGGCGGCTGCGCTCATCGAAACTCCCAGAGCCAGAGCGGCCAGCGCCGCGAGCATCCTCAGCATCGTTCGTCCTCGGGAATCATCGGAATAAAGTCATTCTACGGGACGAACGTCGTGGCGGATCATCACTTCAATTCCACCGACCAGTACGCACTGTCGAGGAACGTCTGCCAGGTGTGGTACTTCTTTTGGCTCAGCTTGATGTTGAGCATCGGGCTGCGCTTCGGCTTCTCGGGCTTGCGGATCAGGGTCAGGTTGGCTTGGCGCGGGGTGCGGCCCCCCTTGCGGACATTGCACTCCACGCAAGCGCACACGATGTTGTCCCACGTGGTGCCGCCGCCTTGGCTGCGCGGGACGACGTGGTCGAGGCTCAGTTCGCTCATGATGAACTTCCGGCCGCAGTATTGGCACTGGTTGTTATCGCGGGCGAAGATGTTCCGGCGGTTGAACTTCACCGCTTGCCGGGGCACCTTGTCGTATTCGAGCAGCCGGACGACGCGCGGCGCTTGGATTTCGACAGTGGGCGTACGCACCCAGTCGTCGTTTTCGTCGCGGAAGAACTGGGCACGGAACGCGCTCAGCTCGGCCCACGATTCGAAATCGTAGCTGAGGTACTGCCCCTCTTCGACGCTCACGACCTCGGCTTGCTGCTTGGCCAGCAAACAGAAGGCCCGGCGCACGCTGATGACGTGAACCGCCATGAACATCTTGTTTAGGACCAGCACGCTGGATTCCAGCGGCGAGTAGGTCTTGGGATTCATAATCGGCGGAGACCCCCGTATGCGACGACGAACCGGAGGCCGTCGGGGCCGACGCCGGTTCGCTATCCGAGACGCGCCGGGGTTATGTCGGGTTCGTCCACATTGGTATTCTAACCGGCAAATTCCGGGGAATGCAAGGATGGAGTGGACGACTTTTCGGGGGCTTCACGGGTTTTTCACATATCGATTCCGCAGGCCGCGCCTTCACCGATCCTTCGCGCAGGCTTCCATAGACGTTGTGGCCCCCGGTGATACGATATCTGTTGCTCCAGCGTCTGGGGCGACACGCCGAACCCAAATACCGTTGGTCGGCTCTATTCCACACGGCGGGCACCTTGGCCCACCGGCGGCGGATCCGTTTCCGCCGAAGCGTTCCCTCTAACCCCGATTGCGCCGGGGGCAGGCCTTTTTATGATGCTCGACAAAGTCCGAAACATTGGAATCATGGCCCACGTCGACGCGGGCAAGACGACCACCACCGAGCGCATCCTTTACTACAGCGGCACCAAACACAAAGTCGGCGACGTCGACGACGGCGATACCACGACCGACTTCGACCCCCTCGAACGCCAGAAGGGGATCACGATCAACAGCGCCGCCGTGTCGATCGACTGGCTCGACCACGACGGCGCCGACATCGCCATCAACATCATCGACACTCCCGGCCACGTCGACTTCACCGCCGAAGTCGAGCGCAGCTTGCGCGTGCTCGACGGCGCCATCGGCGTCTTCTGCGCCAAGGGCGGCGTCGAAGTCCAATCCGAGACCGTCTGGCGCCAAGCCACCAAGTACAAGGTGCCTCGGCTGGCCTACGTCAACAAACTCGACCGCATGGGTTCCAACTTCTGGGCCTGCGTCGACCAAATGAAAACGAAGCTGCTCGCGAACCCGGTCGTGGTGACCATCCCCGCCGGGCAGGATTCGGCCCTCGAAGGGATCATCGACCTGATCCGCATGAAGCTGGTCACACGCAACACCGACGACAAGACGCACCGCGAGTTTTACTCGAACGACGTGCCCGAGAAGTACCTCGCCGAAGCGACAAAACGCCGCGACGAAATGCTCGACGGCATTTCGATCGCGTCGGACGAAGTCACGGAACTGGTGCTCGAAGGCAAGCCGGTCAGCATCGAACTGATCCTGAAGACCCTCCGCACGGGGACGCTAGGGAACCTGTTCACGCCCGTGCATTGCGGCAGCAGCAAGATGTTCCACGGCGTGCAGCAGCTGCTCGACCTCGTCGTCGATTGCCTGCCCAGCCCGCTGGACCGGCCGCCGGTCAACGCCGTCCACCCGAAGACGAAAGAACATTTCCTGCGCAAGCCGGAAGCCACCGAGCCGATGAGTGCCTTGGCCTTCAAAACGGTGGCCGAGACCAACGGGGACCTCGTGTACATCCGCGTCTACTCGGGCACGATGCGGCCGGGCGAAACCTACATGAATACCACCACCGGCAAGAAGGAGCGAATCGCCCGCTTCATGCGGATGATGGGGGACAAGCGCATCCCGCTCGAGAGCGCCGGACCGGGCGACATCGTCGCGGCCATGGGCCTCGCCGACACGTTCACCGGCAACACGCTGTCCGACACGGAACAACCGGTCGCCCTCGAAGCGATCCAGTTCCCCAAGCCGGTCATCGCGCAGGCGCTGACGTTCAGCAAACTGCTCGACGCCAGCAAAGTCGGGGAAGCGCTCAACCGCTTGGTCCGAGATGATCCGACGCTGAAGACGCACACGGACGACGAAACCAAGGACACGATCATCTCCGGGATGGGCGAACTCCACTTGGAAATCAGCATCGAGAAGCTCAAACGCGCCGTCGGCATCCGCCAAGACGACATCGACTCAGTGAAGCTCGGACGACCCCGCGTCGCCTACCGCCAGAGCCTCGCCCGAGCGGTCGACTTCGAATACAAGTTCCAGAAGCAGACCGGCGGCCGCGGGAAGTTCGCGGTCATCGCGGTGAAGTACAGCCCGCTGACCCCGGAGCAAATTGAAGTGAAGGTCAAGGAGATCGAGGAACTCAACGACCCGAAGATCAAGCAAGAGCCGAACAACGTCTACTTCGTGAACAGCATCACGCAGGGGGCGATCGACAAGCAGTTCATCCCGAGTGTGGAAGAGGGGCTGCGCGAAGGGGCGAAGAAGGGGCACAAGTACCCGTTCCCGTTCGTCGACCTCGAGTTCGACCTCTACTTCGGCAAGATGCACGACGTGGACTCGTCGCAAGACGCCTTCTACCTGTGCGCCTTGGAAGCCTTCCGCGAGGCCCAGGACAAAGCCGGCATCCAACTGCTGGAACCGATCATGAAGGTGGTGGTGGTATCGCCCAAGGACTACCAAGGGCAGATCACGGGGAACATCAGCAGCAAGCGCGGCGTCATCGAAGACACCACCGAAGACCGCGGCGTGGCCCAAGTGAGCGCCAAGATCCCGCTGGCAAACCTCTTCGGCTACACGAGCGACCTGCGCTCGGCGACCAAGGGCCAAGCGAGCTTCAGCATGGAATTCAGCCACTACGCCGCCGTCCCGGTGGAACTGGCCGACCTACCCCCCGGCACAGTCCGCGGCGGGAAGTAGGGCTGGGATTCGGGAAGTGAAATAAGGAAGCCCCCGGCGAGTGCCGGGGGCTTCCTGCGTTACTCTAGGCCGCCGAGTTCTTCAGGGTGTGCCTGTTGTGGGTTATTGTCGCGGTCTATTGTTTGGCTTCCGCGAGGCGGCGATGGGAGTCGGCTCGGCCGGCGTCGCCGATTTTAAGGTAGTACGCGGCCAGCGCCCGGTGCGAGGGTCGGTGATCGGGCTTTTCCAGCAGGGCGCTCGACAGCCATGCGACGCCCGTTTCGTAGCGGTCGAGCCGCAAGAGTTCCTCTCCGATGAGGCACCGGAGATCGGCGTTCGTCGGGTCTTGCAGCAGTTGCGCGGTCCACTCCGACGTCTTACGGTAGAGTTCGGTGAGCTGCGCGGAGCGGGCCGAGTGGAGCGCGGCCTCCTCGGATTTTCCGAACCGGTTGAACAGGATTCCGAGCCGGTAGTGGTATTCGGGTTCGTCCGGGAGGGAGACCGCGGCCCGAAGCGCCGATGCCAAAGCTTCCTCGGATCGACCGGCATCCGCATCTAGCTCGGCGTACACCAAGCGGCCCAGGCTGTGATCGGGATCGCGGGCGAGCAGGCGATCCAAGGATCCGCGCGCCCCGGCTGCATCCCCGCCGATCCGCCGGCATTCCGCTTGGCCGAAGAGTCCGTCAGGGTCATCGGGTCGCACTTCGAGGAGGGCCGCGAAGTAACCTGCGGCGGCCTCGGGGTTGCGATTGGCGTTCAACTCGAGTTGGCCGAGCCGCCGGAGAGCGGCGGGATAACTCGGTCGCAATTCGAGGACCCGGAGGTATTCGCCTCGGGCCTCGGCGGCGGAGTTGAACCCCGCCATGATCTCGCCGCGCAACAGGTGCGGCAGCCAGTCCTCGGGAAAGCGCCCGATCCAGATCGTAAGCCACTTTTCGGCGGCAACCGGGAGGTGCGCATTCACGTAGCCTTTGGCGAGGGCTTCGAGGACCACCCGTTCAGCCGGGTGCCGGGCGAGCACGAGGGCTTGCAGGGCCTTTTCGTTCTCGCCGCGGGGGCCCGATTCCTGAGCTTCGATGAGATGCTCTTCGAGTTCCAAATCGTCGCGCGGCCAGCCCAGCTTTTTGGCTTCCGCGAGGTGCTTGCGCGCCGCGGCCAAGTCGTCGGACTGCCGGCCGATGCGGGCCAGCAGGAAATACCCCTCTGCACTCTTCGGCCGGAAATGGAGGAGTGTCTGGAGGTGATCCCGAGCCGTGTCGTACTCGAATTCCCGGGAAGCTTGCCGGGCGGATTCCAGCGCGCGGTCGGCGCGCCAATCCAAGTAAAGGAAAGTGTAGCCGGCCCACCCCAACGCCACGACCACGAGGAAGGCGATACCCGCTTTGACCGGCAGCGCGGAACGCTGGGCCTGCAGGGGCGGAGGCGGTGCAAGGGGTTTGCGAGGCTTGGCAGCCATTCGTCGGATCTCCGCGAAGCCACGGTTCCACGCTAGATCATATCGACGCCGCTACCCGTTAAACTGTGAAAACCGCGAAAGCTGCCTTTGACAACACCCGAGTGCCCTGCTATCGTTATATTGCTTGCCATTTCTTATTTTTGGGAATGCAAGTCTTGGTATTCACTCATCTCCCCTTTTCGAGGTCTTCGATGCATGCGTCTCTGATTCCTCCACGCAGTCGCCGGGCGGGCTTCACGCTCATCGAACTGCTCGTCGTCATCGCGATCATCGCGATCCTGATCGGTCTATTGTTGCCGGCCGTCCAGAAGGTGCGCGAAGCTGCTGCCCGCATGAGCTGCAGCAACAATATGAAGCAGCTCGGCCTCGCCCTGCACAGCTTCCACGACGCCAATAACCGTATGCCCCCGGGTGGCGCCGCCGACCAGGCCCCGTTCGGGAATGCAGGAGGCAACTGGGGCTCCTCATGGAAGGTCTACATCCTGCCCTACATCGAACAGGACAACCTTCACAGACAATGGCAGTACTTCGGCAACAGCGGTTGGCAGAACGCCAACAACGCCATACTGGTCAACAGAGTCAACATCAAAACCTACCGCTGTCCCTCTTCGACGCTGCCGGACTTCACCCCGGGTACCGTAGACGCGAACGGCCGCTCCGTTCAAATGTTCACTTCCTACGTCGGCGTTTCCGGTACGACGTTCGACATCCCGCAAAGTGGAGTGGGCTGTTGCAATGGCAGCGGGAATATCAACGGCGGATCCGGAATCCTGCACAACAACGGCCAAGTCACCATCGTGAGCATCATCGACGGGACGAGCAACACGATCCTCGTAGGCGAACAGAGCGACCACCTTCGCGACGCCAACAACCAGCCGATCATTCCGGGAACCGGGGCGCTCACTAGCCAAGGGCCCCACGGTTGGGTCATGGGCGCCGAGAGCAGAGCAGTGGGCGGATCGGACAGTGGCCGGCAGTTCAATATCGTCACCACGCGCTGGCCGATCAATCAGCGCGGATTGGGCAATAACGCCGCCAACGGAACCAACGAAAACTCGGGCAGCAACATCCCGTTCTCTTCGGGTCACACCGGGGGCGCGCAGATGCTCATGGGCGACGGCTCGGTGCGGTTCATGACCGCGTCGACGCCGTTGTTACAGCTCCAGTTTATGTCCACCCGCGCTGGCGGTGAAGTTCTCACCAACCAGTGAGCCTCGCTACTGCCTAACTATCGATCGGGCGCACGGACAGACCGTGCGCCCGTGTCATTCCTTTTGCCTCAGTCACCACCCACCCCGGAGCTCTCTCCATGCTGCACTGGAAATTCGCGTCGTTCCTTCCCCTCGTTCTGATCCTGATCGGCTGCGGCGGCAAGTCCGGTGGCCCGCCGATGGCGGACGTCAAAGGCAAAGTCACACTTGATAGTACCCCGCTCCCCAGTGGCAAGATCGTGTTCGATGAAGGTACGGGCGTTCCGGCCGTCGAACTCGATATCAAGGATGGTGCTTATTCCGGCCAAGTCCCGGCCGGGTCGAAGACTATCCGGATCTCGTCGTACAAGACCGTCGCGCAGAATGGACCTATGAAAAGTGAGACCATGCAGCAGAACATCCTGCCGGCGAAGCACAACACCGCGTCCAAAGAAACCCGCGAAGTGAAGGCCGGTGGGCCGAATGAGTTCGATTTCGCCGTCACCTCGAAATGACGGTCTCGTAACTCTCCCGACCGAATCGACCCACGGTGAAGAATGGCCCGACGATTTCGGCCGGCGCTTTTGATCGCACTCGGGATTGTCGCAGTGGCCGTGGTGGGCTGGCTTCTCACCGAGAAGATCCGCAAGGCGGGCCGGAAGTCCGCGATCCGAACCGCCTTGGCCGAACGCGACCTCCCGCGTGCGGATCGCCTTTTGACCGAACACCTCCGCGACAACGACACCGACGCGGACGCCCATCTGCTCGCGGGGCAGACAGCCCGTCGGCTCGACGATTTTGCAACGGCGAATCGGCACCTCAATCGCTACCGCGAACTCGGCGGGAACCCGGAAGAAGTCGATCTGGAACTCGTCCTCCGCGGCTCGCAATCCGGGAACCTGACCGGGGCGGCCGGGGCCCTGAAGCTCTGCATCGAGCAGCCGGAGAACCCGGCGGTGCCGTTCATGATCGAAGCGCTGACGCGCGGCTTCGTGGTGGCCAATCGCCCCGTCGCCGCGGTGGAGGCCACCGATGTCTGGCTGAAGCGCAACCCCCCGCCGGGGGAACGGGCCTACGCCCTCTACCTCCGGGGGCGCGGCTACGAACTCCAGGCGAAGATTCCGGACGCCCTCGCTAGCTACCGAGAATCCCTCGCGCTCAATCCCAAGTTACAGGAGTGTATCTTCGCCCAAGCGGAAGTGCTGAGCCGCGAGTCGCCGGGCGAAGCGATGACGCAATACGAACAGCTCCGCAGCGAGGGGTACAAACCGACGGAGGTGACCGTTGGATTGGCGCGCTGCCTGCGCCAGCTCGGCGAACTCGATCGCGCTTCGGCGACCATCGCACCCTTGGAAGCCGCGCAATCCTCGAACGTCGCCGTGCTCGTCGAAGCGGCGAAGATCGATCTCGACCGGCTCAAGCCAGCCGCCGCAGAACCGCGATTGAAACGCGCCCTGCAATTGATCCCGAAGCATCGCGATGCGAACGTACAGCTCGCGCGCTGTCTGCAAGATCTCGGTCGCGACGCCGAAGCCAAAGAGCAGTTGGAAAAACTCCGGAAGCTCGACGAGGAGATATTCCAGCCGACCAAGCCCGCCGGGAAAACGCCGTGAGTCGATCCCGCGTGTTGGTCATCGGAGCCGTCGCGCTTGTTCTCCTCGCGAGCGGTCTGGCGGTGGCGTTCCTGCTCCCGGGTCGCCCCGTTGCGATGCCGGCCGAACCGACGCCCGAAGCCGAGGGGCCCGATCTTTTCGACGATGTCACGGGGCAAACCGGGATCGACTTCGCCTATCGCAATGGCGAGGAGGCGAACCTCACGACGATCCTCGAATCGCTCGGCGGCGGTGTCGCCGCGTTCGACTTCGACGGCGACGGCAAGATCGATCTTTTCTTCACCGGGGGTGGGTCGCTCGACGGCAAGGTGATCTCGGGCCGGCCGGGGAAACTCTACCGCAATCTCGGCGATTGGAAGTTTCAGGATGTCTCGAAGGAAACCGGGCTCACGGATGCGCCGCTCTTCTACACGCACGGCGCTACCGTCTCCGACTACGACTGCGACGGCTTCCCCGATTTTCTGATCACCGGCTGGAATCGCGTCCTGTTG
>Ga0335397_10008466_pt1 | contig 12953 bp, 10 predicted proteins | sample MAT04_FD_205740 | JGI IMG/M metagenome (GOLD analysis project Ga0335397, IMG submission 205740) | Freshwater microbial communities from Lake Fryxell liftoff mats and glacier meltwater in Antarctica - MAT-04 (spades assembly) (version 2) ...
TTCCGGCCACTACCTGGCCCGCCGTCTCCACCAACGTGGCCGCGTCGTCAGTGTCGGCGGCATGGTCGATGTCGGCTGGCAAGATGACGGCTCAGAGCGCGCCGCCGGCATCGCTGCCGCCATGCGCAATTACCCCAAAATCGACCATATTCACCTGCCCAGCCTGTGGTCATACAACTATGACCTGGTCTACGCGCATTTTGTCGATGCCCTGAAACGCATCGACGGACCCATCGATGCCATCTTTGGCTTGTCGGACGGATTGGCCCTGGCCGCGCGCAATGCCAGCCGAGCCCTGGGCTTGTCGACCCAAGAGACGTTGATCATGGGCGTCGGCGGCACACCGCTGGCCCTGGCCGAGATCATCAACGGTGCCATGTCGGCCACTATGGAGATTCGCTCCGATATCCTCGGCGTGGAAGCGGTGGAGAGTGCCTACCAGATTGCGCACCGTTTGCGCCGCCAGCAGCGGATCAGCACAGATCCTGTGCCTTTGCCAATGCTGCAGATCCAGACGCGCCTGGTAACTGCCAAAAATGTCGGCAAGATCGCGGCGAGCAAACTGGTCTCGATCGCCAACTTGCCGAGCCGGCTGGTCGGTGACCGCCAGCGCCAGCAACAGGAACGGCTAACGCAACTCGAAACCAGCTCAGCCATCAGCCGGCATGTCGGCACCCTGCTGGACTACCGCCAGCTTTCGCACGAAATTGCCGATCTGATCCGCGTGAATTATGGCTACGACCACGTTCAGATCTTCCACTGGGTTGCCGGTGACGCATGCCTGGTACGCGAGGCGCCGGTTGGCGACGACGGTGAGCGCCTGACGGCGCCCCTGACCGAGGCCGGCATCCTGCAACAGGCATTCCTCAATAATCGGGCGGTCTTCATCCCCGATACGCAACATAGTCTGCGCTTTGAACCGGATCCAGATTGGCCCGACACACGGTCACGTGCCGTCCTGCCCATTCATCTGGGTGAGCGGACGCTTGGCCTCTTGGACCTGCACAGCCACCGCACACTGCCGCGTGCCAACCAGGAATTGATCGGTTTGCAAGCCCTGGCCGACCAACTCGGCATCGCCATGCACAACGCCGCATTGTACGGGCAGGCTGTCAGCGCCCAGGCGGTGGCCGAGCAGGCCGACCGGCTCAAGACACGTCTACTGGCCAATGTCAGCCACGAACTGCGCACGCCGCTCGCCGTGATCCTGCACACCATGGAGATCTTGCTCACGCCGCAAGCCACCGCAGACTTCGACCTGCCGGAAGCGCTGCGTAGCCATCTGACGCACGTGCAACAGAGCGCAGAACACCAACTGCGGCTGATCAACGACCTGCTTGATCTGTCGCGGGCCGAAATTGGCGAACTGAACCTCGTGTTCGAGATGATCGACCTGCACGCCCTGCTGGAAGGTGTCTTTCGTACCCTCGCCGACAGCCAGATTCGCCGGCCAGCGGTGATTTGGCGCCTCGAGCTTCCCGAACGATTGCCGTTGCTGCGCGCCGATCCGACCCGGATCCGCCAAATCCTGATCAACCTGCTGGGCAATGCACAAAAATTCACCGAACAGGGGCAGATCACCCTGGGCTGCAAGGTTGCGCCACCCCATGTGCATGTGTGGGTATCCGACACCGGCGCCGGCATCCCGGTCGTGCAGCAAGAACACATCTTTGAACCCTTTGCGACCGTTGAACGGCGCAGCCATCACAACGAGGGCGTCGGTCTAGGACTATCGATCACACGTCATCTGGTGGCGCTCCATAGCGGAGCGCTCACCTTGGAAAGCCAGCCGGGAAAAGGCAGCACCTTTCATGTCTATCTGCCGCTCCCCAATCTCGGTGAGCAACCCACGCACGCCGGCAGGCTGACCCCCGACTCCGTGATCCTGCTTGTCTCAGCCCGTGACGAGATTCCAGCCGAAGTACTGGCCTTCAGCCAACGCCAACAACTGATGATTCGACGGTTGGACGGCCAATTGGCAGGCGGGGCGGACGTCCGCCGGCTCTTGGGCGCCGTGCAACCGGCGGCCATCGCCTGGGATATCACACTGGCCAGCCCGGCCGAATGGGCACTCATCGAACAACTGCGCAGCCATGCACCGATCAGCCACGTGCCCTTTCTGCTCTATACGCACAGCCAGGACGACCCGTCCCTGCGCGACGTCAGCCTGACCAACCTGCTGCTAAAGCCCGTCAGCGTCGCCAACCTGGCCCAGGCGATGCAAGCTTTGCAGCCGCCTTCGGCAACCGGCGTTATCTTGATCGTCGACGATGATCCACACGCACGCGACCTCTACGCAGCAATCGTCCGTGAGACCCTGCCCGGCTACGCAGTGGTGATCGCCGAAGATGGCCAAGCCGCCCTCGCTGCTATGCGTCACGCTGTCCCCAGCCTGGTTGTGCTGGATCTGGCAATGCCGCTGCTGGATGGGTTCGGCGTGCTCGATTGGATGCGCACGCGGATGCCAACACGTTCCGTGCCGGTGCTGATTCTGAGCGGGCGACTCTTGACGGTGGCCGACATTCAGCGCATTGAACCGTATGCCCGCGTGACCGTGCACACCAAAGGCATCCTCACGGCAGACGAGACCGCGGCGGCGGTGACGCGCGTCTTGGGCGAAGCCGAGCCCCTGCATACACAAACAAGCGCGCTGGTAAAACGCGCACTTGCCTTCCTGCATCAGAACTATCAGCGGTCGCTGACCCGCGCGGAGATTGCGCAAGCCGTCGGTGCAAGCGAGGACTATATGGGCCGCATTTTCCGCGCAGAGATGGGGCTATCTCCCTGGCAATACCTGAATCGCTGCCGCATCGAACGCGCCAAGTTGCTCCTGCGCCAAAGTACAGCCAGCATTACGGCTGTGGCGCTTGAAGTCGGCTTCAACGACCCCGCGTACTTCAGCCGGGCCTTCCAAAAGGAAGCAGGCCTTTCTCCCACGGCGTATCGCGCCCAATAAGACCGCAGTCCTGGTCACGATTCGTCGGTTTTGTCCAAGCGCCCGGCGCTATTATCCAAGCAACCGGTGACCCTTGCTGGTATGATCACAGTATCCCAAACGTCTGTGGAAAAACCACCAACTGTCTCGGCGGTCATCGAGTCCGCGCACGTGCGTACTACTCGTTATCCTTTTCGGTCCATGCCCAAGCGAACCACCAGGCTCATGCCGGCCAAAGCCCTCAGCGAATTCGGTCGATCTGAGATCTGGTGCGCGTTTTCGGGCGCACCCTGTGAATCTGGCTAGGTCCAACCAAGGAGAGTGGAACATGGAAGAACTGTCGGTTTCTACATCGATTTCCCGGCGCGACTTTTTGCGCGTCGGCGCTGGCGTGACAGGTTTGGTCGTGTTGAGTGCCTGCGTGCCGGCGGCGGCCCCACAGGCGCAGACCGGGGGAGGCCAAGGCGCCGCCGCGGCAGCCGTCGAGTTGGAGGTATGGACGGGCTGGACGGAAGCGATGGCGTCGAACATCGAATTGATCCTCGGCAATTTTAACGAGTCGCAAAGCAGAGTGGTAGCCAAGCATGTGGTCGTGCCGTCGGACACGATGACACAAAAACTGCTGGCAGCGGTCTCGGCCGGCAATCCTCCGGCCACGGCCATTGTTTTTGGCGCAGCGACGGCCTACCAACTGGCCGCACAAAAGGCGCTGTTGGCGCTCGATGAAGTCGGACTGCCCGAACAGGTGAGCACGTTGAAAACCTGGATGCTGCCGGCGATCTGGGACCTGGGCGTGTACGAGGGCAAATTCTACTACGCCAGCATGTGGAATCAATGTATGGGCGTCTTCGTCAACAACAAGCTGGCGGAAGCCCAAGGCATCGATCTGGCAGCTCCGCCCCAGTCGTTGGAAGAACTGGTTGACGTCTGGGAAAAACTCACTACCTACGACAGCGACGGCAACATCGATGTGCTCGGCGGCAATTTCGAATGGGTTGATATGGTCCTGGGACGCTTCCTCGGCCAGTTCGTTTCCGCAGACGGCACCACGATCACGGCCAATGATCCCAATAACGTCAGAGCAATCCAATGGATCGCGGATTGGTGGCAGCGCGTTGGCATCGAGAAACTGCAGAAGTACAATGCGTCGCTGGGCGGACGCACGGAACGGTCTGCCGGGCAAGATCCATTCCTGGCGGGTTTGCGCGCCACCTATGTCACCGGCCCATGGCAATTCGACACGATCAACCGCTACAAACCCGAAGGGTTTGAGTTCACGGTCTGGCCGCTGCCGCAGCCCGCGGGCCAGGACAAGAAAGGCATGTACACCTACGGCGACGGCTGGATCATTCCGGTTGGCTCCAAGGATCCTGCCGCGGCATGGGAGATTATCGGCACCTTGACGGGCGCCGCCGGCGACCGTGATGTGTACACCAGCCTCTTCGAGGTTTGGTTGTGCGTCAACGGCCCGGTCGCCAAAGAGATGATGGACTATCCAAGGTTCCAGCAAAATGTAATGGCAAAATGCCCGGGCTACGGCGATGTCTTCCTGGCCGATCTCTACGACTCGGACCAGTACCTCTTTCCGCCCAAGATCCCCACAAGCAATTCCTACCAGTCGCTGATGAATTCTGAAGCAGCAAAAGTATGGCTGGGGGAAAAGGGTGCACAAGAAGCGATGGACGCCGTCACGGTGTCGGCGCAGAAAGAACTTGACACCTGGTTGTCGCAGAATAAGGGTTAGGGCCACCGCACCCCCTGATCGGCGCATTGGCGCCGATCAGGGGGTGCGCTCAAACAGAAGGAACCTGCTGTGACGGCATCGACCGAGCTTCCCACCCCCAATCGATTGGCGAACGAACACCCCAATGCGGCCAGCTCACAGGTGACGCGCATCGTAACAAACGGCGCGAAATACCTGCTGCTCCTCATGTTCGCCTTTTTCTTTGTGCTGCCGTGGGCATGGATGGTCTCCACGTCGCTCAAAAACCCAAGTGAACTGGCCGTCTACCCCATCGTTTGGATTCCGAATCCAATCCGCTGGGATAACTACAGCGATGCGCTGCGCCAGGCGGACTTCTTGCGCTATCTGGTCAATACGATCCAGATCGCGATCCCATCGGTGATCGGCGCCGTATTGTCCAATTCCTTGATCGCGTATGGCTTTGCCCGTGTCCGCTGGATCGGTCGCGATGCGGTCTTCACCCTCGTGCTGGCGACGCTGATCCTACCGAGCTTTGTCACCTTTATCCCCCTCTATCTCATCTTCAAGAACTTGAACTGGATCAATACATACAACCCGCTGATCGTGCCGACTTTTCTCGGCAACCCGTTCTTTATCTTCCTGTTGCGCCAATTTTTTATGACATTGCCTGAGGAACTCTCCGATGCGGCCCGGGTCGACGGCGCTTCCGAATTGCGCATTTTTGCGCAGATCGTTTTGCCGCTCGCGCGGCCGGCATTGGCAGTCGTGGCGCTCTTCCAGTTTATCGGCAGTTGGAACGACTATTTCGGCCCCCTGATCTTCATCAACGACAGAGCGCTCTACACCATCTCACTGGGTATCGCCAATATGCGTGCGGCCTATGGCTTCTCCAACTCCGCCTGGATTATGGCCGCATCCGTCATGAGCGTTGTGCCGATTGTCGTGCTGTTTTTCTTTACCCAGCGCACCTTCATCGAAGGCATCACCATGACCGGGATCAAAGGATAGGTGCACCCATGACTCGCCTCCGCAGGCTCACCCGGCAGGAAGCCCGCTCGTTGCTCACCGGGTTACTCTTCATCTCACCCTGGATCGTTGGCTTTGTCGCGTTTCGCCTCTACCCATTCTTCGCGTCCCTCTATTACAGTTTCACCTTCTATCCGATCTTGGCGAGTCCCAAATGGGTAGGACTGGAGAACTATGCTGGTTTGCTCGAAGACGGGCGCTTTCTCAGCGGGCTGTTCAATACGGCCTATTATGCGTTCTTCGCCGTGCCGCTGGCCGCACTGTCCGGTATTTTGTTGGCCATGCTGCTGAATTCCGAGGTGCGCGGTCTTTCCGTCTTTCGCACCGTGTTTTACCTGCCCAGCATCATGCCAGTCGTCGTGATGGCGATCACCTGGCTCTGGATGTTCGATCCAATCAATGGCGTGGTCAACTATTTTCTGGAGATGGTGGGCATCCCGGGGCCAGCCTGGCTGGGTAGCCCGCAATGGTCAAAACCGGCATTGATTGTCATGAGTCTCTGGACAGTTGGCGGGGCGGTCGTCATTTACCTGGCATCCCTGCAAGATGTGCCGCGCGAACTGCTGGAGGCAGCCGAACTGGACGGCGCCAATGCCATGCGCAAGATCTGGCACGTCACCTTGCCCATGATCAGCCCTGTCATCTTTTTCAATGTGATCGTGGGCCTGATCGCCGCGTTTCAGTATTTCGTCGAACCATGGGTCATGTCCAATGGCACCGGCGCTCCCGCCGATTCGCTCTTGATGATGTCCATGTATCTCTACCAATCGGCCTTTCAATTCTTCAAGATCGGCTATGCCTCAGCCCAAGCCTGGGTGCTGTTTTTGATCGTCATTTTATTCACGACGATTCTCTTCCGGGTCTCAGGTCGCCTGGTTTATTATGGCGGCAAGTAACTCGGTGGCACAATACAGGCAGCCAATCAACGGTCAGGAAAAAATCCGATGCCTCAAGAAAGCATGACACCCAAAGAGCGCTGGCTCGCCGTGCTGCAGCGCAAGACGCCCGACCGTGTACCGATGGATTATTGGGGCACGGATGAAACGATGGACAAACTCATGCGCCACCTGGCGTGCAGCGAACCATGGGATGTCTTTCGCCAACTGCACATCGATCGCGTGTGGTCGGTCAAACCAGAGTATATCGGCCCGGCCATGCCCGACGACTATGACGTGCTCGGATGCCGCTTTCGTGATGTCAGCTACGACATGGGCGTCTACCGTGAGTGCGTCTATAATCCGCTGGCCCAATATGAAACGGTGGAGGAGGTGGAGGCCAACTACACCTGGCCTAACCCGGACTGGTGGGACTATTCGGTAATCCCCGACCAGTTGCTGGGCAAGGAAGAGTACCCAATCCAGGGCGGCGGTTCCGAGCCATTTCTGCTCTATGCCCGGATGCGCGGGATGGAACAGGCCTATATGGATCTGCTGATCAATCCGGAACTTGCCCTCTACTGCCTGGACAAGCTGTTCGATCTGGCCTACACCGATTCGATGCGCATCTACGAGCAGATCCCCGGCAAGGTACTGCTGTCGTACATTGCCGAAGATTTCGGCTCGCAAGTGAGTCTGCTCTTTGCCCCTGCCACCATTCGCGAAGTCTTTATCCCGCGTATGAAACGTATGATGGATCTTGCCCACAGCGCGGGCGCCTATGTCTTCTATCACAGCGACGGCGCCATCCGCCCAATCTTGCCGGACATGATTGCCGCCGGCATCGATATTCTGAACCCCCTCCAGTGGCGCTGCCGCGGGATGGAACGCGCCGCACTCAAACAGGATTTCGGCGACCAGATCATCTTGCACGGCGGCGTGGACAACCAGTATACGCTGGCCTTTGGCAGCGTGGATGAGGTGCGCGCCGAAGTCTTGGAGAATCTGGCGGTGCTGGGCAAAGGGGGTGGCTATATCTTAGCACCCTGTCACAATATACAAGCGGTCAGCCCGCCGGAAAACATCGTGGCCATGTACGAGACGTGTTACGCATCCGGCTGGTCGTAATGGAACAGGAGAATCAAATACGATGACGACTGCCTTGCGTGAAAAGCCATTGGTCAGCAATGGGTATACGCTGTCTACAGAACCCGACCGCTTGGGCATGCTGACGCCGACCAATCCTGGCCTCCCCATCCAGGAGTTACGCGATCGCTATGCGCAACAAGGCTACCTTTGGCTGCGCGGCATCCTGGATCGCAGTGAGGTGCTCGACTTCCGGCGCCGCTACTTCGCAGCCTTTGCCAGCGCTGGTCTGTTGGCGCCCGGCAGCGACCCGGTGGATGGCATCTACGCCGGCGGCGGTGAGGACAAGGCGGCCATACGCCAGATTCTTGGCCAGGCCGTGATGTGGGCCGCCTATGAGGCGTTCTGCCTGTCCAAGCCCATCGTGCGTTTCTATGAAGGCTTGATGGGCGGCCCGCCCTACCTGCATAAGCGCAAGTTGATCCGCTACACCAAATCTGGCGACGCGGCCTGCACGGGCGCGCACTATGACTTGACCTACCTGCGCGCCGGCACCGATCGGCTGTGGACAAGCTGGATTCCCATCGGTGACACGCCGGTCGAGATGGGCGGCCTGATCTACCTGGAGGGTTCCGATGGCTGGGGACGCCAGCTCGAGGCCGAGTTTTCGGCGCGCAATGCCGACCTGACGCCGGAAGAACGCCTCAGTGCCTTCAACAAGAACATGTCCGAATCCGGTTGGCTGACTAAAGATGTGCCAAGCCTGGCCGAACGCATGCCCGGACGTTGGCTGATGGCCGACTACGCAGCCGGCGACATGGTCGTGCACAGCCCATACATGATCCACGCGTCCACGGTCAACGAGAATCCCGACAAGCGCATGCGTCTTTCCACCGATATTCGCTATCAACTGGTCTGGGATCAGATTGACCCGCGTTGGGGCGACCACTGGTCACCCACGGATGGGATCTAGCGGTCTGTCCGTCGCCAGGAGACGTAACGCATGGACGCAACACAACTGTTTTCCTCAAAAGCAACCCTCTACGCTGCGCATCGCTGGGACTATGCCCCGGCAGCCATCGATGCGCTGATCGAGACTACCGGCCTGCGTCCCGGCGACCTGGTGGCGGACATCGGGGCGGGCACCGGTATGCTTGCCCGCCATTTTGCCGAACGCGGTTTTATGACGGTAGCCGTCGAACCCAACACCGCCATGCGCGCCATCGCCGAGCACGACCTTAATCGCTATGCGAATTTCCGCAGCATCGATGCCCGCTCAGCTGCCACCGGATTGCCCGATCGCAGCGTCGCCTTGCTGGCGGTAGGTCGTGCCTTGCACTGGCTGCCCGCCGAATCGACGCGCGCTGAGTTTCTGCGCATCCTTAAGCCGCAAGGCTGGCTGACGATCATGGGGGTGTCCTGCACGGATGCCACGCTGACCGACGCGCTGGAAACGACGCGTACCACTGAAAGTGGCTGGGATATCACCAACAGCAAAGCGAATCGGCCACCCCTAACGATGAGCAGCTACTATGGCGGCGATCACTTTCAAGAACTGCACTTCCCTGGCGTCGAAGAAGAGACCTGGGATCAGTTCTGCGGGCGTATGTTGTCTTTTTCGCCGGCGCCTGATGTCGGCAGTGACGGCTATGACCGTTACGTAAGATCCCTCAAGGCCGTCTTCGACCGCTTCGCTGTGCAGGGTCGCATCGTCATCCCGGTGTCGACCGACGTGGCGCTGGGGCAGTTGCTGCGTGCGTGAGCGATGGAGCCGAAGGTAGATTCGGTGTGCCGCACTACCTGTCTAACCGGTGAAAGGCGTTTTGACCCCGTATCAACGCTACGGTATGATTGGGTCTCAACGCGGCTGGGTTCACCGCAGACAAACAAGCGTTGCTAGCCAGTTGATAACTGCGAAGTGGAAACCTGGCCACTAGGTTTCGGCCTCGCCCACCAGTCCCTAGTCACAGTCAGTAAAAGAAGATCGCTTCACTATGACCGCATTAACCGTATGGAAATTTGAGACGCCCGATGGCGCCCAACAGGCCCTCGCCAAATGGGTGCTTTCGTTGGGCACTTCAGCGACGTCGGCATCGACGACGACTTTATCAAGCAGGTACGCGCCAAGGTTACGGTAGGAACTTCCGCGCTCTTCTTGCTGACCGCCGACGTTACGGTTGACAAGGTGGCCGCAGCGTTTGCCGGCACAAAGATGGATCTGATTCAGTCGAACCTGACCATCGAACAGGAAGCACAGTTGCGCACCGCCTTTGGCGAGGATGCAGAGACTGCACCGGCCGCGACGACCCCGGCGACCTGACAGTCGCCGATTGCGGCGGTCGGTACAATCCATTCACCCTATCCAGTCCTTCTCGAACTATGCAAGTCCAAGACAAAAGGAGATCAACATGAGTAGTCTGATCGTACTGGCCTTCGAGAACGAAGACGAAGCAGGCAAAGTTCACGAGGCCCTGGTGCAAGGCAACAAGGAAGGCGTCCTGCAGATCGACGACGCCGCCGTCGTGGTGAAAGACGCCGACGGCAAGGTGCATGTCAAGAACCAGGTCGCACGCGGCACCTGGACGGCGACCGGTGTGGGTGGTCTGCTCGGCTTACTGCTTGGCAGCATTTTCTTCCCGATCGGCGGGCTGATCTTTGGCTTGGCGGGCGGCGCCTTGGTGGGCCGCATGATGAACCTCGGCGTCGACGGTAAGTTTGTCAAAGATGTCGAAGCCGAAATCAAGCCAGGCACCTCGGCCATCTTCGTACTGATCAAGAGCAACAACCCAACGGCCGAGTTGGCGATCTTGCGCCAGTTCAACGGCAAGGTCTTGCAGACAAACCTGTCGAGCGAAGCCGAGGAGAGCCTGAAAAAGGCGCTCGGCGACGACACGCCAGTGAACTGACTTGAAAGTGCTTAGCCGTTAAGAACGCAAAGAGTGCAAAAGCATTTTCATTGTTGGTTATGCCCCGATGGGGCATGCATACTCACACAAGATCGTGTTCACCGATCGTTGATCATGATATGCGCAGGAAGACGGGAAGGTCGCGAAAGCCAACGAAGTTTTCGTGACCTTCCCGTCTTCCTGTGAATAAACACGGTGAGCTATGGTTCATGGCGAACGATTGATTCCGATGAAAGTGCTGATCGTCGACGATGAGATCACGATGCAGACGGCCAACGGTCGCGCAACTTGCGCACTAACGCAGGAATTGCATGATCGCGACGTCGTCGTGACTGAATCGATTACGGCAGACGACGGACAGGCGGTAGTGCTCTCCGATCCATCGGTGGAGGCGATTTTACTGGACTGGACGTTGAGCGACGACGATGCCGAACATGACAAAGCCAAGGCGCTGATCGACATCATCCGCACGCGCAACGCGCACGTACCGATCTTTCTGATGGCCAAACGCAGCGATGGGCCGAGTATCACAGCCGCTGTGATGCGCAAAGTGGACGAGCTGATCTGGATCCTGGAAGATACGACCTTTTTTATTGCGGGACGCATCCTGGCGGCGATGAAGCGCTATCGCGACCAGATGGCGCCGCCTTTCACCAAGGCCCTGATTGCCTTCGCGCAGGTCTACGAATACTCGTGGCACACGCCGGGACACACAGGGGGAACGGCCTTCCTCAAGTCCCCGATCGGGCGCGTCTTCTACCAATACTTTGGCGAAAATCGTCACGCTGTTGCTAACGGGGATTGGAGCTTTAGCACCTGGAATGCCGACCTGGTCACCGATCCGGCGACGGGCCAACGTGGGGCGTTTGAGGATGCACCTGACGAGTTATTGATCGGTGAACCCGATTGTTGGGTGCTGCGTCCCGGCGAGGCGTGGCATGGTTTCAAAGATATTGAAGATGGGTACTGTATGCTGGACCCGATCAAGGTCTCGGTGGTTACGCCGGGCGTTGCCGCCGGCGGCTCCTTCGAGAAGATGGGCATACCCGCCACGCTTGTCACGGCCTATCTCGACCAGCGCGGCATCGTCGTCGAAAAGACCACGGACTTCACGATCCTGTTTCTCTTTTCGATGGGGGTGACCAAGGGCAAATATGGCACGCTGATCAATGCGCTGCTGCGCTTCAAAGAAGATTACGACGCCAATGCGCCGCTGAGCGAAGTTCTGACGGCCATCGTCGCTGCTGCGCCCGCACGCTACGCCGGCATGGGCCTACGCCAGTTGGCTGACGAGATGTTCGACCAGATGAAAGTCACCGATCAATTGCATGTTCAGGCGGCGGCCTTCTCCACCCTGCCCGTGCCAGCAATGACGCCCGCCGATGCCTACTCGAAGCTCGTGCATGACGAGGTCGAACTGGTCGCCGTGGACCAGATGGCCAATCGGATCGTCGCCACGGGCGTGGTGCCCTATCCGCCTGGTATTCCGATGTTGATGCCCGGCGAGTACGTAGGGGGTGACGATAGCCCCTATCGAAAGTATCTGCTGGCCTTGCAGGCCTGGGACCGGCGCTTCCCCGGTTTTGGGCATGATACGCACGGAGTAGAGATCGACAACGGCACTTATTACGTCTACTGCCAGAAGGAAGGAGCATAGCTCATGAGTAACGGCAATGGCAAGGCGAAGACACTGGGCGTTTTTGCGTTGGCCATGATTAACGTGGCCGCCGTCCTCAGCCTGCGCAACTATCCGTCGATGGCGGTGTGTGACATCCTCTCCCCGATGAATCGGGGAGCTTCGCACGACCTACACCGTATCGTGGACTAAGACACACGATGTAGGAGCCACTTTACGTGCACATTCTGTCCGAATGCGCTTAGTCGGTAGTTGTCACGGGTTGAACATTTTACGACCAGAACCACTACTCTGGTCAACCAGCAATATTCAGTTGTTGGATACATTATACCACAGGAATAACGTACGGGGAGCCCGGAGGGGCGCTGATTCCCCTTCCCCCTTAAAAGGGGGAGTACCCTCAGCGCAAAATCGATGGGGAACATGGGATGTGAAGAGCGATCGATTGGAGGCCTGTTGGGTGACGCACTTCGCATCCCCGTGGAGCAAGCCGTGTCCGCTCATCTCGGCCGGGCGTGGCAAGTGATGAAGGTACAGGATCTGCGCGAATCGGCTTCGCATCCGGCGGCAATCCTGTCCGACGCGACCGCTGCGGTCTTTGTGAAGGTGGGGAAGGGGGACCTGGCGTGGGACCAGTTCAGCCGGGAACTGGCCGGCTTGCGCTCTCTCACGCAGCGCTCCAGCGTGCTCACCCCGGCAGGCATCGGCACGGTCAAGGTTGGCGACGCGGTGATCCTCATTTTGGAGGCTGTCCAGGTAGTCGAACGGGAACACCTGCATTGGC
>Ga0335397_10008467_pt1 | contig 12951 bp, 6 predicted proteins | sample MAT04_FD_205740 | JGI IMG/M metagenome (GOLD analysis project Ga0335397, IMG submission 205740) | Freshwater microbial communities from Lake Fryxell liftoff mats and glacier meltwater in Antarctica - MAT-04 (spades assembly) (version 2) ...
CCGACGTGCCGCCGCTGAAAGCCCGCACCGACTGGAAACTGCTTGGCAAACCGCAGCCCCGCACCGACATGGTGGCCAAGGTCACCGGCACCGCCGCCTTCACCGGCGACCTGCGTCTGCCCGGCATGCGCTTTGCCACCGTCAAGACCAACCCGGGCCTCGGGGCGGCGATGACCGGCTTTGACGACACGTCGGCCCGCGCGATGCCGGGAGTCGAGGCTATCGTCCCAGTGCCACACGGCCTCGCGGTCGTCGCCACAAGCACCTGGACGGCCCTGCAGGCGGCCGAGGCCATCCGCTTTGACTGGGCCCCGGCCCCCTATCTGGCGACCTCAGCCGAAATGGAGGCACAGACCGCCGCCTCCTTCATCCCCGAGCGCGAGGAAGCCCGCCTGCGCAATGACGGCGACGTCGAGGCGCAGGCGGCGACCTTCGAGGCCGAATACGTTACGCCCTACCTCGCCCACGCCCCGATGGAGCCGATGACCGCCGCCGCCTGGCTGCACGATGGCGTGATCGAGGTCTGGGCCGGCAACCAGCTGCCCACCCAGATCCTGACCGTCGCCACCGCGCTGACCGGCCTGACGGCCGACGCCGTCGAGGTGCATACCACCCTGATGGGCGGCGGCTTTGGTCGCAGGGCCGAGATGGACTTCATCACCCAGGCCATCACGGTGGCCATGGCACTGCCCGGCACGCCAATCCTGCTGACCTGGAGCCGCGAAGAAGACATGTCACACGATGCCTATCGCCCGATGGCAATGGCACGGGTCCGGGGCGCCCTCAAGGATCGGACGATCGCGGCGCTCGACGTGTCGCTCGCCGCGCCCTCGGTCATCGCCAGCCAGATCGGCCGGCTTGGCTATTCCGTCCCCGGCCCGGATGCGACGATCCTGCAAGGCGCGTGGGAGCAGCCCTATGCCTTTCCCAACTATCGCGTGACGGGCTACCGGGTGCCCGCAGGCGTGCCGGTGGGCTCGTGGCGGTCGGTCGGCGCCTCGCAAAACGCGTTCTTCCATGAAAGCGCTGTCGACGAACTGGCCCATCTCGCCGGGGCCGACCCGCTTGACTTCCGCCTGCAGCAGATCACCCATGCACCCTCCCGCAAGGTGATCGAGGCGGTGGCCGAAATGTCGAACTGGGGCAGCATGCCCGAAGGCCGGGCGCACGGGGTCGCGTTCTGCCTGTCGTTCGGCGTGCCGGTGGCCGAGGTGATCGAAGTGGAACAAACCGACGCCGGCCTGCGACTGACCAATGCCTGGGCTGCCGCCGATGTCGGCATCGCCCTCGACCCCGGCATCATTGATCAGCAGATCCAGGGCGCGATGATCTACGGCCTGTCCGCCGCCATCACTGGCGAGATCACCTTCGCCGAAGGCCGCGCCGAACAACTGACGTTCTACGACTACGAACCCCTGCGCCTGCACCAATGCCCGCCCATCGCCGTGCGAATCCTCGAGAACGGCGAAAAGATCCGCGGCATCGGCGAACCCGGCACCCCGCCCGCAGCTCCGGCACTGGCCAACGCCATCTTTGCCCTCACCGGCCAGCGCCACCGCCGCCTTCCCCTGAAACACGCCCTCACTTTCGCCTGAAACATCCCCTTTGCGCAAATATCCCCGCCGGAGGCACCCCGCCGAACCGCAGGAGCCTCCGGCGGGGATATTTTGATCAGAGCGAAACCCGCGCCGTCCAGAGCCGGAACGGCGACGCCGCAGGAGGGGGCTCGATGCCCCCGAGGGCGGCTGCCCGTCCGGCTCAACGTTCGCGCAGAGCTTCCGAGGATTTGTAGAGCGGTTTGGTCAGATAGGTCAGAATGGTCTTGCCGCCTGTCTGCAACTCCACGTCCGCCTGCATGCCGGGACGAATTTCCAGCCGCCCTTGGCGTTCAGTCAGTGCAGACCTGTCCACCCGCAACGTCACCTTGTAGTGCGGATCGCCATCGGGGGTGCGCGCGCGGTCGTCCTTGAACGTGTCGGCCGAGATGAACGTCACCTCGGCCTGCAGCGATCCCCATATCGTGTAGTCATAGGCCGACAGCTTGATCGTCGCCCGCTGGCCCTGACGGACCTGCGCCACGTCGCGGGGCTTCACCTTGGCTTCGATGAACAACTCTTCGTCCAGCGGGATGATCTGCAGAATTTCTTCGCCGGACCGCACCACGCCGCCGATCGTCGTCACCGACAGTTTGTTCACCACGCCGCGCATCGGCGCCACCAGAACGGTGCGGGTCAACTGGTCGGTGGCCAGCTTCAGCTTTTGCCGCTGGATCGCCAGCTCGTTCTGCGTCTTGGAATATTCGGCAGCGCGGTCGAGTTCCGCGGTCGTCACCGCAGCACTCAGCTGGTTTTGCGCATCGCTGTGCGCCTTTCGCGCCCGCGTCACCTCGATCAGCGGCGCGATGTCGCGGTCATACATCTTCTCGAGCAGTTCCCGCTCTTTCGCCGCCTGGGTCAGGACCGCCTGCGCGCCGTCGACCCGGGCGCTGTATTCGCTGTGCCGTGCCGCCAGCAGCCGCCGCTCGGACGCCAGGATGGCCGGCACGCGTCGGGCGGCGGCGTCGGGCACCTCAAAGCTTTCGCCCCCGGTCATCTCGGCCTCCAGCCGCAGGCGGCGGATGTCGAGTGCGGCGATCTCGTCGGTCAACTCGTCCACCGCCGACTGGTATTGCGTGCCATAAAGCCGCGCCAGCGTCTGCCCCGGTTCCACCACATCGCCTTCGCCCACATGCAACTCGGCCAGGATGCCGCCCTCGAGGTTCTGGATGATCTGCGGACGCGACGACGACACCACCTCGCCCGGCGCCCGGACGATCTCGTCGACCCAAGCCACCGCCGACCACAGCACAAAGGCCAGGACCGAGGCCGCGATCATCCAGATCGTCAGGCTCGGCCCCCGCATCCGCCCCGCCAGCCCGTCGTCAAAGGTGCCCGCGCTCATGCCTTGGCCCCCTGGGACTTCGACAGATGCGCCAGCACCGCGTCGCGCGGGCCATCCACCGCCAGCTTGCCGTTCTGCAGGATCAGCGTCCGCGCGGTCAGCTGCAGGATCGGCACCCTGTGGGTGGCGATGATCGCCGTCCGCCCGTCGAGCCATCCCTTCAGCCGGCTGACCAGCGTCGTCTCGAGCGTCTGGTCCAGCGCGGCCGTCGGCTCGTCCAACAGCGCCACCGCGGGGTCCTGCAGCCACAGCCGCGCCCAGCCAACGCTTTGCCGCTGCCCGACCGACAGCCCTTCGCCCATTTCCTTGATCTCGAGGTCCAGCCCGCGCGGATGGCCGCGCACGAAGGGCCCGAGCCCCGCAAAATCCAACGCCGCCATCAGGCGGTCGTCATCACGCTCCAACTGGCTCATGTTCAGGTTGTCGCGCAGCGAGCCCGCAAACAGCCGCACCTCCTGGCCCAGATAGCCCACCCCCCGCCGCAGGTCGCGCGGGTGCATCTGGTGCAGGTCCACCCCGTCGATCAGGATGCGCCCCGATGTCGGCTCGTAAAGCCCCGCCAGCAGCCGCAGCAGCGTCGACTTGCCCGACCCGTTGGCCCCCAACACCGCCACATGCTGCCCGGCCGGAATGACGATGCCGCTGATGTCGACCGTTGCCGCTGATTGCGGGTCATAGCGAAACTCCAGCGACCGGATTTCGAACGCCCCCATCAATCGGTCGCGGCGCAGATAGCTGCGGCCGGGCTCTTCGGCCTGGCTGGCCTGCGCGATGGCCTCCAGCCCGTCGAGCGCCGATCTGACGTTGCTCCACCGTGCCATGGTCGATGACAGCTGGGCCAGCGGACCGAGCGTGCGGCCCGACAGGATGCCGATTGCAATGATGGTGCCCACGGTGAATTCGCCCGCGAAGACCAGATAGGTGCCGACCACGACGGCAATCACATAGGTTGCCTGCTGCACGCCCTGCGCCCAATAGCCCAGCATCGAGGTCAGTTGCCGCTGATCCGAAGATTTGACCGCCGACAGGGTCGAAAGCTCTGACCAGATGCGCTTGATCCGGTCCTCGCCGCGCTGCGTGGTAACGGTCTCGGCGTCAAACACCGCCTCATACAGCAGCCGTGCGGCGCGGATGCTGGCACCTTGTGTCGCCACGGTCAGCGCGATCATCCGTTTCTGGAACAGAAAGCCGGGCAGGACCATCAGCAGGCCACCAAGAACGAGCACCCAGACCAGATTGCCGCCGATGCTGGCCACCAGCAGAAAGAAGATCAGGATGAACGGCAGGTCGGCCAGCGTGCCGATCGTGGTGGCGGTGAAGAATTCCCGCACCGATCCGAACTCGCGCATCGCGCTGAACAGCTGGCTGGGGCTGCGGTTGGCCGGGGTCTGCTTCATCCCCAGCAGCCGGTCCATCAGGCGGGCCTGCACCGCCAGCTCGATCCGCTTGCCGGTCATGTCCATCAGACCGGACCGCGCGAGTTTCAGCAGCCCTTCCATGACGATGGCGATCAGCGCGCCGCTGGCCAGCACCCAGAGCGTCGGCTCCGACTGGTTCGGGATCACCCGGTCATAGACCTGCAACGAAAACAGCGCCACCGCGACGGCCAGCAGGTTGGCGACCAGCGACCCCGCGGCCACTTCGAACAACTGGCGCTTGTAGTGGGCGAACTCGCCCCAAAACCAGTGCGCGGGCCGGCCGGTTTCGGTGTGCCGATGCTCGAGCGCGGCCATGGTGGCGCGGGCGCGCAGGGTGCGGCCGGTGAACACGCGGGCGAAATCGGCGGCAGGCGCCTCGGTGCGGTTGTCGGGCGCCGAAGTGTCATAGACCTGCACGACGGTCTTTGTCGCTGCCAGCACCAGCACGACCTGCCCCGAGGTCATCTCTGCCAGTGCCGGCCAGACCGCGGCGCCGGTGGCGTCGACGGCAACCACCAGCCCGGCCTCGCGCAGGGCCAACGCCAGATCGTCAAGGTCTGGCACGTCGCGGCCTGCGATCTGCAACTGGTCCAGCACATCGGTGACCGACAGGTCGAACCCCAGCAACCCCGCATAGACCACCGCCAGCCGCGCCCGCGCCATCGCCCGCTCCGGATGGCGCGGTTTGGCGCGCGCCATTTCGGTCACCGCTTCGGGCACCGCCCTGGAGGCGGGCGGGCGGGGTGCGTTCATGTCGAAAGCGACGATACGGTCGGTCACAACCGCTGCCCGTCAACCAGTTGCCCGCGGTTGCGGGCGATTTCCAGCTGCATCAACGCAATCTCGAACGGCAGCACGGCCTGATCCCGCTCCAGCCGGGCATAGGCGTCATACTGGCTGACAAGGTCGATCAGGCTGCGCCGCCCGACCGTGTATTGCTCGGTGAACAGCTCGAGGTTACCGGCGGTCTGCCGCAGGACTTCGGCCCCCTGCGTCTGCCGCGATTGCAGGCTGGCGACCTGTCGTTCCAGCGTCACGATACGGCGCTGCGCATCTTCGGCGGCTTCGGCAATGCGGCGGTCAACCAGATCAGGCGTCGCTTCAAGGGCTTCGATGGTGGCCCGCGACCCGGGTTGCAACATGCCGCCACCGCTGACACCGACACCGGGGTTAAGGCCCGTGATGCCGACATTGGCCGTGGCGCGCAGCCCCGGCCGCATCTCGGCACGCGACACTTCCGCCGACGCGATGGCCTGCGCCCCTTCGCCGCGCGCGCGCAGCACCGTCAGCGGTTCGGGGCCCTGCGGGGCCGGCGACAGCGCGTCGATGCCCTGCAAACCCTCCAGCGGAAGCGCCGTCATGGCCTGAAGTTCGGCGATGGCCGTCAGCGCCGCCTGCTGATCCGCCGCGTGGGTCGCCCGCATCTCGGCCACGCTTTGCTGCAGCACCCGCAGTTCAGACCCGTCAGACACGCCGCCTTCAACCCGCTGCGCCATGATGTCCTCGAAATCCGCAAGCCGGACCGTCGCCCGTTCAGAGATCGCCGACTGCGCGCGGGCTTGCTCGGCGCGGATGTAATGCGTCAGGCCTTCAAAGACCCGCTGGTTGGCGTCGGACGACAGGGTGACGGCGGCTATTTCGACATCCGCCGCCGCGAAATCGCGCTCGGCCTTGCGGCGTCCGTTGTCCAGCAGGGCCTGATCGAACAGCAGCCCCGCCGCCAGCCCGCCGAGCGCGGTCAGGTTGACCGCAGGCCCCACCTGCGGCAGCCAGTTTCTGGAGCGTGCCTGCGCCTTGAGCCGCGCCACGCGCAGGTCCGCCGCCGCCGCCCCGGTGCCGGCCTCGACCACAGCATCGGCCACCAGTTCGAAAGGCCCGCCCGCTGGCAGCACCGACCGGCGCGCCATCAGGTCGGCGATCATCGGCGACGCGACGTCGGATTGCGGGCCAAGCGCGCCCCCCGGCGACTCTGCCGGGCTGAAGCCCTGTTTGCTGACCCCCGTGTCGCTGCCGCCCGAACAGGCGACCAGCAGGCACAGGGCCACCAATCCGGCCCCAGGGCAAAGCCCCCTGCGGCCGGACTTGTCTGTGCGGTCCACGGGCACGGCCCCTGCCCCCGTCAGACCAACGGCGTGAAGGTCTGGATGTCGTCGTCGACCAGCACGCTCGCGCCACCGGTGCCCAGGGTATAAAGCCGGTACGTCTCGCCATCGACAACCTGCGTCGCTCCGCTGGCGGTTGCCCCGGTCAGCGTGACACTGTCATCTTCACCACCCAGGATTATCAGGCTGCGGTCCGGACCGGTCAGCGCCAGCAACTGCTGTTCGTTGATCGTCAGTTCCGCATCCGGTGCAAAGGTCAGGTCGATGGCCGAGAAGTCGAAGTTCGACAGCCCGGCCCGCGACAGGTTGACCTCAAGAGCGTTGGTGTTGTTGACGATCAGCAGGGTCGAGCTTTCGTTGCCCGCCTGATCCTCGGTGTTGATGACCAGATAGCTGCCATCGGGCACGGTCCGGCTGAACCGGAAGTTGGTCTCGTCGAACACCGTGTCTTCGGTGCGGGTCGCCGTGACCGTGCTTGTGTTGCCCGATGCGTCGATGCGGTTGAAGGTGAACAGGTCATCGGTGCTTGCGGTGCCGATGGCCCGCAGACCCGTGCTGTCGCGCGAGAACGACACAACCTCGGGCGACCCTGGCGCAACGGTGTCGATCTCGAACCCGCGGGTGGACGTGGCGATATTGCCGGCGCGGTCCGTCGCGGTGATGGTCACAGACGAGGTCAACTCGCCCTGCGGCAGGGTGCCCGGCGCAAAGGTGGCCGACCAGGTGCCGGCCGACGATGCCGTGGTGGTCACCGTTTCGGTGTTGGCAAGCCGCAGCACGATTGTCGATCCCGGCTCGCTGGTGCCGGTCAGGGTCAGACCCTGCTGCGCCTCTTCGGCGTTGATCACGCCATCGCCGGAGATTTGCCCACCGGTCGAGGCAAAGTTGCGCACGACCCGGTCAATGGCGACTTGTTCAGACAGCACCGAGGTGTTGCCATAGCGGTCTGTCGCCGTCGCCGTCAGCGTGGCGCTGGATTCACCGGTCGGGATCTGGCTGCCCGGTATGGTCAAAGACCAGGTGCCATCCGCCGCGACCGCGGCATTCAGGCTGCTGCCGTTGCCCAGTCGCACCACCACCGAAGACCCCGGTTCAACCTGCCCGGTCACCGTCAGGCCCTGTGCGGCCTCGGCGTTGTTCAGGACGGCATCGCTGCCGGTCGACAGGGTCGACCGGGCAAAGGGCTGCACTTCGGTATCAACGTTGACCGACCGCGAGGTGGTAGCGGTGTTGCCCGCCGCGTCGGTCGCGGTGACCGACACTGTCGAGGTATAGGTGCCGGTGCGGACTTCCCCCGCGCCGTAGCTGGCGCTCCATGCGCCGGTGCTGCCGGCGGTCACGGTGCGGCTGAGGCCTTCGAACGTCACCACAACGCTGGCCCCCGGTTCTGCGGTGCCGGTCAGGGTGACACCCGACTGGGCCCCCGACTGAAGCTCGGACCCGACAAGCACGTTGTCGCCGCCGAACTGCCCGTTGCCGATTGTCACGCTGGTCTGGGTGTCGACCTGAACCGAGCGGGTGGCGCTGGCGGTGTTGCCCGCCGCATCGGTCGCCGTGACCGTCGCGGTCGAAGTGTAGGTGCCCGCCGTGACGGTCGGGAAGGTGACGGACCAGTTGCCATCCGCGCCCACCGTAGCGGGCAGGGTGCTGCCGTTCCAGGCGACATTGACGGTCGATCCCGGCTGCGACGTGCCGGTCAGCACGACGCCGCTGGCGGCTTCGGTGGCGTTGATGATGTTGTCGGCGGTCATCGTGGACGAAAAGGCCACCGACGTCAGCGTGTCGACAGCAAAGCTGTGTGTCTGGGTCGAGGCGTTGCCGGCGCTGTCGGTCGTGGTGGCGGTCAGCGTCGCGGTGTATTCGCCGCCGGGCAGGGTGCCCGCCGGATAGGTCACGCTCCAGGTGCCGTTGCTGCCGACAACGGCGGTCTGGGTGACGCCCTGCAGCGTGACCGACAGGGTGGCCCCTGCGGTCGAGGTGCCGGTGACCACCAGCCCGGACTGGCTTTCCACCAGATTGACCAGATTGTCGGTCGTCACGGCGCTGAAGGTAATCGGATGCGGCACCGTGTCGACGACCAGCGTGTCATTGACGACGGTGACGTTGCCGAGGAGGTCGGTCGCGGTGATGCGGACCGGAGCCTGATATTCGCCCGTCGCAACCTGCGTGGTGGTGAAGGTCACCGCCCAGGTTCCGTTGGTGCCGACCGTGGTGGTCTGGGTGTGTGTGCCGATCAGCACCGCAATGCTGGCCCCCGGCTCGCCCTCGCCGGTGATGGTCACGCCGTTGGCGTATTCGACGGCACTCTCGACATCGCCGGTCGCCAGCGTGCCATCAGTTACGCTGACCGCAGGCGGCGTCGTGTCGATCACAAAGGCCGGACCCGTCAGGGTAATGGCCGTGCCGTCCGGCGGGGTCACCACGACAACAGCGGTATGATTGCCGTCGGCCGGAATGTCGGTCGAGGGGAAGGTCGCGGTCCAGGTGCCATCGGTGCCGATGACGGTCGAAATCACTTCGGTGCCGATCGTGACAACCACGGCGTCGCCCGGCTCGCCGGTGCCGGTGACGACAAGAACCGGGTTCGGCGTGTTGGTCGTGACCGTCGTTGTCGGTTGCGCGGTCACAGTCGGGTCGGCCCGACCGCCATCGCCACCGCCGCCGCCGCCGATGATCACCGCAGCCCCGCCGACCGCCGCCAGTCCGCCCAACCCGCCAAGTCCACCCAGAAGCCCGGGAATGAACGGCGCCATGCCGGCGGGCTCGTTGCTGGCCACCACCAGATTGCTGACCGGATCGGCGTCGGCAAACCGCAGATCGTCAAGCGGGCTCCACTTTTCCCAGCCCTGCACGGGGCCGTAGTCGGCAAACAGCACGCCCGCGCCCTGATCGTTCACCATCACTTCGACGATTTCGCCATCTGCGCTGAGGTAAAGGCGATTGGTATCGCCGGGCACTTCGTCGAAATAGCCCGAAAGGGTGATCTCGCGGCCATCTGACAGCTTGATCAACAGGTCGCGCCCTTGTTGTTCGTAAGCGACAACGCTGGACCGGGACAGGTTCAGCGAAACCGAATCGCCCGACCCGACCTGAATGAATGTGGCTTGGCCATCTCCTGCCAAAGAGCCACGCTGCACACCGCCCGCAGAAGTGCGGACAGCGAAGTCAATCGCTGCGACCATGATAATACTCCGCCTCAAGTGTCAGAGCTTTATCGCCCCAACTGTTATGGGCCCCGTTTTCGAAGCCGCTTGCGACCAGCAGTATCGTTGATCGGTAACAATTTCTAGGGTCTCGACACCGCCGGGCCGCATTTTGTCGATTTTTGTCCGCAATTTGGACACAGTTGACGCAGGCCGGCCACAAGCGGCAAACCGGCGCTGTCTTCTGCGCCGAGTCAGGTGCCCTTCGTTCACGTCATGGTTGCACGTTCGAGCCTGTCATATGGGCTGGCCTGTTTCCGCCATGCGCCGTCGGCAATGTCGACAGGCACGGTTGGCATGGTAAGCTGCGCCTATTGAGGTAGGACATGATGCTGACACGCCGCGACTTTCATCTGCGTCTGATGGCGGGGATCGCCGCGCTCGGGCTGCCGCGCCCGGCGCTGGCATCCGACTCGCGGTCGGACCTGTGGCTGAACCGGCTGTCGTTCGGGGCCACGCCAGACAGCCGGGACGCGGTCCGTTTGATGGGGCAGATGGGCTGGCTCGAGGATCAGTTGCAGCGCCCGGTGGGTGATGCGGGTCTTGCCACCCTGCTGCGCGATGCCCGGCTGCAGATCAGCTATGACGCTGGAGGCGACGAGAACGGCCACAGTTGGCCATCGACCGATGACCTGCGGCCCCTGGACAGCCTGACCGCCGACCCCACCGATCAGATGCACTGCATCGACTGGTCACAGGGTCTGGACTTCTCGGAACGGGTCCGTCCGGCGATGGAGGTGATCTCGGCATCGCTGATCCGCGCCGTTCACGCGCCCGCCCAACTGCGCGAAGTGATGACCCAGTTCTGGCATGACCATTTCAGCGTCAACGCGCTGAAGAACGAATTCACCGCCGCGTTCTTTCCCAGCCATGACGCGCTGCTGCGGGATCATGCCTTTGGCAATTTCCGCGTCCTGCTGGGCGATGTCGCCCGGTCGCCCGCCATGCTGTATTATCTGAACAACGACGAAAGCCGCGCCGCGCCCGCCAACGAGAATTTCGCCCGCGAATTGCTGGAGTTGCACACGTTGGGTGCGGCCAGCTATCTGAACGACCGGTATGCCGACTGGGCGTCGGTTCCGGGGGCTGCCGACGGTCGGGCCGAGGGCTATCTCGATCTGGATGTCTACGAGGTGGCCCGCGCCTTTACCGGATGGTCGGTGGGCGATGGAAGGGGGCTGTCCGAAGGCAGCAACGCGCCAAGAACCGGCCGGTTTCACTATGTCGAGGCGTGGCACGATCCCTATCAGAAGCGGGTGTTGGGGGTGGAGTTTCCGCCGAACCGCGCGCCGATGGCCGATGGCGATCAGGTGCTGGACCTTCTGGCGCGCCATTCGGGCACCGCGCGGCATATTTGCACCAAACTGGCGCGCCGGCTGTTGACGGACGATCCACCGGCCGCGCTGGTTGACCGCCTGGCGGGGGTGTTTCTGGCGGCGGCGGATGCCCCCGACCAGATGGCGCAGGTCATCCGGACCCTGGTGTCGTCGCCCGAGTTCACAGACACCCCGCCCCAAAAACTGCGCCGGCCGTTCGAGGTGCTGGCGGCACTGTATCGGGCGACCGGGGCAGAGGTCACGGGGACAGAGAACGACTTTCATTGGCAGTTGATGCGTGCGGGCTGGCGGCAGCACCAATATGGCCCGCCCACCGGCCACCCCGATGTTCTGGCCGCCTGGACCGGGGCCAGCAGCCTGAACCGCATCGTCGATCTGGCGCTTTACGCCCATGACGACTGGTTTGCCGTGGCGACGCTGAACCTTGCGGCGCTGGAGGGGGCGGACGAGACGCTGGGTCAGTTCCTCGCGCGCCGGTCGGTGGGGTTCGGGGCGGAACCGGAGCCGGAGCCGGTGCTGGCGGCCCTGGGCCTTGATGCCGCACAGCCCGCCGCGGCGCTGTCGCAGGAAGAGCGGCACGGCCTTGCTGCAGCCGCCATAGCCTTTGCCGCGTTGACCCCCGAATTTCTGCTGAGGTAGTCCGATGGCGCGTGATCCGATCCTGGTGGTGGTGTTCCTGCGCGGCGGGGCGGACGGGCTGGCCCTGGTCTGCCCCGGCACCGACGACCATCTGATGGCCGCCCGGCCCGAAGACCTGCGGGTGCTACGCACGGGCGATACGGCGGGGCGGGTGATCCGCCAAGAGGTGGCAGAGGCCGAATTCCGGTTTCACCCCGGACTGTCGCCGTTGGCCGACCTCTATGACGCGGGCGATCTGTCGCTGATCCATGCCTCGGGGCTGGTGGAGGCGACCCGCAGCCATTTCGACGCCGAAGCCCGGATCGAGCGCGGGCTGTTCGGCACCGTGGCGCCCGGCGATCCATCGGGATGGATCGGGCGCTGGCTGGCGGCGGCGGCGCCTGAAGGCCCGATGCCGGCGCTGGCGGTAGGCACGGCGCAGGCAGGCAGCCTGCTGGGCGGGCGGCCTGCCGTGGCCGAACAGCTGCAGGACCTGATGCTGGGGGCCGGGCATTGGCTGCAACCGGCGCTGCGGGCGCGACTGGCCCACGGATTTGGCGACCACGGGCCGCTGCACGCGCCGGTGGCGGGGTTGCTGGCGCTGTCGGACCTGATTGCAGGACGGCTGTGGTCAGAGGCAGATCAGGCGGTGGTGGGGTATGCCCCCGCCGTCGCCTATCCCGAGGACAACCCGCTGTCGCCGCCGCTGATGACGGTGGCGCAGGCGATCAAGCAGGATCTGGGACTGCGGGTGGCCACCGTCGATGCGCCGGGATGGGACACGCATGTAGGGCAGGCGGGGCAGATGGAGCTGCTGACCCGCGGGCTGTCGGGGGCGCTGATGGCGTTCTGGCGCGATCTGGGGCCGCTGCAACAGGATGTGTCGGTGGTGGTGATGAGCGAGTTTGGCCGCCGGCTGCGGTCGAACACCGCCGGCGGCACCGACCACGGGCGCGGCAACGTGATGTTCGTTCTTGGCCCGCAGGCGCGCGGCGGGCGGATGCTGGGCCGCTGGCCGGGTCTGGCGAACGACAGGCTGGAGGAGGGGGCCGATCTGGCGGTGACGACAGACTATCGGGCCGTTCTGGCGGACCTGCTGGACGGGCATATGAAGGTCGCCGACCTGGCGGCGGTGTTCCCGGGCTATGCGCCGGCGCCGGTCGGGCTGTGGGGATAGGCCATGCGACGATCGGCGGCGGGTTGGGATTGCGCGGCCGGGTGCCTCCGGCGGGGATATTTGGGTCAGACTGAAAGCTAGAGGGTGATCATCAGGCGCAGCGCGTCATAGATGGCGGCGTGGGTGTTGCGCGCCGCGACCGCGTCACCGATCCGG
>Ga0335397_10008477_pt1 | contig 12937 bp, 11 predicted proteins | sample MAT04_FD_205740 | JGI IMG/M metagenome (GOLD analysis project Ga0335397, IMG submission 205740) | Freshwater microbial communities from Lake Fryxell liftoff mats and glacier meltwater in Antarctica - MAT-04 (spades assembly) (version 2) ...
CGTGACCGAGGCGATTCTGATCTCGATCATCGCGTTTCCGAATGACGACTCGCAGGCCTTGTTCACCGCCGCGTTGCTGCTCTTCCGCGTATTTACGTGGCTCTTGCCCTTCCCGCTTGGGGCGGTGGAACTAGGCGTATGGCGTTGGCAGATTAGGCGCGGAACGGTGCGCCAATCGGTCTCGACCATCGTCTAGCCCTCAGACGACGGACGTGTTCATCTGCCACACGAGGATTTCAGCATCACCGTCGACGGCCGTCACCGTGCGGCCATCCGAAGCAGCAATGCGCACCGAATCGCCCACCAACAGCTCACCCGCACCCTCGAGGTCGACACCGCCCTTCGCCACATAAAGATGCACGTAAGGCGCGCTAGGCAACGCGACCCTCGCGCCTGATGGCATGCGCGCGGCCAACAGTGCTGCGTCCTTCTGGGCGATGCGGATGGCCGATTCGTGCTGGGCCATTCCGCTGGCAACGGGCACCAGGCCGCCACGGTCGAGTACGTCACTGATGTCGAGCTGCTCGTATCCGGGAACGATTCGCTCGGTGTCGGGCAACACCCACATCTGCACGAAGTGCACATCGTGCTCATGTTCTGGCGTGCCGGTGAGCGTCCAGGAATCGTTCTTTTCACTGTGCTGAATACCGGTACCAGCGCTCATCCGTTGGGCCAAGCCGGGATAGACGACGCCGTTATGCCCGCGTGAATCCTGATGCACTAGCGAGCCATCGATCACCCACGTCACGATCTCCATATCGCGGTGACCGTGGGTTTCGAAGCCAGCACCAGCTTTCACCGTGTCGTCATTCGACACCAAGAGCAGACCGAAGCCTGCGTTGGTGCGGTCGTAGTGACGCCCGAACGAGAAGGAATGCCTCGAATCGAGCCACCCCCAGTCGGTGAGGAACCTGCTCTCGGCCCGTCGAACATCGACCTTCGGTGCGGGACTGTTCATCGCTGTGCTCGTCATGGGCACCCTTTCTGAATTCTCAGCGATGTAAACGCGCGAGGGCGTCGGCCTCTTCCCGCATCCGCTGATCATGGGCATCCACAAGAGCCATCACCAACCACACCTGCCCAAGGAACACCCAGAAGCGTTGAGGCAATCCAGGGCTCGGCGCCCAAAGTCCACCGAAGGCAACCACGAAAAGCACCGCGGCCACCAGACCCGGAGCGCCCACGATGCTGCGGCGATGTCCGAGGAGTGAGCGCACTCCGGCAACGATCATGGCCGTCACGATGGCCAGTGTGTAGACCACGACACCGCCGCCGTGGACCATGGCGCTCACACTCGGTGTGCCCTGATTCAGACAATTGCCAGCGCCGAGCGGGCAGTTGATACGAAAGGTCGCAACGGCGAGCAGAGACATCGAGGCGATTGCCACGCAGATGGCCACGAGCCGATCCCAGGGAGCAAGAACAACGGCTGCCACGGCGTGAGCGGAAGCGGCGCACAGGATGGCCAGGATGCCCAGGCTGGCGACGTCGGAGCCGTACGCGGCCAGTGCGCTCACGTAGTCGCGGTACTGCAGGTAGTCGGGGGTGAGCACACCTGCGATCGTGATGAGCACCCAGAAGGCGATCAACAGACCGATGCACACGCGGGTCAAAACGGTGGCCACCGGCCCACGCTAATGGCAGGCAGCGCGCCAGCGCCTCTTATGTCAGGGGGCGCGCTTGTGGGTCTGCCACAAGCGCGCTGCGTACGCTGAGCCCGTGGTCACTCGTGCCAGCAAGCCCCAGACGACGGCCGTACGGCTGCAGAGAGCCAGCGGCCGCTTGGCTACAGCGGCCACCGAGCGCATGGACCGCACGCTGCCCTGGTTCGGCGCGATGGATGCCAAAGAACGCTCATGGGTCGGATTAATTGCCCAGGCCGGCATCACGGCCTTCGTGGAGTGGTACGCCCACCCAGAAGGAACTCCGCACATCAGCGCCGACGTCTTCGGCAATGCGCCCCGCGAGCTGGTGCGCGCCATCACGTTGAGGCAAACCGTCGAACTCGTGCGCGCCACAATCGAAGTGGTCGAAGACCGCGTGGATCAGTTGGCCGCACCTGGCGATGAGGCCGAACTTCGCGAAGCCGTCTTGCGCTACGGCCGCGAAATCGCGTTCGCGTCGGCGCAGGTGTACGCGCAGGCCGCAGAAGCACGCGGCGCATGGGATGCCCGCCTCGAAGCGCTCGTCGTTGATGCCCTGCTTCGCGGTGAAGTCGACGATGCCGTGCGTTCGAGAGCTGCTGCGCTCGGCTGGCACAGCAGGGGTGATGTGGCCGTGATCGTCGGCTCTGCACGGGACGACGACCCGGAGGCTGTCGTCGAATCGGTGCAACGAGCAGCGCGGGCTGCGCGCATGGACGTGCTGGCCGGCGTCCAAGGCGATCGCCTGGTCGCGGTGCTCGGAGGTATTCGTGACCCGCTCGATGCTGCCCGCGCCTTGGTCGATCAGTTCGCCGCCGGGCCGGTGGTGATCGGCCCCACTGTGCCTGATCTGCTCTCGGCCACTACCTCGGCAACGGCCGCCATCTCGGGCCTGCATTGCGTCACGGCCTGGCCTTCGGCTCCGCGGCCTGTTCTCGCGGACGACTTGTTGCCCGAACGCGCACTCAACGGCGATCCCCTCGCACGCCGCATACTCATCGACACCATCGCCGCGCCACTTCAGGGTGCGGTGCTCGACACCATGTGGGCCTTCCTCGAGACCGGATCCATTGAAGGTGCCGCCCGCGCGCTGTTCGTTCACGCCAACACGGTGCGCTATCGATTGAGGCGGGTTTCTGAGCTCAGTGGGGTGGTGCCAACTCAAGCCCGTGGTGCCTATGTGCTGCGCGTTGCGCTTGGGTTGACCCGTTTGGAGCCCCCAGCACCTGATTTGTAGGAAACCTACAAGTACGCTGGGTGATCTTCGTCAGGGTTGAGCACCACCGTTTGGCCCTCTAACCGGAAGGCTAAGAGCGTGCTAGCCATCGTTGCGCCCGGTCAGGGCGCCCAGACTCCCGGCTTCCTTGCTCCCTGGCTCCAGATCCCCGCGTACGCGGAGCGGCTGCACTGGTTGTCGGCGGTGTCGGGCCTGAATTTGGCCGACTATGGCACCAACGCTGACGCCGAAACAATCAAAGACACCGCGATCGCGCAACCACTCATCGTGGCCGCGGGACTTGTCGCGTTGCTTGAACTCTTCCCCCACCCGGCAGATGCCTACCGTGTCGTCGGCGTCGGCGCTGGCCACAGCGTCGGCGAAATCACAGCAGCTGCCGCCTCCAACATCATCTCCGGCGAACAGGCCATGGTGTTCGTGCGTGAACGCGGAAAGGCCATGGCCGCCGCAGCCGCCATCACCCCCACCGGCATGTCGGCGGTCCTCGGAGGCGACGTTGACGTCGTGCTCGCCAAGCTCGCCGAGCACGGCCTGACGCCAGCCAACAACAACGGCTCCGGCCAGATCGTCGCTGGCGGCACGATGGCCCAGCTTGACGCGCTCGCGGCCGATCCGCCCGAGGGTTCACGCGTTCGCCCGCTCCAGGTGGCCGGCGCCTTTCACACCGTGCACATGGCTCCAGCCGTCTCCACGCTCGGTCGCTACGCGCGCTCCATTTCGACGCACGACCCGCGAACAGCGCTCTTGTCGAACAGTGATGGTTCGGTGGTGCACAGCGGCGTCGAATTCTTGACCCGCTTGGTGACGCAGGTCAACAACCCCGTCCGCTGGGATTTATGCATGCAAACTATGGGCGAACTCGGCGTCACGGCCGTTATCGAACTGCCGCCAGCGGGCACCCTCACAGGACTCATCAAGCGCGCACTGCCCGGCGTCGAGACGTTGGCACTCAAGACTCCCGATGACCTTGATGCCGCTCGCGACCTGGTCGCGCGCCACGGCACCGCGAGCCCGCTCGACACCACGCCCACCTGGCGCATGCTGGTCGCGCCGGCCAAGGGAATGTTCGTGCGCGGAGGTGCTGAAGAAGGCGATGCCCTCACCGTCGGCGCAAATATCGGCACCGTGAAGTCGCTGCGCGACGAGCAGCCGGTTCTTGCTCCGCACGGCGGCACCATCATCGAGTGGCTTGTCGAAGACGGCGATCCCGTGGCCCCCGGCCAACCTCTCGTACGCTTGCACCCCGAAGCGATGACCTCATGAGCGGCATCACTGCAGTGACCGGTTCGCCGTTCGCCCGCATCATGGGCGTCGGTTCCTATCGGCCGGCTCGCGTGGTGACCAACGATGAGATCTGCGAAAAAATTGACTCGAGCGATGAGTGGATCCGCGAGCGCTCAGGCATCGTTGAGCGCCGCTTCGCCGCGGCCGATGAAACTGTCGCCGACATGGCCGTTGCTGCTGCAGGAAAGGCATTGGCTAACGCCGGTGTCGGTCCAGAAGACATCGACTGCGTCATCGTCGCCACCGTCACGCATTTGCTTGCCACTCCTTCCGCCGCCGCCGAAGTGGCTTACCGCTTAGGCACGTTGCGTGCGCCGGCCTTCGACATCTCGGCTGCGTGCGCCGGCTTCTGCTACGGAATCGCGATGGCGCAAGACTTCGTGCGCGGCGGCAGCGCCAAGCACGTCCTGGTCATCGGTGTCGAGAAGCTGACCGACATCACCGATCCAACCGATCGATCGACGGCATTCCTTTTCGCCGACGGTGCTGGTGCTGCTGTGATCGGCCCATCCGCTACTCCAGCGATCGGCCCTGTCGTTTGGGGATCAGACGGATCGCAACTCGATGCGATCACCATGAGCGCCCGATACGAATCGCTACGCGATGACCCAGGCGCCGAATTCCCCCACGTTGTGATGCAAGGGCAGGCCGTCTTCCGCTGGGCGGTCTATGAGATGGCTCGCGTGGCGCAGCAGGCACTCGACGCTGCGGGCATCGAAGCCGGCGACCTGGCCGCATTCATCCCGCATCAGGCGAACGTTCGCATCATCGACGCGATGGTGAAGGCGTTGAAACTTCCCGCCCACGTGCCCGTCTCACGCGACATCGCCGAAAGCGGTAACACATCGGCCGCATCCATTCCGATTGCTATGGATCGCATGCTCGAATCGGGCAAGGTCGCTTCTGGTGGCCTGGCCCTGATCATCGGGTTCGGTGCCGGATTGACGTACGCAGCGCAAGTCGTTGAACTCCCCTAAACCACCCGCCCCGGCGGGTTAGCACGACCGCTTCACCGCACGGCAGAACAGCACCACAGCATCACCCACCGATCGATTGACTACCAGCACAAGGAGTACACACCTATGGCTCAGTCCGAGCAGGAGATCCTCAGCGGCCTCGCCGAGATCGTGAACGAGATCACTGGCGTTGCCGCTGCCGACGTCCAGTCGGACAAGTCGTTCACCGACGACCTCGACATCGACTCACTCTCGATGGTTGAAGTTGTCGTGGCGGCTGAAGAGAAGTTCGGCGTGAAGATTCCCGACGACGAGGTCAAGAACCTGCGCACCGTCGGCGACGCCGTGTCGTTCATCGCCAAGGCCGGTGCCTGACCACCTCGGTCACGCCCGGAGCACCACCTACTGCCGGCATCACCAGGTCGACGGGGCACCACGCCCCGCTGATCGCCCAACGTAAGGGAGTCAGTCAGTGAGCACGAGCGACATCCATGGCGACCGACGCACGAAGGTCGTTGTCACCGGAGTCGGCGCTACCACTCCTGTGGGCGGAACCGCCCCGTCGACCTGGTCAGCCCTGCTCGCCGGCACGTCAGGCGTTCGCACGCTTGAAGGCGAGTGGGCCATAGATCTTCCCGTCACCTTCGCCGCCACCGTCGCCGTCGAGCCCAGCGAAGTTCTCGATCGCGTCGAAGCACGCAAACTCGATCGCACTGCTCAGTTCGCCATGGTGGCTGCGCGCGAGGCCTGGGCCGACGCCGGACTCACCGACGTCGAACTAGACCCCGAACGCCTTGGCGTCTCGATCGCCACCGGCATCGGTGGCGCCTTGACCCTGCTCAACACCTGGGACCTCATGCGCGAGAAGGGCGCCCGTCGGGTCAGCCCGCACACCATTCCGATGCTCATGCCCAACTGTGCTGCCGCCAACGTCGGTATCGAATTCAAGGCGCGAGCCGGAGTCCACACTCCCGTCGCTGCCTGCGCATCTGGTGCCGAGTCAATGGCCCAAGGCCTCGAAATGATTCGCAGCGGAGCTGCCGATGTCGTCATCGTGGGCGGCACAGAAGCCTGTATCCACCCGCTGCCGTTGGCCGCTTTCGCTGCGATGATGGCGCTCTCGCGGCGCAACGACGAGCCCTCCAGGGCCTCGCGTCCATGGGACAAGGGGCGCGACGGGTTCGTGATGGGCGAAGGCGCCGCCGTCCTGATCATCGAGTCGTACGAACACGCCAAGGCCCGTGGTGCGCGCATGTACGCCGAGGTCGCAGGCGCCGGAGTCACCTCTGACGGCAGCGATTCCCTCGTGCAACCCGACCCCACCGGCGCTGGCGCCTCGCGGGCCATGACGGCCGCACTCGTAGATGCAGGGGCAACTCCTGCTGACGTCGTGCACGTCAACGCGCACGCCACCAGCACCCCGCAAGGCGACATCGCTGAAGCGCTCGCGATCCGCACCACACTCGGCGACTCCATCGACAACGTCTGCGTCACCTCGACGAAGTCGATGACCGGACACCTGCTGGGTGCGGCCGGTGCCATCGAATCGATCGCCGTGGTGCTGGCGATTCACGAGCGACGCGTTCCTCCCACGATCAACCTTGACGATCCTGACGACGAGGTGAACCTCGACATCGTCACCGGAAGCCCGCGACCGTTGCGCGATGGTCCGATCGTTGCTCTCAACAACTCATTCGGGTTCGGCGGCCACAACGTGGCCCTGGCGTTCCGGAGCATCTAATGACGACCACCCCCACGGCGCCCAAATCGTCCGCACCTTCGGTCGTGGCCGCAGGCAAGCCGAAGGTTGATCGCGCGACTGATCCGCGCAACCCCAACTTTCGGATCGCCGCGTTTCTCGATGCCGATTCGGTCCAGCTCATTTCCACCGATGACGACAGCGGCATGCTCGCCGCCGTTGGCACCGTTGAAGGCACCGAGGTGGTGGTGTTTTGCTCTGATCCCACCATCCAGGGTGGCGCGATGGGATCAGCCGGCTGCAAGGTCGTCATGAATGCTTACGCGCGAGCGCTCACCGATCAGTCACCGATCGTGGGCCTTTGGCACAGCGGCGGCGCACGCCTCGCGGAGGGCGTCGAGTCATTGCACGCCGTGGGCGAAGTATTCGAAATCATGACCCGCGCCTCGGGCAAGATCCCCCAGATCTCTGTGGTGCTCGGAGCAGCAGCAGGTGGCGCAGCGTACGGGCCCGCGCTCACCGACATCGTGATCCTCGGCCCTGAGGGCCGCGTCTTCGTGACCGGCCCTGACGTGGTGCGATCAGTGACCGGCGAAGACGTCGATGCGTTGCGCCTCGGCGGTCCAGAACCGCACGGCCGACGAAGCGGCGTCGTGCACGTTGTGGCCGATTCCGAGCAGCACGCACTCGATGAAGCTCGTCGCCTCTGCGCGCTCTTGGGCAACCAGGGCGTGCTCGACCTTGCGCATGTGCATGACGAAGACCTTGGTGCGCAACTACCTGAGTCGTTCAAGCGCGCCTACGACGTTCATCCGTTGGTCGACCACCTGCTCGACGACGGCACCTCTCTCGAGTTGCACCCGCGCTGGGCGCCGAACATCGTGACGGCCCTGGGTCGCTTGGGTGGACGTACCGTCGGCGTCATCGCCAACAACCCGTTGCGACTGGGTGGTTGCCTCGACTCCCCGTCAGCGGAGAAGTCGGCGCGCTTCGTGCGCATGTGCGATGCCTTCGGTGTACCTCTGGTCGTGGTAGTCGACGTTCCCGGCTACTTGCCCGGTGTAGGACAAGAGTGGGATGGCGTCGTTCGCCGTGGCGCCAAGTTGCTCCACGCGTTCGCCGAAGCTGTGGTGCCGCGCGTCACCGTCGTGACACGCAAGGCGTACGGCGGCGCATACATCGCCATGAACTCGCGATCCCTGGGGGCCAGCCACGTCTTTGCCTGGCCCGATGCACAAGTGGCGGTCATGGGCGCGGTGGCGGCAGTACGCATCTTGCATCGCCGCAAGCTGGCCGGAGTGCCCGAAGACATGCGGGCGCAAGTGGAGACCGAACTGGCCACCGAGCATGAGCGGATTGCCGGTGGACTCGCCCGGGCGCAGGCCCTTGGCGTGATCGACGACATTGTCGAGCCGGCCAAGACCCGCACGGCGATCGCCGCTGCGATCCTGGCAGCACCTCAGCGTCGCGGGGATCACGGCAACATTCCGCTCTAGCCGTCTGCTCCTCAAAACCGCAGCTGCTCAACCGCCCTACTGCCGCGCCTCGGCTGGCCTCACCTCAGCAGGTCGGCACCGCGCCGATATCGCGAAGAGTGTGGTCTTCGCGCACTCCGTGAGACAGGATGCGGCCATGTCAGTCCGCGTCAAACTCGTCCTGTCCAGTTCGCTCATGCTCTTCCTTGAGCTTGCCCTCATCCGGTGGCTGGGTGGAGCGGTGATTCACCTCTCCTACTTCTCCAACATCGTGCTGCTCGCGTCGTTCCTCGGCATCGGCCTTGGCTTCTTGCGAGCCGGCCGGACGACGCGACAGCCGTACTACTTCCCGTTCGCGCTCGGCATCCTGCTGTTGGTCATCTCGCGCTTCCCGATCGAGGTCAACCAAGCCGACTCCGACGTCATCTTCTTCACCAACATCACCACGGTGGGACCACCGCCGTGGCTCGTACTTCCCATGCTGTTCATCGGAGTGGCCTTCGTCATGGCCGGCCCCGGTGAACTCGTGGGCAGCTGCTTCACCCAGCTTCCGCGGCTCGAGGCCTATCGCTGGGACCTGATCGGAAGCCTCATCGGCATCGTGAGCTTCACCGCGATTTCGTTCCTGCGCGCGCCCCCCTACGTCTGGGGTTTCGTGGTGGCCGCACTGCTGTGGGCGCTGTTCATCAAGGCACCGGCGGTGCCGGCCATCGCCAGCCTGATGATTCTGGGTGTGCTCGTGATCGAGTCGGTGGCCGTTGGCGCTTCATGGTCTCCCTACTACAAGATCCAGACGAAGCAGGAGCAGACCACCGCCGGCACCGTCACCACGATCAGCGCCAACGGGGTGCCCCACCAGGCCGTCTACCAAGTGACTGAGCGCCTCAAGTTCGAGCCGCTCTACAACCTGCCGTACGAACGCCAAGGCCCCAAAGCGGTGGCGAACAAAGACGTTCTGATCATCGGAGCTGGCACAGGAACCGACGTGGCACTCGCGCTCAAGCGTGGCGCCAAGAGCATCGACGCAGTCGAGATCGATCCGCGAATCCAGCAGATCGGCAAGGAGATCAACCCCGATCAACCGTATGCCGATCCGCGCGTGACCGTGCACATCAACGACGGCCGCGCCTTCCTGCAGCAGACCAACAAGACCTACGACCTCATCATCTTTGCGCTGCCCGACTCGCTGGCGCTTGTTGCAGGTGCGTCATCACTGCGGCTTGAGAGCTATCTCTTCACCCAGCAGTCGATGGACAAAGCTGCACAATTGCTGAATCCCGGCGGCGGCTTCGCGATGTACAACTACTACCGCCAAGACTGGCTAGTCGGACGCCTGGCCAACACCATGACCGCGGCGTTCGGCCACGAACCATGCATCGACCTCTACCAAAACCGCAGTGCCGTGCTGTATGTCGGCGTCACGGCCGCCGACCAGACGTGTGGCAAGGCCGACACGTCGATCGCCACCGTGGCTGGCCCGGCACCAGTAAGTGACAGCCGACCGTTCCTATATCTCAAGAACCGCACGCTGCCATCCCTCTACGTGTGGGTGCTGCTGGCCATCATCTTGATCAGCCTGGTCTCGGTACGGGCCGTCGGCGGACCCATCAAGCAGATGAGGCCCTACACCGACCTTTTCCTGCTCGGTGCAGCCTTCCTGCTGCTCGAGACCAAGGCGGTCACCGGCTTTGCGCTGCTCTTCGGCACCACGTGGGTGGTCAACTCGATTGTCTTCTCCGGGGTGATCCTTGCGGTTCTGTTGGCGGTGGAGTTCACCCGACGATTCGGTTCGCGAATCTCGATCCCCATCGCCTACGTCCTGTTGTTGGCGTCGTTGGCTTTGGCATGGGTGATTCCCAACTCATGGCTGCTCTCGCTGCCGCTGCCCCTCCGCCTGGTGACTGCGGTGGTCATCGCCTTCTTGCCAATCTTCACGGCCAACGTGGTGTTCGCCCGCCGCTTCTCTCAGGCCGAGAACCCGACACTCTCGTTCGGGGCCAACCTGCTGGGCGCCATGCTCGGCGGATGTCTGGAGTACGCAGCCTTGATCGTCGGCTACCCGGCCCTACTGGGAATCGCCGCACTGCTTTACCTGGGTGCATTTCTGGTCGGTCCACGACGCAAGGTCGCGGCCATCAGCGTCAACTGACTAAGCCGCCAACTGCCTGGATGCTCAGTCGACTAGACACTCAGTCAACTAGACGCTCAGTCGACTAAACGACCTGGTGCAGCACGCGCACCGGAGCGCCTTCACCGGCCCACCTGAAGGGTTCCAACTCTTCATCCCAGGGCTGGCCCAGCAGACGTTCGATCTCGTCGACCACGTCACGATCTTCAGCGACGGCGCGTGCGACGGCGGCCCGTAGCCGGTCTTCGTTGACGAGGATGTCGCCGTTCACGCCGGTCGTTGCTCGATAGAGCCCCAGTGCCGGAGTGCTGGCGAACCGCTCGCCCTCGTAGCCCTCTGAGGGATCCTCGACGGCTTCAAACAAGATGCGAGGCCAGCCGCGGAAGGCCGAAGCCACCCGAGCGCCCGTGCCGGCGTCGCCATTCCAGGCGAATTCGCACCGGAGCGAACCAGGAGCGGCCGGTTGTCCCTCCCAAGTGAGGTCGACGCGCACGCCAAGAACGCCCGCTACCGCCCACTCGATGTGGGGGACGAGCGCTGCAGGTGCGGCATGGACGTACACAACGCCGTGGGCCATCACCGGTGCCTCCTCCAGATGTGAGGTTCGTCTTCCCCGACGGCCTCATCTGGAGCGGCGCCATCCCGGTGCAACCAGGCGACTGACTCATCATGCCTCACGGGTGCCAAGCGTGGCTACCATCGGGCTACTTACGCCTGCGACACGCCGATGCGTCCGGGCTGAAGGGGTTTGGCCTGGGTCCAATCGATCATTCCCACGCCGTGTTCGGCTTCCGGCGAAGTGCCAGACACCAACTGCCCCGAGATGCCAAGGTGAGCCACCGCCCCCCGCTGGGGGTATTCGTCCTGCTGGAGATCCCGAGTTGAACGTGCCGAACGACGACGATCTCGCCTTGCTGTCTGAGCAGCTAGGCGTCAGTCGGCGCGACCTTGAAGCCTTTGTCGAGGCCTGGAACAGGGCCGGACGCCGTGAACCTCTCGTCGATTTCCTGGGAGTGATCCCGGCACAACGCCTCCCGAGCGATGAATCCTCCACGGGTGAGGATTCGCGCTCCGCCTGACCGGGCTCACACTCGTTCAGAGGACCTCCACCATGCTCTTGACGTGAGCACTCTCGAGATTGCCATCTCCGCCGGCACCGCCTTGGCCTGCGGATTGATGATCGGCACCGAACGGGAACGCTCTCACGTCTCCACCGCCTTGCCTGGAGGAGTGCGCACGTACGCACTGCTTGGCGTGGCCGGCTTGGTCACGGCGGCGATCGATCCGTGGGTGGTGGCCGCGGGCCTTTTGATCGTGGGCGCACTGGTGGTCGTGGGCTACCTGCGCACCAGCCGAACCGACATCGGCGCGACCTCCGAAGTGGCCGGACTGGTCACCTATGCCCTCGGTGCTTTGGCCTGGACTGAGCCAGCGTTGGCCGCCGGAAGCGCCGTGGCCGTCACTGTGGTTCTCGCCTCGAAGCAACGACTGCACCGGTTCGTGCGCGACGTTGTTTCCGAGACAGAACTTGAAGACGCACTCAAGTTCTTTGTCGCCGCATTCGTCGTGCTCCCGCTCTTGCCTTCTGGCGCGATCGGTCCCTATGGAGTCCTTGACGCCCGACGCATCTGGACGATCGTGGTGGTGCTCACCGGCGTCAACGCAGCGGGGTACATCGCCACCCGGGCGTTGGGTGCAGGCCGTGGACTTGCGGTGACCGGATTGGCCGGCGGCTTCATCTCGGCGTCGGCTACGACGGGCGCCATGGCCCTGCGCGCTCGCGTGCCAGCGGTGCGCCGCGAGGCGCTTGCTGCGGCACTGCTGGCCAGTGTGTCGACGATGGTGCAGCTGGCCGGAATGATGGTGATCGCGTACCCACCGCTACTGATCCCGATGCTTCCCACCATCACCGTGGGCATTGGCGTCCTGCTGATCAGCGCATGGTGGTCCACCCGAGGTGAGGCCGAACAGGATGCAGAATCCACCGCGATCGACGGTGAAACCGAGCCGTCAGCCACCCCCGAAAAGGGCCGCCTCTTTGCCATCGTCCCCGCGCTGATTCTGGCCGTCCTGCTCACGGTCGCCACTCTCGTGGCGCGTTGGGGGGTTGACGTCTTCGGCGCTTCAGGGATTGTCGGTGCGGCGGGTCTGGCCGGTTTGGCTGATGCCCACGCTGGTGCGCTCGCCGCTGCCACGGTGTTGCGCGAAGGTGCCGTGTCGACGTCGGTGACGATCGTGGCGATCGGCGCAGCGCTGTTCACGAACACCGTCGTGAAGGTGGTGCTCGCCTTCGTCGGCGGCGGCTTCGACATCGGCCGCCGCTACACGGTGCTCATGTTGATACCGATCGCCGCTGTGGCCGCCACACTCACTGTCACAGCTCGCGTCCTCGCCTGATCTTGCGCACAGTCGGCGTAACCCCAGTCGATCTGATGACCCCCAACGTTGAGCTCGCCCGCAGTTTCTACAGCGAATTGTTCGGCTGGACTTCCACCGACATGGCCACACCGATGGG
>Ga0335397_10008478_pt1 | contig 12936 bp, 14 predicted proteins | sample MAT04_FD_205740 | JGI IMG/M metagenome (GOLD analysis project Ga0335397, IMG submission 205740) | Freshwater microbial communities from Lake Fryxell liftoff mats and glacier meltwater in Antarctica - MAT-04 (spades assembly) (version 2) ...
GCAGCGGTTTTTTTGTCCTCGCGGAAACGAGCCAGCCACATCACGAGTTCCGGGCTACTTAAACCATCCGCTTCCCACTGCACCAAATACCCCATGACCATATCCACGACTCGTTCACTCTCCCAATAGGTGATCTTGGGCGCTTCGCGTTCATAGATTTCTTTGGAGAGGTTGAATTGATGCGCCTTATAATCCACTTTTAGGCCGTAATGCGCCTGTAAAATCTCATCTGTGATCAGTTCTGACCATTTGCGGTGAAAGCGGCATATCCCGCTGTTCTCGTTGAACAGCTCGTAGGTCATACGTTCCACATTTTTGCGCCCAAGGGCCTCGGGCGCCAGGAATTCTACCCCGTAATGCACAAAATATTTGCCCATCATTGGCATGGGGCTGAGCATGCCCGGCACCCAGTACTGATTGGGCACCATGCAGCCCTGCTCACCGTGCCCGATAAACACCGCCCGGTCAATGCTGTGAATATCCAACTGCTTATCCAGCTCAATCGCCGCGGCGCGGATACCGGCCTGGAAGACCTGCGCCTCTGGCACAAACAGGATGGCGCTGAGCACATCCATTGCATAACGCGCGTTTAACAGACTGTCTGCCACCAGGTCAAAACTGAGCGGATCGTCCGCGAAATGGAATTTTAGCTTTTCTACAGGCGGGAGACCAAATTCGGCCGGGTTGATCAGGCCTTCCGCAACCAGTTCCATGATCCAGGCCAGGGTGCCGCCGGTCTGGATTGAGTCGAACCCCATTGCGTCCACATAGTCATTAAGCAATTCGGCGGCGCGCTGATCAAAAACGCCGACCTGAGGGCCAAGCGCATGATATGGCTCATAATCTTTTTTGTATGGACCATTGAGTTTTTTACAAACCACGGGGCAAGGCTCGCCACAGTGCTGGAATTTCTTGGGCTTGATGGTCTCTTCGTTGAATTGTTTTAGGTAATGGTCGAGAATGAAATTTTGATGCTGCTTAAGACGCGCCGCCACGGGCTGGTAGATGGATGTGTAGTTAAAACTCAAGATGCGCTCGTTAAGGTCGCGCATATTGACGCCAAAAGTGCCACCGGTTTCGAACTCGGGCACATAACGATATTTCTCTGTGACCGCGAGATCGGTCTGGATGGTTTTCTTGCCAAAATGCTCCATAAAGTAAGCATCTATCTCGGCGGAGTCGCGCAAGTCGGGGTCAGCCCAATCGCCGCCAAAAACGATGCCCACAATGTTGTGTCGCTGGAACAAGCGGCTGCCAAGCCCGCCGCGCCCGGCCCAATCCACTACGGCTGTAAACGTGCCGTTGCGCAGCGGGCTGGAGCCAATGGCGCCCTCGCGGGTATATTTGGAGGCCGGACCCACCGCACAGATGCGAATATGCCCGGTTGTATACTCGGAAGCATAGCGGTCAAACAGGGCCTGCTGAAGCGCATAAAAACCGATCAGGGGATTACCGTCTGGACTGGCATAACCGATCCAAAGCGACTCTGCATTGACCGGCTCGATGCGCACCTGCACCTGACCTGCTTTGTGGTTGAGCAGGACCACGCTGGGCTCAGGCGCTACGCCGCGCAAGGCAACGTAATTGACGCCTACGCCATGAAAGGTGTAAGCCGCACCGCCCATGCTGGAAACATAAAAACCATCCCACTGCGGGCTCCAAGCTGAAAAAACCAAGCGGCGCGAGCCTGGGATGGAGCTGCCTGCCAGCAAACCTTCGCCGAAGGTGAAACTATCGGGATAAAGGTTAAAGCGGTGCCAACCGTAATCGACCGGGCCGAGCACAGCTTCTTCGTTTTCGATAGGGCGCAGGTACCAGCTGCCGTTGTGCAGATGCACGGTCAATTCGCGTTGAATAATTGGATAGGTCATAGTTTTCTTCCTTTCAAAATAGCCAGCCAAAACAGACAGGTAATTTTACTTCAGGAATGAGCAGGGGCGGCCAAAAACGGCCGCCCCGCATCAATTGCCTGATCAGTCGCAGCGCAAGACCCGCCTGTGTGGCTCTGCGACGTTGGTTGGCAAATTTAGAAAGTGAGGGTGAATTCAATCACCCAGGTGTACGTTACGCTGGCATTCACCGGGAAAAGAGAATGCTGCGCTGGAAAATCAGGGTTGGTTGTCCTCCTTTAGCCGCAGGCTGATTGCTTAATCCGAACCAAGAGACGGCGGTTCGTCGATGCCGATCCAAAGGTGGCCAGGCATGATCGAACGCATGGGGCGTATGAGAATTTTTCCTTTCTGGTTGGAATCCGCCAAGCCCTTTTCCAAAATCGCGGGGTTCACCATGCATAGGTTGGGGCTGCGCCCGTATTTTTGACGGTAATAATCTGCAGCCTTGCGGATTTTTTCTTCAAGCGGAGTTTTTGAATCATTATCGAACCAAAGCATACCGATGTTCATGATGATCTCCTTTTAGACGGGCGGTTAATTTTCTATGCCGGAAGGGTTGGCAGCCAGAATTTTAGCCATTGAGATTTTTCGCGCATACAAAATTGGGTGCCAGGCAGCAGCCTGTTTAGCGGCGCGCCGGGATTAGGTGTCAGGTCTCGGGCAGTGTTGGGGTCGCTGACGCGGCCGTAGATTCTGGTATGGAAACAGGCCAGCCAGTCCGGCCATTGGACGATCATATTGGCATTGGCAGTCAAGACTGGCCAAACCATGGCTTGCGGGCCATCTTCGAGGATGTAGGCCAGGTTTTTCTGGGCGATAGGGTCCAATTGAAGAATGGCATCCAACCCATCGATCAAAAGCATGGTTGGCTGGCGTTTAGCGGGGGTCTCAACCCGGCAGGCGATTTCATATATCAACTCTGAGGCACTTTCGTCTTCAGCAGACCAAACGCCCTGCAGGTGGTTGGGTGCATCGACATGGGCGAAATCCTGCGGGTAGCAGGTGAGAACAAAGAATTCCACTTCGCCGGGCTGTTTGAGAAGCGCCGCAGCCTGGATGAGCATTTTTAAGAAGTGGGTCTTTCCGCAGGCGCGCTCGGCAGTCACCAGGATGGACCCTGGGTGGGGATCAGTTAGGGATAACAGTAAGGGTTTGCCATCTTCAGCCATTCCAAATAAGATTGAGCCCTGCGGTAAAGTTCCCAGTATATTTAGCCCAGTTCGAGTGGAAGGACTATAATCCCGCGGATTAACTGGACCATTTCTGACAGCGGCTCGGGACATTTGAAAATTGGTGATCACTTCGCTAAATTTCATCGTGGCTGTCATGCTTATTTTTTCTTATCCTTCTCGTTATGGTCTTCCGGGTTCCAGCTTGTAGAATTAATTGGCAGCATGAGCATTAATCAACCACAAACCAAAAGGGTTCTCCCCATTTCACTGGTATAGAGGCGGTGGAGCCACCCGACCAACCCAGTAAGAATCCTTTGCAATCTCCATGCCATAAACAGAACTTTCGTTCTACTTACTTGCACATTGTAGAACATACGTTCGGGATTGTCAAGCCCTTAAATATTATTTTAAGGATGGATGTAAACAAGTGATTTGATGAATTTTTTGGTTAAAATGGCCCCAAGATGTTTCTTGCACCCCCTTTTTAGCCGCTGGTGTCAAAGAAATATTAGAATGACTGGGGCGAGTCTTGCACCTGCCTGTGAAGGGGGCTATAATAATGTTTCGTTAGCAAGGAGAAAGAAAATGCCGATCTATACTTATCGCTGCGAAAGCTGCGGCGTACAATTTGAACGTCACCAATCTTTTAACGATGAACCACTCAAGCGCTGCCCGGAATGTAATAAAAACAGCCTGCGTAAGGTGTTAACTACGCCTGGAATCGTGTTTAAAGGCTCAGGTTGGTATGCCACGGACCACAAATCACCTTCCGGGCAGGCACCACGGCAGGGAAAATCGGAAAATAAGGAATCTTCGTCCAGCGGCGAGAGCAGTTCAAAGAGTTCCGAGGGCTCTGGCGCTTCGGAGAGCAGCAGCACAAACAAGAGCGAGTCATCTGGCGACTCTGGCAGCAAGAGCGAAAGTTCTAACAGTAAAGCCGAAAGTACTAAAAAATCTGGCGAATAAAATCAAAAACCGCGAGCGAAAACTTGCGGTTTTTTGTTGGGTAAATCGGTCGTTTTAGGTTGGATTAACGAGAAATTTACGGATATTTGCTTTATTTTTATGAAGCAAGCTCAAGCTATTAATCAAAAACCTGGAGGTATCTCATAAAAACGGATTGTTAAATGCGTGGGAAACAACATTTTTAAGGATTGCACGTACTTTTGCAATATTTCGGGGATTCAGGCGACAGGCACCTTTTCATTCTTTTTTGAGACGAACCGAAATAATTGTATAATCAATTTTGAGGGCTAGGAAACTGGTTATTTTCCGGTTGCCATTCCACGCTCCAAAACAGGGAGAGCAAAGTAACCGGCCGGAGGTTGGCAGGTCGTACAAAACGTGACCTTTTCAGGGGCGCTTTTCTGAGGGATTATCGGATCAAATTGGCAGAGGATGCATGGAATAAGTTTCAAGACAGCAAATAAGCTATTAGCATATATTCTGGTCAGCGGTGTGACAATTTCAGTATGACAACCTGGATGTTTATGTGGAACCAAGCATGAGCGGTAGAAAATTTCTCCTGGCGTTAAGTATTGGGGTTGTACTTGTGTTTTCCCTGGCGCTGAAATTTTTTGGCGAGAAGGCTGTTTGGGGGGCGCTGGATATTCACACTCAACACCCAGCTTTCATCGATCTGCGAGGGGTGTTGACGGGGTTGGATGCGGCCAGGCTGGGGTTTGATCCCATCCATGAGAATCCGCTTGACCTTTCAAAAGGCCGGTTGTCTATCCGCGGCTGTGGCTGGCTTTGGGCTGGTTTGGGCTTTCAGAAAAGCATACCGAAATTCTGGCTTTCGGGCTGCTGGCGATGTATGCGATTTCAATATTGCTGGCAGTAAAAAATTATGACCGGTTCACGGCTGTTATGATGGCTTTCGTCATTTTTTCGCCCGCGGCGTGGATGTGCTACAAGTTCGCCAATCTGGACCTGGTGATCTTTATCCTGATTGCCTTGATGCTATCGCTGGAAAAATCTTCCCTGTTTTTGGCTTTGGGGTTGCTGGAATTGGCGACAGTGCTTAAATTCTTTCCAATCGCGGCGCTGGGGTTTCTGCTCAAAGAAGAACGGAAGCGCTTCTTGCGGCTGGCAGCGATCGTGATGGGTATCTTTGCGGTTTATTTGATGCTGACCTGGAAGGATGCCTCCTGGATACTGGGTCATGCGCCCAAAGGGGCACTCGAAAACTATGGGGTGGAGGTGGTTGGTTTCAGGATCAATGAAATCACCGGTTTGCGGGCGGCTTCAAACCTGGTGACAGCGCCTTTATTCATGGCGGCTTACCTGGTGATGATGGCTGGGCTGTACTTTAGCAGCCGCTTCAAAATAGCGGCCACTGATCAGCGTTTTCTGGATGCTTTTCGGATTGGGGCGCTGATCTACCTGGCAACGTTTGTTCAGGGCAATTCCTTTAATTATCGATTTATCTTCACAGTTTTTGCCGTTCCACAAATGGTGCTTTGGGCAAGAGAATAAGAGCGCTGGGAATGCCAAGCCAGCCAGGGGCGAGGTGTCGATGTCCACCAGGGTCATGATGCCGGCGATGAGCAGGGAGACTACAAGCAGGAATTCCTACCAGGCTCTGTGGCTGATCCAACCGAGCAGAGCGGTGAAAATTATCAGCCAGCCCAATTTGAAGGCGAAGAAGAGCCCCAGAAATTCGTTGCCAATGTTGTAGTAGAGCCATTCGATGGAGGTCATATTCCCGACGGTGCGAGGGGTCTAATGGAAAAAGTAATATTAGCATTTATTCAACCGTTATGATCTGCCAACTATCTTTTATGTGGAGTAATATTCTTTGATTGCCAATAAAAACAAGTTGTTTCTGAACAAATGGGGATTTGAATTTGTTTTATTTTTATTGGTGAGTTTGATATTTGCGCCGATTATTTATAAGATGATTTTTGATTACCCCAAAACTGATTACAATTTTCACATTAAGTGGGCAGAACTAATGCTACACGCCACCAGCACAAACGCTGTGGCTTTGTTCTATTGGAAAGATGCACTTAAAGATAACCGTATTCAGCCGGGATGGGCGACGTTAGGCCTGGGTGCTTTTTACGCTTATTTTCTGGCGGAGACCGGGTCGCGGTTTTATGACGGCAACTTTACGTGGAGCTGCGAAGTCGCGATGGTGGTGATGTTCTGCATTTCTACGATCTTTTTTGTGGAGAAGGTTAAAGAAAGCCGATTAAAAAAAGGGATTGTGGGGCTGGTGTGGGTTGCACATCTGCTGTGCGGGATTGCGTATTACCTGCATATCATGCTGACAAGCTCTTACAGTTAGGGTGTTATTTTGGGGGGAGGCAAGCGTCGTAAAATTAAAATAAGCTGCCCTCACTTTTGGTGAGGGCAGCTTTCAGGCTCCCAGCCGAGGACTCGAACCTCGAACCTAGCGGTTAACAGCCGCCCGCTCTGCCATTGAGCTAGCCGGGAACGCGAGCGAGATTATATATTTAAGAGCGGAGTGTGTCAAGCAAAAACAGGGGCAAAATCCAGATGGGGCGGGGGACGGGTCAAAATTGGATGGAACTGAGGGCGTTGAGCTTGTCGAGGCGGTGGGTGGCGCGGATCTGGCGCATGGTGCCGGTGAGGCCGCGCACTTCGACGGAGTCGGTGCGGGCGACTTCGCCGAGGTATTTGACGCCGCGCAGCAGTTCGCCATCTGTGATGCCGGTGGCGGCGAAAAATACGTCTTCTGATGAAACCAGGTCGTTCATGGTGAGGACGCGGTTGGGGTCGTAGCCCATTTCGATGCCGCGGCGCAGTTCGGCTTCGCTGCGGGCATATAATTTGCCCTGAATCTCGCCGCCCATGGCGCGGAGCGCACAGGCTGAGAGAACGCCTTCCGGCGTGCCGCCTATGCCAAAGAGCACATCGATACCCGAATTGCCCCAGGAGGTCATCAGGGAGCCGGCTACATCCCCATCTGTCAGCAGGCGGATGCGGACGCCCAGGGTGCGCATTTCGGCGACCATCTGGGCGTTGCGGGGCCGGTCGAGGATGACGCAGGTGAGGTCGTCGAGGTCTTTGCCGCGGGCCTTGGCGATGGCTTTGAGGTTATCGGCAAGGGGGCGTTCGATGTCGATTTTGCCTTTGGCTTCAGGGCCGACGGCGATCTTATTCATGTAAACAAAGGGGCCGGGGTTGAACATGGTGCCGCGCGGTGAAATGGCTACGGTGGAGATGGCGTTTGGGTTGCCAGTGGAAAGCAGGCGGGTGCCATCGATGGGGTCGACAGCGATATCGACCTGGGGGCCATTGCCGGTGCCGACTTTTTCGCCGTTGTACAGCATGGGAGCTTCGTCTTTTTCGCCTTCGCCAATTACGATGACGCCGCTGATTTCGATGGCGTTGAGGACAAAGCGCATGGCATCCACGGCGGCTTTGTCGGATGTGTTTTTGTCGCCACGGCCCATTTGACGGGCGGCGGCTAACGCGGCGGCTTCGGTGACGCGCACAAGCTCAAGACCAAGGTTTCGGGTGGGTTCACGATTTACCATCTTGCGGCTCCATAATAATGTGTATTTACTCTTGAGACGGAAGCACTTGCTGAAAGAGACCACCCCTCCGGCCCCCTTCCAAAATCGGAAGGGGGAGACAAACGATTTTAATGTGTAGTTTTGCGCCAAAAGCATGCGCGAAACTACACAGGCGGGGCAAACATTCGATTGTCATTCGCTGCGCGGCAAAATTCAGGATGATTTTCTCCGTGAGGAGCATACGGGGTGAAAGAAAAAAATACGATGATGCAGGCGGCATCATCGTATGAACCAGGTGATAAAGTAGTAACCCAACACGGCGCCCCATAACCACGAGTCGATGCGGTCGAAGGCGCCTCCGTGACCGGGGAAGATTGTGCCGGAGTCTTTCGTACCGGCCTGGCGCTTGATCATGCTCTCGCCCAGATCGCCGAGAGGGGTTATGAGCCCGACAACGAGCCCAAATAAGACGCCGACCCAGGTGGGCAAATTCAGGGGGCCCCAGGTGGTATAGCAATATGCGAGAAAACCGCCGCCCAGCATGGAGGTAAACACCCCGCCAACATAGCCCTCCCATGACTTCTTGGGGCTCAACCTGGGGCTCATGCGGTGTTTACCATAGGCGGCACCCAACATAAAGGCTCCGGTGTCTACAAACCAGACACAGGGCAGGACAAAAAACGCCCACCAGCCGCCATTGGGCAACTGCCGCAGGTCGAGAAGGTAGGCGCCGATCCAGCCTATGTACACGAGGGCGGCCAGGCTGACGCTAAAATCTTGGCCGGCGCGATCTGCGCCGCGCTCATAATCGACCAGGTGGTAGACCATGAGCGCCAAGACGAGGAAGGTAAGCACCGGCATGGCGGCGACTGGTTGAAAGAAGCGTGCTGCAATCAAGATCAGCACGCCGCCCACCACCAACCAGGTGGCCGGACGCGAACCACTGACCCGAAAGAGGTTTGCATACTCCCAGGCGGATACCGTGAGTAAAAAGCCGATGAATAAGAAATAAGGAATACCGCCCCAGACCAGGGTAGGAAAGCCAACCAATAGCAATGTAAGCGCAGTGATGGTGCGCTTAGACATGCGTCCCTTCGTATTCAGGCGCGACGACGCCACCGTAGCGGCGGTCACGAGTGGCATATTCATCGAGGGCTTTGCGGAACTCTTCCTTGTTGAAATCTGGCCAATAGGTGGGGGTAACGTACCATTCGGAGTAGGCGGACTGCCAGATTAAGAAATTGCTGATGCGGAGTTCGCCGGAAGTACGGATGATCAAATCGGGGTCGGGTGCGCCGGCAGTATAGAGGTATTTGCTGACCAGATCGGGAGTGACGTTTTCGGGGCTGATGCCATCCTTGATGATCTGCTGGATGGCCTGCACAATTTCATCACGTCCGCCGTAATTGAAGGCGACATTGAGCACAAGCCTGGAGTTGTGGCGGGTGCTTTCGACGGCAGCCATGACCTTTTTTTGGAGGATGGGGGCCAACTGGTCGAGCCGACCGAGATGTCGGATCTGCACGCCCTGCGAGTCCAATTCTGAAAGTTCTTTGTCGATCACATCTTCCAAGATACGCAGGAGGCCATTGACTTCTTCACGCGGGCGGCCCCAGTTTTCGGTAGAAAAAGCATAAATGGTGAGGTACTCCACGCCAAATTCGACACAGGCTTTGATAATGCGGCGCAGATTTTCGGTACCGGCCTTGTGACCGGCCAGGCGCGGCAGTCTGCGCTTTAATGCCCAACGTCCGTTGCCATCCATAATGATGGCAACATGGCGGGGAAGCTGACTGGGAAGATTTGGATCGCTGTTTTTGCTCATGGCGCATGGAGTCGTTAGACTTCCATGATCTCCTGTTCTTTGTGCTGTCCAACTTTATCCAGGTCACTCATCAGGCGTTCGGTGATTTTCTGAAGTTCTTCTTCGCCGCGTTTGCGGTCATCTTCTGAGATCATTTTTTCGGTTTCAAAATCTTTGATGTCCTTCATGGTGTCGCGGCGAATATTGCGCAGGGCGACACGGGCTTCTTCGAGGCGGTGGTGGACCTTTTTTACCAGGTCGCGGCGGCGGTCTTCGGTAAGGGGGGGCAGGTTGAGGCGTATGACGAGGCCGTCGTTGTTGGGGGTCAGGCCCAGTTCGGAGGCCAGAATGGCTTTTTCGATGAGCTTGATGGTGGTCTTGTCGAAGGGTTTGATCATTAACTGGCGCGGCTCTGGGACGCTGATGGAGGCTAACTGCATGAGAGAGGTGGGAGAGCCATAGTATTCAATTTGTAGTTTTTCAACCAGGGCGGGATTGGCGCGCCCGGTACGAATGGTCATCAAGTCTTCATTCATAGAATGAATAGACTTCTGCATGTGAGATTCACATTCCTTGAGAAGATCTTTTATCACCGCAACCTCCAGAATTTTTGAAATAGCTGTGTTTTTTCTACGCAGGCGGGCATTCGCAGCGTATTTTAACAAAAGCCTGAGACCCCGCCCGACTATAAAATGACGTAATAATTAATTATAAGGATACCCCAAAATTTGAAAATGCGCTACTAATCGACATCGCAGGTCAATATCAAATATGGGTGCAAAGTACTGGCAAAAGCTGTACAGACACTCTCAAAATCTGACAGGAATCAAAAAAGCGCCTTTTGGGGGCGCCTTTCTGCTTTTTAATGAACGATGGTGCCGACTTTATCGCCGTAGAGGGCGCGCGTAAGGGCGGTCTTATCCCACAGGTTCAGTACGAGGATGGGGATCTTGTGCTCCATGCAGTGTGTAATGGCGGTGCCATCCATGACGGTCAGGCGGCGGTTGAGGACTTCGATGTAAGAGAGCTCTTCGAATTTAACCGCATCTGGATTCTTTTTGGGGTCTGAGTCGTAGACGCCATCGACCTTGGTGGCTTTGATGACGACGGTGGCGTCGATTTCAGTGGCGCGCAGGGCGGCGGCGGTATCGGTAGAGAAAAAAGGATTGCCGGTGCCAGCGCCAAAAATAACCACGCGGCCTTTTTCCAGGTGGCGGATGGCGCGCCTGCGGATATAGGGCTCGGCGATGGCGCGCATTTCAATGGCGGACATGACGCGGGTGAAGACATTGGCGCGTTCGAGGGCATCCATTAAGGCGAGGGCGTTCATCATGGTGCCCAACATGCCCATGTAATCGGCTGTGGCGCGATCCATGCCGCGATCGAGGCCCTGTTTGCCGCGCCACAAGTTGCCAGCGCCAATGACGATGGCGACTTGCACACCCATTTCGTAGACTTCTTTTACACGGCCGGCGATGGCTTCGGCTTCAGAAACGTTAATACCAAAACCGCTTTCTCCGCCCATGGCTTCACCGCTGAGTTTGAGGAGGATACGTTTGTATTTAAGTTCTGTCATTTTTTCTCCCAGGTTATGCGCTATAGCCGCATGAGCGAGTATAGCGAGATGGATTAATCCCTGAACAGGGTATAAAAAAAGGCCTATCTACTCACGATGTGTTACTTTGCCCGTTAGTAACCATCCGCCCGGCTCCCTTCCAAAAACGGAAGGGGGAGACAAACTATTTTATGTGGAGTTTTTGCGCCAAAAGCAGTCCGCCAAAGACCGGCGAAAACTCCACAGGCGGGGCATGCCAGGCAATACGATTTTCATTCGCAACGCGGCAAAATTCAGGATGATTTTCACTGTTTGAAGTACCGATGGGTAGATACAAAAAAGCCAACCTCTCGGTTGGCTTTTTATAATTATTCGCCCAATCCTTCGCCCAACTCCCAACGCTGAAAGCGGCGAATGACGACGTTTTCGCCAGTGCTGGAGATGGTGGCGTGCAGCAGTTTTTCAATCGTGAGGGATTCATCACGAATGTAGCTCTGGCGCAGCAGGCAAACTTCATCCTTGTATTTATTGAGGCGGCCTTCGACAATCTTGACGGCGACGGCTTCGGGCTTGCCTTCTTCAACTGCGCGATTCTTGGCAATTGTGCCTTCGTGCTGGAGTTCGGCCTCGGGGATTTCTTTATCAGAAATGTATTTGGGGGCAGAGGCGGCAATTTGCAGGGCAAGTTCGTGGGCAAACTGGCGGAAAGCTTCGGAGCGGGCCACAAAATCGGTCTCACAGTTGACTTCAACCATTACACCTACACGTCCACCGCCGTGAGAGTACAGTTCGACGGTGCCGTTGGAAGCCTGGCGGTCTGCGCGCTTGGCGGCAGTTGCTACACCCTTTTCGCGCAAATAATCGACGGCTTTTTTGAAGTCACCATCTGCATCAACCAGGGCCTTGCGGCAATCCAGGATGCCGGCATTGGTGGCGGCGCGTAATTCTTTGATCATTTCAGTTGTAATTTCCATTCAAAACCTCTTACGATTTAATCAGGAAGCAGGAACAGCGTCAGCGCCGGGTTCGACATCAGCGGGTTTGGCGAGTTTGGCCAGGGTAGCTTTGCCTAACAAGTCTTCGTCAGTGGTTTCCACATCAACTTCGACAGTCCGGCTTGGGCGGCGAGGAGTGACCGGAACGGCAACAGAAGCCTCGGCAGCCTGTTCTTCAAGAATATCCTGGTCTTTGCGCATGGCTTTGCCTTCGAGCACGGCATCTGCCATTTTGGAAACCAGAAGTTTGATGGCGCGAATGGCGTCATCATTGGATGGGATGACGTAATCGACATCCTGCGGGTTGCAGTTGGTATCGACAAGGGCGACCAACGGGATGTTCAGGAGGTTACACTCGCGGACTGCGGAGTCTTCGCGTCCGACATCGACAACAAAGACCAGGTTGGGTAGGCGCTTCATGGAGCGCACGCCTTCGAGGCGGGTGTTGAGGCGGGTGATATCGCGCTCAATCAACAGGCCTTCCTTCTTGGTGAGGCGATTGATGTCGCCGCTGTCGCGCAGGTGTTCAAGACGTTCCATTTCTTTGATACGGGCGAACATGGTGTTCCAGTTGGTGAGCATGCCACCCAACCAGCGTTCGGTTATGTAAGGCATGCCGGCGCGCACAGCTTCGTCACGCACAGTTTCCTGGGCCTGGCGTTTGGTGCCAACGAACAGAACGGTGCCGCCGTTCATGACACAATCGCGGACGATGTTATATGAGCCGTTGAGGGCTTTGACCGTCTGCTGCAAGTCAATGATATGGATGCCGTTACGTTCGGTGAAGATGTAGGGCTTCATGCGCGGATCCCACTTGTTGGTGCGGTGACCGAAATGGACGCCGCTTTCCAAGAGGGCTTTCATTGAAATTACTGCCATTTTCTCTCCTGTTTACCGGATGACCGCAGCGCGCAGAGCGCACGGCCCGGTGTAAGTTTAGCGGGGATGTGAAACCCGCTCAGGGACGCTTGTTGCCCGTCCCAGGCAAGATTTGTTCTCTCACCGGTGTGAGAGCGGGCAGGATTATAACA
>Ga0335397_10008480_pt1 | contig 12936 bp, 9 predicted proteins | sample MAT04_FD_205740 | JGI IMG/M metagenome (GOLD analysis project Ga0335397, IMG submission 205740) | Freshwater microbial communities from Lake Fryxell liftoff mats and glacier meltwater in Antarctica - MAT-04 (spades assembly) (version 2) ...
TCCTCCATGCGGGTCTTGTCACCCAGAATCGATCCGCCGGTGACCGACGACGTCGGGTCCACGGTCAGCACCGCCACCCGGTGGCCGAGGCCGACCAGGTGGAGGCCGAGGGCTTCGATGAACGTGGACTTTCCCACGCCTGGCGGTCCCGTGATCCCGATCCGCAGCGTGGACGGGCGGTGGGGGAGCAGGGTGGCCACGAGCTCATCGGCGTGAGGTCGCTGGTCGGGACGACTCGACTCGATCAGCGTGATGCCCCGGGCCAGGGCGCGTCGATCGCCGGCCAGGATGCCGGCGGCCAGCGCGTCGGGGTCGAGGTCCGCCATGCTCGACGGCGATCAGGCGCCGGCGCGGGCGGCGCGGATCAGGTCGAGCACACGCACCGCAGCCTGCGGGATGTTGGTGCCAGGGCCGAAGACGGCCGACACGCCGGCCGCTTCGAGCATGGCGTAGTCCTGCGGCGGGATCACGCCGCCGCACACCACGAGGATCTCCCCGGCGCCCGCCGCCCGCAGCTCCTCGATCAGCGCGGGTACGAGGGTCTTGTGGCCCGCGGCCTGCGACGAGACGCCGACGACGTGGACGTCGTTCTCGATGGCCTCCTGCGCAGCCTCGGCGGGCGTCTGGAACAGCGGGCCGACGTCCACGTCGAACCCCAGGTCGGCGAAGGCGGTGGCGATCACCTTGGCGCCGCGGTCGTGGCCGTCCTGCCCGAGCTTCACCACGAGCATGCGCGGCCGCCGCCCTTCGGCCTCGGCGAAGGCCTCGATGTCGCCTTGGATGGCGGCGAACCCCTCGTCTCCGGCGTACTGGGCTCCGTACACGCCCGAGATGCTACGCACCTCGGCCTTGTGGCGGCCGAAGACCGCCTCCATGGCGTCGGAGATCTCGCCCACGGTGGCCCGGGCCCGGGCGGCGTCGATGGCGAGGGCGAGCAGGTTGTCGGTGCCGGTTGCACCGGTGCGTAGCGCGTCGAGCGCCTTCGCGCACGCCTCGGAGTCGCGGGTGGCACGGATCGCTTGCAGCTTCGCCACCTGGGCCTCGCGCACCTGGGTGTTGTCGATGTCGAGCACGTCCACGAGCTCGACATCGGCGGGGACGTACTTGTTGACCCCGACGATCACGTCCTCGCCGCGGTCGACGCGGGCCTGTCGGCGTGCCGCAGCCTCTTCGATGCGCAGCTTGGGCATGCCTGATGCCACGGCCTTGGTCATGCCGCCGAGCGCCTCGACCTCCTCGATGATGGTCCAGGCCCGCTCGGCCAGCGCTTCGGTCAGTGCCTCGATGTAGTACGAGCCGCCGAGTGGGTCGACCACGTGGGTGACGCCGGTCTCCTCGGCCAGGATGAGCTGCGTGTTGCGGGCGATGCGGGCCGAGAAGTCGGTGGGCAGGCCGAGCGCCTCGTCGAAGGCGTTGGTGTGCAGGCTCTGGGTGCCGCCGAGCACGGCGGCCATGGCCTCGAAGGCGGTGCGGACCACGTTGTTGTACGGGTCTTGCTCGGTGAGCGACACGCCCGAGGTCTGGCAGTGCGTGCGCAGCATCAGGCTCTGCGGCTTGGCCGGCTCGAACTGGGTCATCACGCGGTGCCACAGCAGGCGGGCGGCGCGGAGCTTGGCCACCTCCATGAAGAAGTTCATGCCGATGGCGAAGAAGAACGAGAGCCGTCCGGCGAACTCATCGATGTCGAGGCCGGTGTCGAGGGCGGACCGCACGTACTCGAGGCCGTCGGCGATGGTGAAGGCGAGCTCGAGGTCGGCCGTGGCCCCGGCCTCCTGCATGTGGTAGCCCGAGATCGAGATCGAGTTGTACTTCGGCATCTCCCGGGAGGTGAAGGCAATGATGTCCGCGACGATGCGCATGCTCGCCTCGGGCGGGTAGATGTAGGTGTTGCGCACCATGAACTCTTTGAGGATGTCGTTCTGGATGGTGCCGCTGAGCAGCGAGCGATCCACGCCCTGCTCCTCGCCGGCCACCACGAACATGGCCAGCACGGGGACCACGGCGCCGTTCATGGTCATCGACACCGACATCTGCTCGAGCGGGATGCCGTCGAACAGGACCTTCATGTCCTCGACCGAGTCGATGGCCACGCCGGCCTTGCCGACGTCGCCCACCACGCGGGGGTGGTCGGAGTCGTAGCCACGGTGGGTGGCCAGGTCGAAGGCGACGGACAGCCCCTTCTGGCCCGCCTCGAGGTTGCGACGGTAGAAGGCGTTCGAGGCCTCGGCGGTGGAGAAGCCGGCGTACTGGCGGACGGTCCACGGTCGGTTGGCGTACATGCTGGCCCGCACACCCCGGGTGAAGGGTCCGAAGCCCGGCAACGACAGCTGCTCGCCGGCGGGGAGGTCGTCGGCGGTGTAGACGGGCTGGACGTCGATCCCTTCGGGCGTCGCCCACACGAGCGACTCGGCCTCGGCACCCTTCAGCTCTTTGGCGACGAGCGCTCGCCAGGCATCGAGGGACACGTCGGAGGCAGGGGTCGAGTCAGGCACGATCGCCAATGTACGACGCAGGGCGCGCGTGCTGCACATGCCGGCGTGCGAACGAGGGCAACGAGGGATACGCCGTAAGGTTGCACAACGAGCGCAAAAACATTGGCGCTTCCGGGCATGGGCCGAACGATCCATCTTGATTTTGTGCCTACCCTCCGTGGTCGGGAAAAGGTATCGTGTCGCAGGTCACGTCTGCCCGCACGGCGTCGTGACCACCCGGGGGAGTCATCCAGGCACGCGATGCATCGCCTCCCGCCGGTCCAAACGGGGCATCGAGACCGAAAGGTGGAACGCGGTGGCTGCAACGCACCGAAACCGCTGGTTGGCGCTGGCCATACCACTCGTCATGGTGGCGAGCGGTTGCCAACTCCAGGAGCGGTTCAACATTGGCAATCTCCGAGATGGCGAGATCGTCGCCGGTCCCACCGTCTTGGTGACCGGAACGATCAAGCCCTCCTATCCGGTAGGTGGCACGCTCGAGATCAGCGGTGTGCCCACGACCTATGCCGACATCGGTGTGGATCCCAACCGTTCCTGGTCAGCCACCATCCCCGCTGACGCGGCCTTCCCCGTGACCGAGGTGCAGTTCCTGTACACGACGCCCGGCAGCGTCGAGTACCGCGAGATCAAGGCCGTCATCAACGGCAACAAGCGCGTCGACAACTACACCCCGGCGGGCTACTCCACCGACGGTGTCGGCATGCGCTTCACCAACGCCGGACTCATTGGTCTCGGCCCGGTCATCAACAACCTGGCGGCCGGCTCGTTCGACGTCGCCGCCCTCCTTGCTGGCCAGCCCGTCAACTCCGATCAGGCGACCGGCACCGTGACCGATGCCTCGGTCGGCAACATCGGCTTCAGTGCCCAGTCCACGGCGTCGGGCGTGCGTGCCATCACGACGCTCTCGGACATGACGCTCGGCATCAACCTCAACGTCAGCACCCTCGGCATCGGCTTCTGCCGACTCGAGGTCGACGTCCCGTCGGTGACCATCGACGGCTACTACGACCTGCGGCCGGATCCGGCTGATGCCACCGTCGTGGACGTGAACCTCAAGGGTGGAACCCCCGGTGCGCTCACCTACGAGCCGCTGATCAGCATCCCGACGATCAACCACGAGTTCACCGACGGAACCTGCGATCCCGACACGTTCGCCATCGGCGGACTCGTGTCTGGCCTGGCTGGCAACTCCATCCCCGGCACGATCCGCTCGTCGTTCAACGCCCAGCTGAAGGACCCGGACGGTGCTGGCCCGAACGACGCCGTCATCGCCGACGCCGTGGAGACCGCCCTGAGCGGCATCTCCATCTCCGGCGCCGTCGGTGGTGCCGTCGGTGCTCACCTCGACTCGCCGCTGGTCGACATCACCGAGGACGCGGGCGGGCTCACGTTCCGCTCCAACGCCGCCTTCGGCAACACGGTGCCCGTCACCAACGTGCCGACCTGCCCGACGCCGGCTCATGCGCCGACGCTCGAGGAGACGTTCGACCTGGCCACCACGTTCCCGACCCTGGGCGGCACGACGCCGACCGGTGGCGTGCCCTACGGCCTCGGTCTCGTCATCTCGTCGAGTGCGTTCAACCAGATGATCGGCGCCATGGCCGAGTGCGGTCTGCTCAACTCGGACATCAGCGAGCTCTCCCCGGGGCAGCCGCTCACATCGGAGAAGCTGGTCAACTTCGGCATGCCGATCTTCGGCAAGCTCGGTTCACCCAAGCCCATGGTCATCCGGGTGCGGCCCACGGCGGGCCCGTTCCTGACCGGCAACACCGGGCCCAACGGCGAGCCGAACGAGCTGTTCCTCGGCAACCTGATGCTCGACTTCGTGCAGATGCCGGCGTACGACCCGATCTCGGGCGACCTGGTGCACGGCGAGCTGACGTGGCTCTCGATCGCCATCGATGCCCCCATGGGCTTCGACCTGGCCTACGACCCGATTGCCAAGGAGCTCAAGCCGACCATCACGGCGCCTGCCGCCGCCGACGTGCGGGCTCGGGTGGCCCGCAACATGATCGGCGCCAAGGAAGCCAACGCCGAGTTCTTCTTCCCGACGTTGTTCCCGAAGTTCGCTGCCGGTGTCACCGACACGTTCGCCGCGTTCCCGCTGCCCGAGTTCCTCGGCTTGTCGCTGAACGTGCTCGAGGTCAACAAGACGGCGAACAACGCCTACGTGCTGTACACCAACCTGGAAGCCGCTCCGGCGGTCTCCATCTCCGGCCTGACGATCAACAACACGTCACCTGGTCGGGACACGGTGGATGCTTCGGTGTTCGACTCGCACGAGTGGGTTTCCCGGATCCGCAAGACATGGTCGACGAGCTCGACCACGACGCGGTTCCAGTCCGGCACCTATGCCGACGCCTGCTGCTTCGCCGATGACGAGCGCATCTTCAACACGGGCTCGTACAACGTGAACTTCACCGTGAACCCCGCAATCCCCGGGGGTGCTTGGCAGGTGGATCTCGGCCAGACCATCGCCGGCGCGTTGACGGTCGTGAACGATGGAGGCAGCACCGCTCGCGGCGAAGCCAAGGTCGGCACGGCGAACGCTCGGGTGCAAGTCAATGGGGGAGGGTGGACCAACTTCAACATCACTCCGTCGGCCACCGGTCTACGCACCTCCAACAGCGCCAACACGCCGTTCTCGGGCTCGAGCTCGACTCGAGTCAGCGGGTCCGGCGCGGCCACCATCCGCGTCGAGTTCTCGATGTACTTCGAGGCCTTCTCGGATTCGACTGGACTCTTCAGCGGCTCCCACGCCGGTGACGAGGCTGGTGTGCGCTTCGGTCACCCCGGAACGCTCGGCAACGGCGTCACGGTCGACGACTACGCCTACCCGTACACCGGTGGCAACCGGAACCCGGCAACGGATGGGTCGGTCATCACCACCAAGGCGTGCACGCCGCCACTGGTCCCCGGACCATGCGTGTGACCGCAGTCCACTGACGGCTCCGGCCTGACGTGATCGCTGGTGCCCCGGACCTCGGTCCGGGGCACCACCGCGTCCGGGGTCGGTGCCACACTGCTGCCGTGCTCGAGCTCGGTGGCGTCCTGTCGTTCGACGACGTGGAGCTCGAGGTCGCGCCCGGGGAGCGGATCATCGACGGGCTCACCCTCGAGGTCCCGCTCGACGGCATCACCGTGTTGGTCGGACGGTCGGGGTCGGGCAAGTCGACCTTGCTTCGATTGTGCAACCGACTGGAGGTCCCGACGCGCGGCACGGTGGCCTATGGCGGGCGCAGCGCCGGCGACCTCGACGTGCTGGCGCTGCGGCGCCAGGTGGGCATGGTCTTCCAGCACCCCGTCCGCTTTGCCGGCACGGTGCGCGACAACCTGCTCGTGGCCGTGCCCTCGGCCGGCGACGACGAGCTGCGACGCGTGCTGGCCCGCAGTGCGGTCGATGGCGACCTGCTGGACCGGGAGGCGGCGGACCTGTCGGGGGGCGAGGCCCAGCGGATGTGCCTGGCCAGGACGCTGCTCACCGAGCCGCAGATGCTGCTCATGGACGAGGTCACGTCATCGCTCGATCCGGACGCTCGACGGAGCATCGAGGAGCTCACGCTCTCGTTGGTCGACGACGGGATGGCCGTGCTGTGGGTCACCCACGACCTCGACCAGGCCCATCGGCTCAGCAGTCGGGTCGTCGTGATCGAGTCGGGGCGTGTGGCTGTTCCTGACGAGGCGCAGCGGTTCCTGGCCGGTGCGTCCGACGACATCGACCCCGTGACCGGCGAGGCGGCGTCGTGAGCACCACAGGCATCGGCTGGGAAGGCCTGGCGGCCTCGACGGTCTTGGTGGCGGTGGCCGTGGGTCTTTCCCTGTGGCGGGGGCTGGGCCTCGAGCGCACGCTGCTGTGGGCCTCGGGTCGGGCCGCGGTGCAGCTCACGGCTGTCGGCCTCGGCCTCGGGCTGGTGCTGGCGCCCGACACCCCGGTGGCGTGGGCCTGGGCTTGGGTGGTGGGCATGGTCGTGTTCGCGGCGGTGACCGTGCGCCGGCGGGCGCCGGAGGTGCCCGACGCCTTCGCCCTCGCCCTCGCCGCCAACGCCGTCGTCGTCGTGGTCAGCCTCGGCGTGATCTTCGGCTTCGGCATCTTCCCGGTCGAGGCGCGCACGATCATCCCCTTGGGCGGGATGATGATCGGGAACTCGATGACGGCCACGGTGGTGGCGGCCAGACGGATCGTGGGCGAACTGTCCGACAAGCGGAGCGAGGTCGAGGCTCGACTGGCCCTCGGCCAGCCGTCCGCGGAAGCGTCCCGGCCCTATGTCCGTGCGGCTCTGCGCACGGCCTTGACGAGCCAGATCGAGAGCACGAAGGCCGTCGGCCTGGTCTTCCTCCCCGGGGCCATGACCGGGCTCGTCTTGGCCGGGGTCGACGCCGCCGACGCCGTGCAGGTCCAGCTCGCCATCATGTACCTGATCCTGGGCTCGGTGGTCACGAGCGTCACGGTCGTGTCGCTCGGGCTCACCCACCGGCTCTTCACCCCCGACCATCGCCTCGTGCGCCTGATCCGGGTCGACGCGTGACGCTGCTCGTGCCCGAGCGGCCGTGCGGCGACCGGTAGCCTGCGGCCATGGCGAAACGCTTCGTGATCATCGGTGGAGGTCCTGCGGGCAACCAGTGCGCCACGCTTGCCGCCCGGTTGGGTGCCGACGTCACCCTGATCGAGCGCGACGTCGTCGGCGGTGCCGCGCACCTGTGGGACTGCATCCCGTCGAAGGCCATGATCGCCACCGGCGGCGCGCTGACGATGATCAACGGTGCCGAGGGCATGGGGCTGACCAAGGTGGCAGCCGAGCTCGACTTCGAGGCCTTGCGCAGCCGGATCACCGCCATCCAGGAGCGCCTCCGCTCGTCGACCTCTGGGCTGCTCGAGAGCCAAGGCGTTCGCCTGCTCGAGGGCTTCGGTCGCCTGACCGGCCCGAACACCGTCGTTGCCGCCACGCCCGACGGCGACGTCGAGGTGGAGGCCGACGTCATCCTGTTGGCGACGGGGAGTCGGCCCCGCGTGCCCGACTGGGCGCCGATCGACGGCCGTCGGGTGCTCACCACCCGCGACGCCTACCCGCCCCCCGAACTGCCGGAGACCCTCATCGTCATCGGCTCCGGGGTGACCGGCGTGGAGTTCGTGCACATGTTCTCGTCGTTCGGCTGCAACGTCGGGTTGATCGTCAGCCGTCAGCAGGTGCTCCCGAAGAAGGATCCAGAGGTGGCCGCCGCGCTGGAGGAAGACTTCTTGCGCCGTGGGGTGCGGCTCTACATCGGCGCCCGGGCCGAGGGCATCGACGTGGAAGGCGATCAGGTCACGGTGCGCTGCGACGATGGCCGACGGATCACCGGGACCCACGTGCTGCTGGCCATCGGCGCCATTCCCAACAGCGAACACCTCGGACTCGAGGCTGCGGGCGTGGCCTCCGATCACGGCTACGTGCAGGTGAACCACAACCTGCAGTCGTCGGTGCCCCACATCTACGCAGCCGGCGACCTGTCCGGCAAGCTGCCGCTGTCCTCGGTGGCATCGATGCAGGGTCGCAAGATCGCCGAGCACGCCATGGGTCTCCACGTCGGCCCGCACAAGCACCTCGACTACGAGAAGGCGGCGTCGGCCATCTTCACCGTGCCCGAGATCGCCGACGTCGGCCTGGCCGAGGCCGACGCCTTCGCCGAGGGCCGGAAGATCCGGGTGACCAAGGTGCCGTTCTCGGCCAACGCCAAGGCCCTCATCGAGAACGAACCGCGGGGCTTCGTGAAGATCCTCTCCGATCCGGCCACGGGCGTCGTGCTCGGCGGCTCGATCGTCGGTCGGCACGCCGCCGAGCTCATCTCGGTCCTGGCGCTGGCTGTGACCGCCGGGCTCAGGGTCGGCGACATCGTCGAGAGCTTGCTGGTGCATCCGGCGCTGGCGGAGGCGCTGGCGGACGCAGCCGAGTGACCGAGAAGCGGACGCCGCCCGGCGAGGACGACTTCCCCGTGTCCGGCCCGAACGCGCTCGGTTCGGTCGGCGCCCGCGTGCTCGCCTTCATCATCGACTCGTTCATCCTCTTCATCCCCACCGCGGCCGTGATCCTGGTCTTCTTCATCGAGTGGGTCGGCGACGAGGTGCAGCTCGTGGAGCTGCCGTGGTGGTTCGTCCCCGGCCAGGTGGCGTTGCAGGTCCTCTACCAGACGATCCTGGTGGGCACGTGGGGCACGACGGTGGGCAAGTGGGCCCTCGGCCTCAAGATCGTCCGGTATACCGACGGGACGCGACCCGACCTGGCCCGCGCCGCCCAGCGAGCGCTGGTGCCGGCCTTGCCGGCGGTGCTGCCCATCGACATCGCCGGCATGTTGTCGGCCGGTGTGTCAGCCACCTTCGTGTTCCTGCCGTTACGTCGCGGCTGGCCGGATCTCTACGCCGGCACCATCGTCGTCCGCACCCGCTGAGCCTGGTCAGTCGCCGATGATGACCACGACGTCGCCGGAGCCGACCGAATCGCCGGGGGCGACCTTGATCTCGGCCACCGTGCCCGCCTTGTCGGCGGTGATGTTGTTCTCCATCTTCATGGCTTCGAGCACGCAGATGGCCTGGCCGACCTCGACCTCTTGGCCGACCTCCACGAGGATTTTCACGATGGTGCCCTGCATGGGCACCATCACTGCGCCGGAGCCGGCGCCGCGGGCCGCACCCGAGCTGCTGCCCCCACGACGCGGACGAGGTCCGGCCGCCTTGGTGCCACCGCCCGCTGCGGCGTAGGTCGCCGACTCGGCCACCCACACGCTCACGCCGAAGCGCTTGCCGTCGACCTCGACGTCGACGTCTCGACGGACCTTGGCCTCACCATCGCCGTCACCCACGATGACGGGCGACGAGGAGATGCCGGTGAGGTCGAGGGTGTCCTCGACCCACTTGGTGGAGTGTCGAGCGGCGCGGAAGTCGGGATGCTCGAGGATGGCGATGTCGGCCGGGATGGTGGTGGCGATGCCGTCGATGCGGAACTCCCGAAGCGCCCGGAGGGTGCGGTCGATAGCGATCTCGCGGGTGGCGCCCCAGCAGATCAGCTTGCCGACGAGGTTGTCGTAGTACTGGCTGACCTCGTCGCCCGACTCGTAGCCGCCGTCCCATCGGGTGCCGAAGCCCTGCGGCGGGACGAGGGTGCCGATCCGGCCCGGCGACGGGAGGAATCGGCCCTCCGCTGGGTCCTCGGCGTTGATGCGGATCTCGACGGCGTGCCCGCGCCGTTCGATGCCATCCTGCGTGATGGACAGTGGCTCACCCGCTGCGACTCGCAGCTGCTCGGCCACGAGGTCCACGCCGGTCACCATCTCGGTGACCGGGTGCTCGACCTGCAGACGGGTGTTCATCTCCAAGAAGTAGAACTCGCCGTCCTGGAACAGGAACTCGACCGTGCCGGCGTTGACGTACCCGCAGGCAGCGGCGACCTTCACGGCGGCTGCGCCCATGGCCTGGCGGACGTCGTCGGGGAACTCGGCCGCCGGGCTCTCTTCGACGAGCTTCTGGTGGCGACGCTGGGCCGAACAGTCTCGCTCGCCGAGCCAGACATAGTTGCCGTGGGTGTCGCCGATGATCTGCATCTCGATGTGGCGAGGCCACGTCAGATAGCGCTCGACGTAGCACTCGTCGCGGCCGAAGCCCTTGAGCGACTCGGACTGGGCCGAGGCCAGCGCCTCGTGGGCCTCGGACGCCTCACGCACCACGCGCATGCCGCGTCCGCCACCGCCGAAGGCTGCCTTGATGGCCACAGGCCAGCCGAACTCCTCGCCGAAGGCCACGACCTCGTCACCGTGGTCCAGGAACTGGGTCGTTCCCGGCACACCTTGCACGCCGGCGGCCTGCGCCGCGATCCGGCTCGAGACCTTGTCACCCATGACCTCGATGGCCTCGGGCGGCGGGCCGATGAAGGTGACCCCACGAGCGGTGATGGCCCGGGCGAACTCGGTGTTCTCCGAGAAGAACCCGTAGCCGGGATGGACTGCATCAGCACCGGACCGCTCGATGATCTCGAGGATCTTCTCGGTGTTCAGGTAGCTCTCCGCCGCCGTGGTGCCACCGAGGGCGTAGGCCTCGTCAGCCAGGCGAGCGTGGAGGGCATCGCGGTCGAGATCCGAGTACACCGCAACGGTGGCGATGCCCAGCTCCTGACAGGCGCGGATGACACGAACAGCGATTTCGCCGCGGTTGGCGATGAGGACCTTGGTCAACATGATCCCCAATGTTTAGGGGGCGGACGAGGGTCCACGCCAGATCGGTTCGACGACGAACTCGATCTGGCGCAGGATGCGGTCACCATGACCCTCGACGATGACCTCCATCGACTGCGCGGCAGCGTCGGCGACACCCGGTTCCGGCAGGTCGACTGGGTGGCCGTGACCGGGTCGACCAACACCGATCTGCTGGTGCGCGCCGCCGATCCGACCATCTCCGACGTTGTGCTCGTGGCCGACGAGCAGACCGCCGGACGTGGCCGCCGCGGCCGCACTTGGACCGCTCCCGCGGGTGCGTCCCTGCTGTTCTCCGTGCTCGTTCGGCCGTTGCTCGACCCCGACCAGCTGCCCCTGGTCACCCAGGCCACGGCGTTGGCTGCACGCGACGCTTGCTCGGCGGTGGCCGGGGTGGACGTGGGGGTGAAGTGGCCGAACGACCTGGTGATCGAAACGGAGGGCGGCACACGCAAGGTGGCGGGCCTGCTGGCCGAGTCCCGGCTGGGCGACGGAGGCGTCGAGGCAGTGGTGGTGGGGCTCGGGCTCAACGTCAACTGGCCGACCGAGCTTCCCGCCGACCTGGTCGAGGTTGCCGTGGCCCTCAACCACGTGGCCGGCCGATCGGTCGATCGGGTGGCGCTGCTCGGCGCCCTGCTCGTCTCGCTCGACCGCCGGCTCGACGCCCTCACCTCGTCGGACGGTCGCCACTCCCTTCGTGCCGCGGCACGCCAGGCCAGCGCCACCCTCGGCCGTCGGGTCGTGGTCGACCTCGACGGCGCCGTGCTCATGGGGAAGGCCGTCGACCTCCTCGACTCCGGCGAGCTCGTGGTCGACGTCGACGGCGAAGGGCGACGAGTGGTGCGGGTGGGCGATGTCCACCACCTGCGCGTCGAAGGCCCACCGGGTTGACGTCGGAGTGGTCGAACGTCGTCAGGGATCGCTGGCGGCGGCTGCCAGCGCGGCGAAGGCGTCGGCCGCTGCACGCGTGGCCGGTCCGCCGACCGTGGTCAGCGGCCGACCGTCGATGGACCCGATGGCCTGCACATCGCGGGTTGAGGAGGTGAGGAACGCCTCGGACACCGAGTCCAGTTCGGCGAAGGGGAGGTCGGCTTCGACGATCCTCGGGACCGCCTCGAGCACGAGCTCGCGGGTGATGCCTGCCAAGCACCCGCTGCGCAGCGGCGGGGTGACCAGCACACCGTCGGCCACCACGAACACGTTCGATCCGGTTCCCTCGCACAGCATGCCCGCGGTGTTGGCCAGCAGGGCCTCCGAGCAGCCTTCGGCGTTGGCCCGAGCCAGAGCGATCACGTTGTCGGCATAGGACGTCGTCTTGAGCCCGGCGGTGGCGGCACGCTCGTTTCGGGTCCACGGCACGGTGACCACGTCGGTGCTCGGCGCGTTGACCGGCAGGTCCGCGGTGGCCAGCACGATCGTGGCCGGAGAACCACCACGGCCGGAGCCGAGTGGGGCGACGCCCGAGGTCACCGTGATGCGTAGTCGACCAACGACCACGTCGTTGGCGGCGAGCACCTCGGTGGCTCGGGCCCGAAGCTCGTCGTCGTCGACCCCGACCTCGATGCCGAGCCCGTGCGCCGATCGACGGAGGCGTCGGAGGTGGCGGGCCATGGCGAAAGGCTCGCGGGCGGTGACCTTCATCGTCTCGAACACGCCGTCACCCACGGTGAACCCGTGGTCGAGCACGCTGAGCCCGGCCGTGTCCGCAGCCACCAGTGAACCGTTGAGCGACAGGTGGTCGTGGGCGTCGTGCACGGCCTGATCGTCGCCGCTGGGCGATGCTCAGGCAAGTGCAGGGGCGGTGGGGCGCGGCGACGAGGCCACATCGAGCAGGCGGCTCGCCTTGAGCTCGGTCTCCGCCCACTCGGCGGCTGGCTCCGAACCCCACGTGATCCCACCACCCGTGCCCAGGTGCAGGGCGTCGTCGTGGATCCAGAACGTGCGGATGGCCACATTCAGCTCGCCCTGCCGACGATCGGCATCGACCCAGCCGATGGCGCCGCAGTAGGGGCCACGTGGAACGGGCTCCAGGCGCCGGAGGTGCTCGAGGGCGGCGATCTTCGGCGCGCCCGTCACTGAACCCGGCGGGAAGGTGGCCGTGAAGATGTCGGCCCAGCCGAGCCCGTCGCACAGCTCGCCCTGCACGGTGCTGACGAGGTGGAAGAGGCCGGGATGCGCCTCGACGGCCAAGAGGTCCGGCACGCGGACCGAGCTGGGTCGGCAGATG
>Ga0335397_10008481_pt1 | contig 12935 bp, 10 predicted proteins | sample MAT04_FD_205740 | JGI IMG/M metagenome (GOLD analysis project Ga0335397, IMG submission 205740) | Freshwater microbial communities from Lake Fryxell liftoff mats and glacier meltwater in Antarctica - MAT-04 (spades assembly) (version 2) ...
GACGCGGGTTAAGGACTATGTTTTTGAGGCGCCGAAGCTGCCGGAGATCCGTGGCGCCTCGGCCCTGCTCGATTGGGTCAACGAGGTCGCCCTCCCCGACTTGTGGTACGCCACCTCGCTTGACCCCGCCGCCCTCGCCGGCCGCGGGGTGATCTTCGCCAGCGGCGGCGCGCTGCTTGCCCTCGCCCACCGCGACCAGGCCCCCATGCTTGCTAGCCAGATCGAGCGTCGCTACGCCGAGTGGACACTCACTGCCAACAGCGTCGCCGTCTGGGAGCCGGTCACTCTGCTCGAGCTGCGCTATGGCCGCGCCCCACTGCGCTTCTGGGTCGAGGATCTGCGCGCTGCCTGGGCCGACCCAGCGCGCCGCGCGCTGCTCGCCCCTGCCCTCGGACTCGATCCCGCCGCCGCCGCCGATGTCGCCGCCCACGCGTTCCTCACACGCAAAACGTTCGGCGAGCTCGTAGGCACGCTGGCCGCCCGTTTCTATCGCCGCCGCGACGAGCGCCCCTCTCCGCCAACGGCCACACCTGCGTTGTTGTCCTGGAGCGTGCGCTGCGCCAGCAGCGGTGCCCGCCCCGCCGTCGTCCGGCGCCCCCCGCGCACCGACGAAGATCCGGTCGGATTCTCGTCCCTCCAGGCCCTCAGCGCCGCCTCCGCCCGCAAGCGCTTCGTGGGCCAGGTAACGAAGCGCGACCACCCAACGGAGACAGGCTGGTTTCTACGCGCCTTCGGCGACGAGCGCTTCGAGCCGGTCGGCGCAGTCGATTCCTGGCAGACATGGCGCGACGATGAGGCGAACCCGCACCGCCGCTCCTGGGAGCAGCAGTGGGACGAATACCTCGCCGCGCAGCGCCGGCTGCCTGTTGCTCAACAGCTGCCCTACGCCCGGGCGCGGGACGCCCTACGCGCCTTGCCCGCCCGCGATGTCCAGGAGATCGCCGCCGCTGCATCGCGCCCCTACATCGGCCTGATCTACGCCGACGGCAACCGGGTGGGCCGCTTCTTCGCCGAGCAGACCACGCCGAACGCCTACGCCATCGCCTCGCAGACGCTCCGCGACCTCACCCGCCGCGCGGTCTTTCACGGGCTGGCCAGCCACCTCGCCCCCCACAAAGCCGACGGTCGCCTCGTCCATCCGTTCGAGATCTTGACCATCGGTGGCGACGATTTGCTGCTGATCGTCCCCGGCGACCGCGCCCTCGATATCGCGCTTGCGATCGGCTACGCCTTCGAGTCGGATCCGTCCCTCCTGGTGCTGGCTAGCGCGCAACAGGGCGGGCGCACCGTCGCCGACCGCTACCGTGGCTCGGCCATCCCCGCCGCCTACGACTTCGCGGCCTACAACCCGCAGCTTAGCCTCTCCGCCGGCGTGATCATCGCGCAGCAGACGGCGCCGATCTTCTTTTTGCGTGATCTGGTCGAGGAGCTGCTGAAGCGCGCCAAGGCCGGCGCCCGGGCCAACGCTGCCAGAGGCGACGGCAGCGGCACCGTCGACTTTATGGCCCTCAAATCGATCACGATGGTCACCGATAGCGTGTCCGCTTTCCGCGCTGCTGCCCTCGGCGATGGGCCGGAGCAGGCCGCCGCAGGGCTGCCGCGCCGCACTGCCCGGCCCTACACCTGGCACGAGCTCGCCGGCCTGCTCGCCGCTGCCCGGGCGCTGAATCAGGCGGACATGCCGCGCTCCCAGCTGTATCGGCTCAACGATGTGCTCGCCACCGATTCCGGCAATAGCGTGCTCGCCAGCTCGCTTGAATATCTTTACACTCGCTCCCGTCTTGACCGCGCCCGCCGTGAGCAGGCTGGCCAGCTCGTGCAGCACATCGAGCTGGCCTGGACCCCCGCCGGCAGCGCTGGCCCCGGCCCCGGCGCACCACCCTGGCTCCGCCGCGCCGACGGCCAGGGCTGGGAGACGATCTGGCCCGATCTGGTCGAGATCTATGATTTCGTCGCCGACTTGCCTGCGACGCCGTAGCCCCACCCTGCGCGAGGAACAGCATGCCCGAGGCCGTCGCGTTCGCGATCGAGATCATCACACTCACCCCGCTCAGCGTCGGCGCCGGGGGCAGCAGTGGCACCCGCGCCGATAAAAGCATTGTTCGCGATGGGCTCGGACGCCCGCTGCTGCCCGGTTCCCAGCTCAAGGGCAGGCTGCGCCATGCCGCTGAGGCGCTCCTCGCTGGCCTCGACCGCCCTGTCCCCACCTCCTTCGACGATGATGATTCGCCCGATAATCTGATCCGCCAGATCTTCGGCTCGCCTATGCACCGCTCACCCTTGCGCTTCGCCGATCTGCGCTGCCGCCTCGACGACGCTGCGCTCGACCTTGACGCCCACCCCGTGCCCGGCCACCGGCTTAGCGAGATCCGACCGTCGGTGGCGATCAATCGCCGCCGGCGCACCGCTGAGGACAAGCTGCTAATGATCCAGGAGGCCGCCGTGGGCGGGCTGCGCTTTGCCGCCGATCCGGCCATCGTGGGGCAGCTCCCCGCCCTTGAGCACGCCGCTCTGCTCTGGGCCGCTCTGCTCGGCACGGCGCGCTGGGGCGGGGCGAAGAGCCGCGGGCTCGGCTGGGCCACGCTGCGCACGACGGTCAGGTGGGCTGGCGAGCCGGTGCCCGAGCTCGAGCTTGCCGCAGCCTTGCGCCGTGCGCTCGGGGGGGCGTAAGATGCTATTACGCCTCGCCATCACCGCACGCTCGCCGCTGGCCTTCGCTCGCAGCAAGCCCGGAACACAGTTTCGCGCCAGCCTCCCCTACGTGCCTGGCGGCGCGCTGTTCGGCGCGCTTGGCAGACTGCTGCTTGAGGAAGACCAGCGCGGCGAGGCGGGCCGGGCCCTGCTGCGCGCTGCCCGCTGCTGGAACGCCTATCCGGCCTGGACGGACGATGCGTGGGCTCGCCCGCTCCCGGCCACGGCCCGCCGACCACGCGGCGGCGGCCCCCTGCGCGATACCCTGGTCGATCTGGTCTGTTGGGAGCAGCTCGAGCCGGCAGCTTTCCTGCCCAACGGCGCCGAACTCGCGGCGACGTCCGGCTTCTACACCCTTGCCGAAAGCGGGGCCGACCCGTCCGGTCGTGCTGTCCTGGGCCTGCGCCGGGTCGGCCAGCGCGTGCTGACCCGCGTCGCAATCAATCGGCGGCGCGGCACCGCCGAAGACGGTCGGCTGTACTCGCCCCTGGTGCTGAGTGAGTACACCCATGAGAAGCGGGGCGCCACCGACAGGCCCACCCGCTTCCTCGGCGCGGCCTGGCTCCCCGCCGATCTGGCCGACCCTGCGGCGCTCATCGCCCGCGTAGACGCGCTCGGCGGCCGCCAGAGCAGCGGCCTGGGCGCCGTGTCGGTCGAGGCCACGCCGCAGCCCGACTCAGACGCCGCTGGTGTGGGCGCTCGCGTCGTGGCGCTAACCCGGCGCTTCCAGGAGCGGGCTAGTCTGTTCCAGGGGCTCACGCCGCGCACAACGTGGTCGATCGCCGAGCGCAGCCTCTTCACGGTCAACCTGCTCGCCGACGCTGTGCTCTTCGAGGAGGGCTGGCTGCCCACGAATCTGCTCAGCCCGGCCGCCCTGCACGAGCTGACTGGGATCAACGCTCGGCTGGTGCGCGCCGTTGCCGCGCCGGTCGAGGTCAGTGGCTGGAATGTCTTCTGGCAGCGGCCCAAGCCGGCCGTCCTCGGCACAGCGATGGGCGGTGTGTACCTGTTCGAGGCCGATGAACCGCTCAGCGACGCCGACTGCGCCGCGCTCGCCGCCCTCGAGCGCGACGGGATCGGCGAGCGCCGCCAGGAGGGCTACGGCCAGGTGCGGATCTGCGACGAGCTCCACTGGGCCGCCTTTGACGAGGAGATGCCCTATGACCACCCTTGACGCCACCGTCCTGCGCCGAGCCTTATTGGTCGAGCGGGGCATCGAGCGCCGGCTCGACGAGCTGGTGCGTCTCTCCAACACCGCCGCCCTGCGGCTTGAGCAAAGCCCGAATATGGAGACCGCGCAGTTGCGCAACCTGCTCACCGTGGCCCAGCGCACGCCCGCCGTCGAGGCGGTGATCAACTTCGTGCGCTATCAGATCGGGCGCAACCACCGCGAGCGCGCCCGCGAGCCCAATCCCTGGGGCTCCGGGCCAGACGGCTTCGGCCACACGGTGATCGGACACCTCCGCAACGAGTTCGCCGCGATGGCAGGCGCGATCGTCGCCGAGGTGGAGGCTGTAGCCGGCGCCGAGGCCTCCGCTGCCGAAACGCGCCGCCAGATCCATGTCCAGCTGATGCAGCTCTACATCGGCTATATCGGTCGCGGCTTCTCCTACGCCAGCAAGGTCAAGTCGTTCAACGACTTGCGCGGGGGTGTCTGATGACGGCTGAGCCTATCCTCTCCTTCGCCGCCCTGCGCAACCGGCTCGTCGTGTCTGGTGAGCTGGTAGCGCTCACCGCCCTGCGCATCGGGGCCGGCCGCAACACGAGCGTGATCGATTCTGAACTGCCCGTGCTACGCGACGCCCTTGGCGCACCGTTCGTGCCCGGTGCGTCGCTCAAGGGTTCCCTACGCTCGCAGGTGGAGGCCCTGATCGCCGCGTTTGACCCGGACCAGGCCCGCGATATGCGCGCCACAGAAGACCTGATGCGCGGCGAGATCGCCGGGATCATCGCCGAAGACCGCGACGATCTGGCCCGCACCCACGCCCTGCTGCGAAGCTCAACTGTGATCGACAAGACGTTTGGGGCGCCCTGGCTGGCCGGTCGGGTCTTTGTGCGCGACGCCCTGGTAGATCACTCACTCTGGTTCGGCCAGTTCGAGCAGCGCAACGGGGTAGCCCTCAACCGCGATACCGAGACGGCCCAGAGCGGTCTGCTGTATGAGTACGAGGTGGTGCCAGCCGGCACGCGCTTCGCCTTCGAGCTGACGATCGAGAACGCCGAGGATTGGCAGTTCGGCATGCTGCTGGTCGCGCTCCAGCCCTGGATCGAGGGCCGCGCTCAGATCGGCGGCTTCCGCAGCCGCGGCCTTGGCTACGTCCAGCTCGCCGCGCCCCGCTTCCGCTACGTCGCGCTCTCTACCCCCGACGACGCCCTGCGTCTGACATGTGACGACGCGACGTTGCAACGGCTCGGCATTAGCCCGCCCGATACCAGTCTGAGCGACGAACGACGTGATGCGTGGCTCACGGCTTTCCGCGCCGAGTTGCATGCGATCGTCGACCGGCGCGCCGCCGACGCTGCGCCCACCGCCTAGCGCCTCGTGCGCCGCAGGAGATACCGATGCACAAGGCGCTGTTTTTTGAGGGCAGCCTCCATGTGACGATCAAGCCAGACGGGCCGATTCTGATCAAGGCCGGCGAGGGCGGCGGGGCCGACCCGGCGCTGCCCGACATGGAGTTCGTTCGCACTCAGACGCGCGGCAGCCGCCGCGAGGATCAGGTCTACCTGCCTGGCGCGTCGCTCAAGGGCGTGGTACGGGCCCACTGTGAGCGTATCTGCCGCTCGCTCGACAGCGCCGAGCTGCAGGCCCTGCGCCGCGCTCGTGTCCAGGAGCTCGACCCCGACGCGCCCATTCTGCCCCTGGCCGATAACCCGCTTGGCAAGCTCGGCGTCTACCGCGGCCCAGACGACCGCGAGGCGATGGACTTCAGCTCGGGCCGTTTCCTGGAGAAAGAGAGCGATACAGCGACCGTCTACCGGCGCTCGGCGCTTACCGCGCAGATGTTCGGCCACACCGCGCTTGCGGGACGGGTGCGCTTCGCCGACGCCTACGCCGCGCCGGGCAGCGTGCTGATCGAGGAGCGCAACGGCGTGGCGATCGACCGCATCTACGGCTCGGTGGCGGTCGGCCCCTTCAACTATGAGACGGTGGTCGCTGGCAGCTTCAGCACGCGGATCGAGCTGCGCAACCTTTCCCTGGCTCAGCTCGGGCTGCTCGGCCTGGCCCTGCGCGATCTCGCCGCCGGTCGGGTCGCCCTCGGCTTCGGCAAGTCGCGCGGGCTCGGCAGGGTCACGCTCAGCTTCGACGCCCTGGAGCTGCGCTACCCCACCTGCATCCTGGCCGACGGCGCGCTGACCACGGCGCGCGGCAGGGCCGTTGCCCCTCGCGGCAGTATCGCCGGCGTCGGCGCGCTCTGTGCGGGCGACCCGGCCTTTGCACAGTACGCCTTCCCCGCCGACGACCACGCCCCCGTGGCCGGCCTCGAGCCGGGTGACGCGGCCCCGCCCGAGTTCGATCCTGCGGCCCCGCCTGCGGCCGGGCTCGCGCTCGGCCCCGACGAGTGGCTCGGGGTACGGCTGCTGGCTGCAGGCGACGTCGCGGTGCGCGAGCTGTTGCGGGCTTGCGTCAGCGGCCCCTGGCGCCGGGAGATTGCCCTGTGAGCGCCGAGCAGCGAACCGGCTACGCCTACCGGCTGCGTCCCCCCGCCCCGCGCTCCGGTGTCGCTGCCGCCAAGGTGCTTGAGGCGGCCAGGCTGATCCCCGCGCCGCGCTGGAGCTTCCTGGCCGCCTCACTCTGGGACGCCGTCGAGGGCTCGGGCCGGGCAAACCTGCATCCTATCGCCGAGTTGCCCACCGATGCAGCACCGAACTTGCGCGGCGACTTCGGCCATATCTTTGGGGAAGCGGCCGAGCTACGCTGGCGCCGTCGCGATGACGGCTCCTACGAGGCACTGCTGCTCACCGAGCGCCCGCTTAACGACAGCGAGGCCACCGACATGCGCGAGATCGGCGTCTACCTGGCCACGCGGATCGCTCCCGCCGCCAACGAGCTGCTCGAGCTCGCTGGAGCTGCCGTCGTCCGCAGCCTGAGCCGGGTGGAGTACCGCGACCGCGAGAGCCTGGCGCTGCGCTTCGTGCGCTATCGTGGGGCAAACCTCGCCCAGACGGAGGAGCCAGCATGAGCTACGGGAGACGGGAGCCCGGCGACGAAGAGCCGCTGCCGAAACCATACGATTTTGTCCCGCTGCCGCCCGGCGGCCCCGACCTGCGCCCACCGGCGGGGCATCACCGGCTGCGTGTCGACAGCCTGAGCGGCGAGCTCAGCGCCACCCTGATCGTCCGCTCGGCGCTCCACGTCGCCTCGGGGCTGCTGGAGCCGCGCCCGAACGCGCGCCACCCGCTGGTGAAGGCCCATTTCCGCAGCAGCGGTCAGCCGACGATCCCGGCCACCTCGCTCAAGGGCTGCATCCGCAGCATCGTCGAGGCGATCACCCGCTCTGCCGTCCAGGTGACCCAGGCGCGCGAGCTGCGCCCCTCGCGCTCACTCGACAGCCTCGACCCGGCCCAGCGGCTGTTCGGGACGATGGGCTACCAGGGCCAGGTGCGCTTCAGCGACGCGCCCCTGCTCGCCGGCGGCACCACGATCATCGAGACGCCCCAGCTGCACCGGCCGCACCCGGAGTCCTTTGGAACCTACTACGAGGGCACACGGCCGAAGGGGCGCAAGTTCTACATGCACGGCAAGGTGGCCGAGCTCGCTGGCGGCATCCCGCTTGAGGTCTGCCCAGCCGACAGCCGCCTCGCCTTGCGCATTGCCTTCGACGGCCTCAGCTCAGGCGAGCTCGGCCTGCTCCTGGTGGCGCTTGGGCTCGGCGCCGACCCACTGCCCCGCCTGTGGCCCAAGCTCGGCGGTGGCAAGCCCATCTGCCTGGGCACGCTCGAAGTGAGCGAGCCACAGCTGCGCATCGCCACGCCCCGCGAAAGCTACCACGACTTCGACGCCATCGAGGCGCTCATCGCGCCCGCCGATCTCACACCCCACCTCGCCGCCGCCCTCACCGAGGGGCTGCTCGCCGAGCCCCAGCTGCGCGCCCTCGCCGCCATCCTGCGCTGGCCCCGCGAAGACCGCGACTGCCCGCCGCTGCCGTACTAAATGAGCACTATGGCTGAGATAGCGTTAAATTTCGATCTTATTGTCCGGGAGCATCTCGGACAAATGACCATCGAAGTACAATCAAGCGAGTCCATTTGCGATTGTAGAGCAATTCCGTTTAAGCCTCTGCTATCTCAAATAGGGGGCGGATCGCTCACGGTAGAGGAATGGGTACGACTTGCTTTTGATGCCTGGGTTGGTGGTGTGCGGCCATCCAGTCTTTATGATTGTGCTATTGCAGTTGGAAGATATATGTTTGATCAATTATTCGTGGATGAGGTAAATAAAAGCTTTAACTATGCTCTTGATTTCGTCCAATATGATCGATGGCCGCAAACCTTTATGCGATTACGTCTTCTGTTGCCCCCTAGCTTAAATGATCTTCCTTGGGAGTTACTTTACTGTGATAAGACCACCTTTCTTGCTACTGCGCCGAAAGTATTTCTCACCCGCGCGATTCTTGAATTTATTAATCGCTATCAACTAATTGTGGCAAATCAACTAAATATAGTCGGATTAGTGGCGCGTCCGCCTCGTTGGGGCATAGAGGACAATGTTGTAATTGCACATGAAAGATATTTATCAGTATTGTTGAGGAAGGGATACTCATCAGAGCCTAAGTTTATTAGGGGTCGGGACACCGAAAATCAGCTGCGACAATATCTTAAAGATCCTGTGCATATATTAGACGTAACCTGTCATGGTAAAGTAAAGCAGGGAGATCACGAGGGGGTATTATTATTTGAGGGCTCTGACGAACAAGTAGCTGAGATTGGAGCGGAAAGCATTGCAAAGAGATTAGAGGAGAGCGACTTTCGAATCAGAGTTGTTTTTCTCAAAGCTTGTGCTAGTGCAATGCAGCCAGGCGCATTTTGGTCAAGTAGTATTGGTTCGTCTATTGCACGTAGTACACGCTATGCCGTCATTGCTATGCAATTCTTAATACCAGTTACCTCAGCAAGTGAACTGACAAATGCTTTTTATCGTGAACTAAGTGAAAGTGGTGAGGTTGATCGCTCGCTACAAATGGCTCGTCTATCTATACGCACGAAATACCGAAATACACTTGATTGGGCTGTGCCTGTGCTTTATTTGCAAACCGCAGATGGTGTGTTGTTTCATCCTAATCGCACCTCAATACTAGAAGATGTCGAGATCGAAAGTACGGTGTTAGGGGGGGATAGAGCTGATGAGGGAAGCAGTGAACTTAGGGCATATCGATTTCAACCAGAGAGACAAAGGTTGGAAAGAATCTTCAACTTAGCTGTGGAAGACACGCCAAGAAAGAGGGCGACTGCCAAAGAATTTATTGATTATGCAGAACAACTGTCCGCACAAATTCTTGATGCTCAGGCGCAAAGAAAGTCTAAAGATGTTATAGAGGAAATGCGGCGAGATAGCGTGAAATACGCTAAACGTGCGATAGACCTTTATAAACACGTTAATTTTTACCGTATTCTATCCAAAATACTTGCGTCAGACCAGCGATACTCTGAGGCTGTTTTGTATTGTGACCGAGGTATTAGTGTCGGCGCGAATGATACAGCAATTTTACAAACGAAGTTAGATATAGTAAGAGTTTGGGAAAGGTTTACTAACAAACAAATCTTAACAAACAACACAGACGATGAAGACGAGCAGGAGCAACTTGAGCGACGTCTTGGATACTTTAGAGAGACTGTTAATCAAATAAATGAGCGTCTCGCTCAGTTAGGAGCGCGCAATGTCTAACACCGAGCTCCGCGTGGACTACCAGCGCGCCGAAGATCTGGCCCTTGCGCTGAACGAGGCTCGCATTGACCCGAACGAGGCCCAGAAGGCGCTGGCCTACCTGCGCAGCCGTGGGCGGGGCCAGGCGCTGTTCGAGTATCTGGGCGCGGCGGTGAAGGATGGCCGAGCGGTGGTGCGCTCGAACCGCACGCTCGGCTACTACCGCGATATTCTGATCGCTTGCGAGCGCCACCTGCGCCCGCTCCAGCGCGACTACGAGCTTATGGTGCGGACCTACGCGCTGGCGCTGCGGCTGCTGCGCTACTACCGGGCCGTTCCCGGCAGGGAACAGGTGCGCCTCGACCAGCTGCCGGCCGCGCCAGCGATCGGCGAAAGCAGCGCCGCTACGTCCACGCCAACAGTGGCTGCGGAGTCGGCACCGACCCCTGTGGCCACTCCGCCCCGCCCGACCGGGCCGGAGCTGCCCGCCATTGGCGAGATGAAGACCTACAAGATCCTGGAGGTCGACGACGAGAGCGGGGTGGCGCTAGAGATACCAGGGTTCCCGGTGGCGAAGGCCCTGGGGGTGATCAAGGCCGCCGATGTGGGCAAGAAGCGCTACCGCTCCGGCAACGCGGCCCGCGTGGAGGTGCTTGGCGTACGCACGCTGAAGAACGGGCGTGTGATCGTAGATCTACGTCCGGCGCCGAGCGAGTAGCAGCTACGCCCCGCCCTCCAGCAGGCAGGCCGGGCGCAGCGTAGCGTTGCGCTCTAGCTCGTAGCACTGCACCGGCTCGCAGGTGTTCAGGTGCCAGCCGATCATCGCGGCCAGGCCGGCCGGGATCGCCGCAAACAGATGTGTAGTGTGGACGGGCTGCTGGTGCTCCAATATAACCCGGCGCACCTGACAGGCGATCGCGTGGGCGGTTTCGTCGTCGATGGCCATTCCGCTGCCGCCAGGCGGGCGCAGGATCACCCGGCGCTGCAATGGTGGCCGCTGTGACGCGATCCAGGCGTCGACATCGCTCGTGACGCGATCCTGCGTGATCGGCAGCTCGACCGATAGCTCAGTTCCAGCCGGGTCGAGCTCGATCAGCTCGGGGATGAGTGGAGCGAGGGCCGGGTCGTAAGGCCGGGTGTGCCAGATCCCTTCCTTCTGTGGAAGCGCCAGGCTCACCCCGGCCACGGAGCGGAAACGATGGCCGAAGGCCAGGGCGGCCGAGAGCCGGGCCGCAATGTGCAACGTGATCGCGCTGACCCCCGCCGCGCCCAGAGTCTGGCGCAGGTCGGCCAGGGCTGGCATAAGCTGCGTGCGCCACTCGTCCTCGCTCGGGTAACGATTGTTACCGAACAGTGGCCGCCAGTCGAGGCACAGTGACGCCCCAGCGCCTGGCCCGGTCGGGTCAAAGCTGAACAGGCCGACCGTCGCCGCGCTCCCGGTAAGTATCTGGGCCTGGTGCCTGGCGACACTATTGCGCAGCAGCCGGCCTGCCAGTGCCAGCGCTGTCTCCGCCTGATACGGCTCGGCGCCTTGCAGGAGCGGGCCGTCGATACCAGCCCGACGGGCGGCGCGCGTGCTCACACCGTCGAGCAGAGTAAGCGTTGGCAGCTCAGGCTGCGCCGCCAGCGCTACCTTGAGCGCGAGCATGTCATCCTCAAGGTCGCCCTCCTCTAGCCGGTCGGGCGAGAGGTAGAGCACCGCAGCGGCGGCGCCGACGAGTGTGGCGGCCGGCGTAAGGCCAGGCTGATCAGGGTTGGGCAGCGCCACGAGGCCGCGCAGAGCCAGGGCATCGCGCAGAGGTGCAAGCGCCCGTTGGCCGTCGGGGTCGGCGAGCAGGGCCACCCGCAGGGGCGCGGCGAGGGGTGCTGCGGGCGGTGGCGGTTGGGGCGGACGTCCGTCCAGGTATATCTGCGCGTTAACAATGTTGCCGCCGGCGACATCGCGCACCTGGATGTCGCCGAATTGGCTGCCCGCGCCGAAGTTGAGTACGGCGTTCTCAGTGCGAACCTCTTGCCCGGCCAGGGCGTCGAGCGCGCTCGCGCCGGTCAGACTCACAGGCACCTGGGTGGTGCTCTGGCCTTTCGCAAGGGCGCTGGCAATGAAGGGCAGTAGCGCGTCGACCAGATCGCTCAGGCCTGGCTGGAGCGCTGGCTTCAGGCCAGCGCGCAGCTGCTGGATAAGCGCTTCGGCGACACCGGCTTCCGCAGGCGCGAGTGTGGTCTGTGGGGCCGGCAGCGTCGGCTGCACGATCAGGCTGGGCCGCGTAAAAACCGCATCGGGGCAGTCGGGCCAGAGTCTGCGCAGCTCGTAGGCCGCGATCGCGAGCCCGGCACCGATGCCCTGGCGCCAACTTACGACGCCGACGATGCGGCCGCTGGCGAGCCCCAGGGCTGGCGCGCCGGAAAAGCCTGGCTCGAGGCCTTGCTCGCCGGTCAGCCGCAGCCTCCAGGCCTGGGCGCGCTCGTGCGGATTGGCCTGGCCTATCTCGACCTGTCTGCCGAGCTGGGCGTCGAGCGCCTCGTGAATCTGATTGTTGGCACCGAGGCTTTTGAAGCCGACGATCTGCAGCGCCTCATCGGGCACAGGCGTTGCAGCGTTGGGGAGGAGCGGCAGCGGCGCGCCGGGGAGCATAGGGACGTGCAGTACGGCCAGGTCGATCGCCTGAGGCGAGCCAGCGGCGAGCAGCGTGGCTGGGAGGCCATTGGCCTGCAGGCCCGCTGGGCCGCCGACATCCTCGACGACGTGGGCGCAGGTGAGCACAATCGCAGCGTCGCCCGCGCGGTGAACGATGAAGCCGGTGCCGAAGCGGCCTCGACCGCCGGCGCCTGAGATCTGGACGGTCGCGGTCATCAGATGGGCGTCGAGCGCGCGCAGATCCATGCTACGCCTCCGGCTGCGTGGCATCGAGGGGGCGCAGCACAAGCTTCACGGTGAAGTTCGCACTCGTCTTCGCCCTGGCGATGTACAGATTGCCCTCGCCCTCAAAGCTGAGGCCGAGCTCGATCTCGGCGCTGTCGATCTGCATCTCGCGGCTGAGCTCGCGCCAGGCCCCGATCACTGGGCGGCAGACGCGCACCAGCAGCGGCTCGATGCTGCTGAGCGTCTCGCTGACGTGGTTGGCAGCGCGCGATGAGATCTGCTGTGCCTCGCCGGGGTCGGCGGCGATCTCGATCAGCACGCCATCATCGAGCTCGATCAGCCTGGTGCTCATGCGGCGGTTCTCCTTGTTGCTCGGCGGCGGGGCGTTGCGCTGGCCGCCATTGTAGCATGCGGCGAATCGGCCTGCCAATTGCAGCGTACTGGCTCTCTGGGAACTGGCGTGAAGGAGGCCATATTTAGTGGGCAGGCTGACGCCAAGGGCTGAACCAGAGCTCTCCC
>Ga0335397_10008492_pt1 | contig 12925 bp, 13 predicted proteins | sample MAT04_FD_205740 | JGI IMG/M metagenome (GOLD analysis project Ga0335397, IMG submission 205740) | Freshwater microbial communities from Lake Fryxell liftoff mats and glacier meltwater in Antarctica - MAT-04 (spades assembly) (version 2) ...
TGCACCGCTCGGGCGCGGTGCTCGCTGCCGGGTCGGACTGGTCGGTCTCCAGCGCCGACCCGCTCGCGGCTCTCCACGTGGCGGTGAACCGCACCGTGCCCGAGGCGATGCGCGAGGACGACGTCGGGTACCCCGTCTTCCTGCCCGAGCAGCGGCTCGACCTCGGCACGGCCCTCACGGCGTACACGGCCGGCTCCGCGTACGTGAACCACCTCGACGACTGCGGCCTCATCCGCCCGGGAGCGCTCGCCGACCTCGTGGTGCTCGACCGCGACCCGTTCGCCGGCCCGCCGCAGGAGATCGGCGCGACGAGGGTGCTGCAGACCTTCGTCGACGGTCGCCGGGTGTACGCGGCGCACGACGCCTGAGGCCGGAGGTTCGACCGGTGCCCGGCCGGGGGCCCGACCGGTGCCCGACCGGTGCCGTCTCGGGTCGTGGACCGGGGATGACACGCCCCCTCGGTCGCTCCCTAGACTCGCCGGCGTAGGTCATGAGTGCCAGTGGCAAGCCCCGGCTCGCTGGCCAGCAACCCTCCTCCGCGGTGGGGTGCTCCGGGTGACGACCTGGTCGGCGGCCCCTCCGGGCGTCGGCAAGCGCGGGATCCCGGGTCGCACCCCGAGGTCCTCAGGGACCATCGGAGAAACCCACCGTGTCGATCGCCAGCACCTCCGCACCCAGCACCTCCTCACCCACCCCCACCTTCCACCGTCGACCGCGGCTGCGCGCCGTGCCGGATGCCGCCGCGCACCACCACCTGCCCACCGCCACCCGCGCCGGCGAGGTACCCGCCGTCGTGCGCCCCGGCCTCGTCCCCACCCTGTCGGGCGACCGGGTCGACTACGCGAACCTCGACCACGCGGCGTCCACCCCGGCCTTCGAGGGCGTGGCCCGGGCCGTCGAGACCGCGACCCGCACCTACTCGAGCGTGCACCGCGGCACCGGCTGGCTCTCGCGGGTGACCAGTGCGCACTACGAGGCGGCCCGCGACGAGGTGGCGCGCTTCGTGGGCGCCCGCGAGGACGACGTCGTCGTCTTCACCCGCAGCACCACCGACTCGGTGAACCTGCTCGCCCGGGCCCTGCCCCGCGACACCTCGGTGGTCGTCTTCGCCTCCGAGCACCACGCGACCCTGCTGCCCTGGCGCGGCCGCGACACCGTGCGCCTGCCCGTGCCCGGCAGCATCCGCGACGCCGAGGCACTGCTCGACAGCGCCCTGCGGGAACTGCCCACCGGCACCGCCCGGCGCCCCCGCCAGGCGCTCGTCGTGCTCACTGCGGCCTCCAACGTCACCGGTGAGTTCTGGCCGGTCGAGCGCCTCACCGCGATCGCCCGCCGCCACGGCGCGCGGGTGCTGCTCGACGCAGCGCAGTTCGCCGCGCACCGGGTGGTCGACCTCGACGCACTCGACGTCGACTGGGTCGCCTTCTCCGGCCACAAGGTGCACGCCCCGTACGGCACCGGTGTGCTCGCGGGCCGCCGTGACTGGCTGGATGCCGCACTGCCCTACCTCGCAGGCGGGGGCGCCACCGCGCAGGTCACCGAGCACGGCATCCGCTGGGCGACCGGTGCTGCGCGGCACGAGGCCGGCAGCCCGAACGTGCTAGGGGCCATCGCCCTCGCGGCCGCGTGCGCCACGATCCGGAAGCACCGGGCGGCGATCGAGCACCACGAGGGCCGGCTCACCGCACGCCTGCTCGACGGGCTGCGCGGCATCGACGGTGTCACCACCTACTCGATCTTCGGCGACGACACCGAGCGGGGCCCGGTGGTCACCTTCACCGTCGACGGGCTCGACAGCCACCTGGTGGCGACCGCGCTGTCGGCCGAGCACGGCATCGGGGTGCGGGCCGGCAAGTTCTGCGCGCACCTCCTCGTCGACACCCTGCTCGACGAGGGGTCCGACGAGCACGACACCGCGGTGCGGGTCAGCGCCGGCCTCGCGAGCACGCCCGAGCACGTCGAGCGGCTGCTCGCCGCCGTGGCCACGCTGGCCGCCGACGGCCCGGGCGCGGCCTATGAGCACACCGTCGAGCAGGGCTGGGCCCCGGTCGACGACACCCGCGAGCTGTCGGCGCCGCTGCCCTGGTGACGCGCACCCGGCATCCGCGAACCGCCGGGATCGCCTGAACTTTCCCGCCGTCACAGTGACGTCGCGGAAGTTCAGGTGCGGTTGGGGAACTTCAGGGGGCAGCGCTCGCCCCGGGGCTCGCCTACATCATCACTGTCAGGTGGTGAGCAGGTGCAGGGCGCTCCGGGGGCAGGCGGACACCGCCTCCCGGGCGAGCCGCTCCTCCTCGCGCGGCACCGGCCCGAACACGACGGGGTAGCCCCACTCGTCGACCCGGATCCGCTCGGGCAGCAGCTCCGCGCACAGTCCCCGGGCACGGCACTGCGGCCAGTCGACCTTGAGAACGCTCTCGCGCGGGCTCATCGCAGCACCACCCGGGATCGCGTGGCCAGGTGTTGCCGCTGGTCGCGCGTCATCGCGCACCCGCAGTCGCCGTCCAGGTGCGCCTCGACGTGGCCCTCGAGGGTGGTCAGCAGCGAACCGACGAGCCGTGCGGTGCCGTCGGGGTGGGCGCACGCGCCGCGACCGGTGACCAGCCCGGCGAGCTCGCGCAGCCGCCGTCGCGTGTCGGCGCCGTCGGCCAGCCCACGCATCTCATCCGACAGCGCGGGCAGCCCGTTGCGGCACGGCCCGCACCGACCGGCCGACTCACCGGCCAGGTAGTCGGTGTAGCGGGCGGTCTCCGACACCGGGCACGACCCGTCGCTCAGCGAGAGCAGCGCGCCGGCACCGAGCCGGGCTCCGACCTCGCCGAGCACCGCGTTCGACCAGCGCAGCTGGGGCACGTGGTCCGGGTGCACCCACGAGCCGGAGAACCCCCCGACGAGCAGGGGAGCGGCCAGCGCGGCGGCGTCGAGCACGCTCGCGGCATCCGCGCCGTGCTCGACCTCGACGACGTGCACGTCGGTGAACGCCCCGTCGTGGCCCGGCGGTGTGGTGAGCGTCAGCAGGCTGGTGCCCGGCTCTGCAGGGGTGCCGTGGGCGGCGTACCCGTCGACGCCCCAGAGCACGACCGCCGCGAGGTGGGCGAAGGACTCGGCATTCGAAAGCAACGTCGGGCGGCGTCGGTGGCCGGCGACGGCCTCGGGGGCCCAGGACGTCACCGGCAGGCCGGGGCGCCCGGCCATCAGCTCGATGAGCGCGCGGGACTGACCGGAGACGAACCGCGACGCGGCCACGTGCTGGACGAAGCGGATGGGGTCGTCGTCACGTTCCGCGATGGCCCGATGCACGGCCGCCGCGACCCAGGGCCGGTCCTCGGAGGAGACCAGATGGATCTCGCGTGCGCCGATCGCGCGGGCCGCGATGACCGCACCGTCGAGCACGAGGTGCGGCGCGACGTCGAGCAGCGCGCTGTCCTTGGCGCTGGCCGGCTCACCCTCGGCCGCGTTGACGACGACGAACGGCCGGCGGCTGGTCACACCGGGGCGCGAGCCCCCGGAGTGGATCACGGTCTGCAGCTTGCGGGCGAGCGGGAACCCCGCGCCGCCACGGCCGCGCACGCCCACCTCGTTCAGGAGGCCCACGAGGGCCTCACCGCCCGGTTCGGGCAGGGCGCCCAGCCGGGCGCGGTGGGCGGTCAGGCCCGGGCCACGCTCGATGCCGGAGAGCAGCAGTGGGCCGCGGTGGACGTCGACGCTGACCGGGGGGTAGATCATGAAGCACCTCCGGAGCTGCGAGCGGGCACCGGGGCGTCCGCGCCGTGTCGGGCCGACCGATCGGTGCCCGTGGGGCGCTGGCCCAGGGCCGTGGCCGTGTGGGTCCTGCGGTTGTGTCGCAGCCCCCGCGCGACGGCGACGAGCCGGGCCAGCACGGCCAACCCGACCGCCGCGACGCAGCCGACGTTGATCGCCACCATCCAGCCCTCCGCGGAGTCGGTGCCGATGAACACCCCGTGCACCACCGCCGACGCCCAGGCGGCGTACGTGGTCAGGTGCACGACGAACCAGACCCGGTGCGGCAGCCTGGCACGCGCCAGCGAGGTGGCGATGACGACGGCGAGCAGGTCGAGCGAGATGGCGCCCAAGGCCATCCACAACGGCTCGTACGTCGCGCCGAACGGGATGAACGCCTGCCACCACCGGATGTCGACGTACGAGTCGACCACCGCGCTCAGGACGTGCGCGATCAGCATGAAGACCGACAGCGCTGACAGGGCCCGGTGCAGGCCCTGGGTGACGAACCGGGGCCAGAGCGGGGTCGCCGACCGGCCGGTGGCGAGCACGCCGAGCACCACGGTCGCCGTGAAGACGACGAGCAGCACCACGCCGGTGCCGCGGTTGAGGTACCAGAGCAGGGGGGACGTCATGAGTTCTCCTCGATGCCGGCCAGCAGCCAGGCGGGGGTGTGGGTCACGGAGCCGTCGTGGCCGACGAGTCGCGCCGCGACCCGCCGCTCGACGAGCCAGGCGTGGGCGGCGTCACCGAGCACGATGGATGCCGTCGTCGCGGCGTTCGCGGCCGCGGCGGTGCGGCCCAGCGCGGTCACGGTGCGCAGCGGGCCCTGCGTGGGCAGGCCGGTGCGCGGGTCGACGAGGTGGTGCCACTGCCGGCCTCCCCGGCGCCAGCGCCGCGCCGAGACGCTCGAGGTCGCCAGCCCGCCCGAGCCCAGGTGTACCCGGGTGCTCGGGCCACCGGCGTCGAGGTCGGCGCGACTGTGGCCAACCACGACCAGGTGGTCTCGGGCCGTGTCGTCGGGGGCGGCCACTCGCAGGTCGCCGCCGACGCCGACCAGCGCCGGCACGTCGAGGGCGTCGGCGATGCTGAGCGCCACGAGGTCGGCGGCGAAGGCCTTGCCGGTGGCGCCGAGGTCGAGCGCCGCGCCCCGGGGCACGGTGACGGTGGTCTCGGTGAGCTCCACCTGGTTCCACGACCCACCCCGCACCGGGAGCGCTGCCGGTGTCGGGTCGTCAGCGGGGACCAGGGCGAAGGTGCGGTCGTATCCGGCGGCCGAGAGCAGGTCACCGAGCAGCGGGTCGACCAGCCCGTCGGTCTCGGCAGCGGCCTCCAGGGCCACCCGCACCGCCCCGAGGAGCACGGGGGAGACCTCGACGGGTGTGCCCGCGCCGCGGTTGGCGCGCATCAGGTCACTGTCGTCACGGAACCGGCTGCACGCGAGGTCGACCTCGTGCAGCACGTCGGCGGCCAACGCCGTGGCGTCCTCGACGGCATCCGGCGCGGTGCGCAGCTCGACGTAGGTGCCGAGGGCACGCCACGACGAGGCGCCCCCGTCCCGGTCGACGGTGGCCACCGTCGGCGGCTCGTGGACCACGGTGCTCACGAACCGGCGCTCGCAGGCGGCGGCGGCGGGGGCTTCGGGCGGCTCGTGCCCCCCGAGGACGAGCTCGTGCCCGACCGCGAGCTGCTGCCGCCGACCTTCGCGCTGCCGGACGACGACGCCTTGGCGAGCACCCGGGGACCGACGACGGTCTTGGTCGGGCGGTCCTTGGTCACGACGGTCGGGTTCTCCTTCGCCCACTTCACGAGCGCGTCGTGATGGGTCTTGGCGGCTGCGGCGTCGGCGGCGGCCTTCTCGGCGGCCTTGACGGCGTTGTCGCGCGCGCTCTCCTGGGCGGCCATCGCGGTGGCCACCCCGGTTCCGGCCGCGGTGGCGGCGGCGAGCGTTCCGCTCAGCACGGCGAGCACGACGCGTGACCGGTTTCGCTGACCGGTGCTCAGCAGGGCTCTCACGGGGGCGGGTCCTCTCATCGGTTGACGGCACACCGGGCTCAGGTGCCAGTGACGACTCTCGCGGTCACCACGACAAGCGCGCCTCATCGACCCGTCAAGAACGGGTCAAGGAGCACCGGCGGGCTTGACCCGATCTTGAGGCGGCGACGACCCGGCCTTGACGGGGCACCCGGCACGATCGGTCACGTTCCGCCGTTGGTGGGCGCCCCTCGGTGGCGGCGCGTCCCCCGCAGCACCCCCTGCCCTGCTCGTCCCAGCCCCGGAGGTCCCCGTGTCCCTCGTTCGCGCCGTCAGTATCGGCACCCTGGTCGGAGCCGCCGCCGCGCTGTCCATCTACGCCACCGTCGGCCCCAACGACCTGGGTCAGGCCGCCGCACCGGTCTCCCCGACGTTCGCGCCGGTGCCGACCCCCACCGTCACCCAGCTCGCCGACTGCGTGGCCCCAGCTGTGCTCAAGAAGGGGGTGTGCGTCACCGCGAAGCCGGGGCCGACCGTGGTCGTGCAGGACACCCCCCAGGCGCAGACCACCGCCCCGCGCGGCACGACCCCCGCCGCTGCCGTTCCCGCGCAGCCGGCAGAGGAGGACGAGGACGACGAGGACGAGGACGAGGACTGAGTGGCAGCGCCGGACCCCAGTCGTGCTCCCTGGCCGGCCCGAGGACGGATGCCGGATGCCGGTCCCGGGTACCCACTCAGCGGCCGGTGTCCACCAGCCCCGAGCGGCGCGGTTCCCGGGCGTCCTGCTGGGTCGGCAGGTGCACGGTGACCTGCAGGCCACCCGGGGGCGACGGGCCGAGCTCGACCGAGCCGCCGGCAGCGTCGGCGATCCGGTGCACGATGGCCAGCCCCAGCCCGGTCGACCCGGCGGCGCTGTGACCGCGCCCGAGGTAGGGCTGCGGCATCCCCGGGCCGTCGTCCTCGACGACGACGACCACCTCGTCACCTCGCGTGCGCACCAGCACCCGGGCGTCGGTGCCGTCGGGGGTGTGGGCGAAGACGTTGTCGAGCAGGGTGTCGACGAGCTCGCCGAGGTCGTCGGGGGCCAGCGCGACCACGGGGGACCCGCCGCCGGTGCGCACCTCGACGACGAGGTCGAGGCGGCGGTCCTGGTCCTCGGCCAGCGGCAGCCAGAAGGCCACCCGGTCGGCCACCACCGGGGCGACCTCGGTGCTGCCGGGCAGCTCGTCGCGCACCGACCGGCGCGCCTCGTGCACCACGTCGTCGATGCTGCGCTGCAGGTCCTCCACGTGGCCACGCAGCCGGCGCGCCACCTCGTCGTCCTCGACGAGGTCGGTGTCGAGCCGCAGGGCCGTCACGGGGGTGCGCAGCCGGTGCCCGAGGTCGGCCACGTGCTCGCGCTCGGCCGCCACGAGCTCGTGGATCCGGTCCGCCAGCGCGTTGAGCGACCGGCCGAGCTCGGCGGTCTCGGGCGGGCCCCCGGGCACGGCTCGTGCCGTCGAGTCGCCCTCGCGCAGCCGGTGGGCCACCGCGGCGACCTCGGTCACGGGGACACTGGTGCGGCGTCCGAGCCACAGTGCCACCGCGACGGAGGCGGCGACCAGCCCCAGGCCCAGCGCCACGATCGCCGCCCAGGCGCTCCACACGCCGGCCCGCAGCTCGGACGCCGGCACGCTGGCGAGCACCACCTCCAGCCCGCGTGCCGTCGCGACCGGCACCACGGCATCCAGCCCGTGGTCCTCGCGCGAGGTGAACGCGGCCTGGTCGGTGCGGGCCCGCTCGACCGAGGCGACCGAGTCGGCGTCCAGTGGCGTGTCCGACCCCAGCACCGTTCCGTCCTCCTCGACGACGACGACCGCCGGGCCGCGCGCGCTGAGGTCGGCCACGGTGCGCGAGAGGGTGCCGGTGTCCTCGAGGGTGGCAACCAGCGTGGCGACGCTCTGCGCCTGTTCCCGGGCCCGCGTCGTCCCGCGGTCCTCGGCGAGGTTGGCCACCAGGAAGCACAGGGGCACGATGAACGCGACGACGACCGCCGAGGTCGTGGCGGCCACGAGCCACGCGATCCGGCGGGCCATCAGCCGTCGCCGGCGACGGGGTCCGAGGGCGGGGCGAGCCGGACCCCGACCCCGCGCACGCTGTGCAGGTACGCCGGATGAGCGGCCGTCTCGCCGAGCTTGCGGCGCAGCCACGACAGGTGCACGTCGACGGTGCGCTCACCTCCGCCGTACGGCTGGTTCCACACCTCCTCGAGGATCTCCCGCTTGGTGACGACCTCCCCGTGGCGCTGGGCGAGGAGCAGCAGCAGGTCGAACTCCAGGCGCGAGAGCTCGAGGTCGCGCCCCGCGAGCGTGCAGCCTCGGGTGGCCGCGTCGACGACGAGGTCCCCCACGCGGATCGGCTCGTCGCTAGCCTCGGCCCCGGTGCGCCGCAGCACCGCCCGGATCCGTGCGTCGAGCTGCTCCATGCCGAAGGGCTTGACCACGTAGTCGTCGGCTCCGGCATCGAGCGCGCGCACCACCGAGGGGTCGTCGTCGCGTGCGGTCACGATGATGACCGGGGTGCGGCGCACGGCCCGCAGCATCGTCAACAGGCTGTGCCCGTCGAGATCGGGCAGTCCGAGGTCGAGCAGCACGAGGTCGGGCTGCTCGTCGAGGGCCTGTTGCAGCCCGGCCATGCCGGCCGGCGCGCTCGACACCGCGTAGCCCCGGTCGTTCAGGGACCGCACGAGCGAGGAGCGAATCCCCGCGTCGTCCTCGATGACCAGTACGTGTGTCACAGTGGGCACGCTAGAGCAGGGAGGGTGTGACGCGCGTGGCGATGGGACGACGCCCACTCCTGGCGATGGCCCTGGGCTGGCTGGCCGTCGTGCTCGCCGTCGCCGCGGTCACCTTCGTCGTGGTCGACCGGGCCGGGCGTGGGGTGGGGCGGGCCTCGGCAGCCGAGGCGCTGGCCGTGCCCGCGTCGCGGATGCCGGGCACGACGAGGCCCGCACCGACGGCCAGCACCGGTCCGCGCCCGTCCGCCGACGCCCCGAGCCCCGGCGGGCCTGCCACGAGCTCGACGCCGAAGCCCCCCACGACGGGGCCGACGAGCGGGCCCGCGTCGCCGTCCCCGGAGGTCGCGGTGCGCACCGCGTCGTTCAGCACCGACGGCGGCACGGTCGTCGCGTCGTGCAAGGGGTCACAGCTCTCGCTCGTCTCGATCCGGCCGCGCGACGGCTGGCGCTTCAAGCAGGACAGCGAGAACGGCGGGCTCGAGGTGACCTTCAAGGCCGAGGAGCGCGACGTCGAGATGCTGCTCGTGTGCGTGCGGGGAACGCCGACGCGGGCGCCGAGCCGAGCGGGGGAGGAGCGCGCGGACTGAACGGCATCCGGAATGTGTGCACCGATGCTGGTCCACGCGGCCCGGGAGGGTGCAGGCTGAGGTCTTCAGGGCGTGACCCCGCCACATCCCGCACCGAGGAGAGCTCCAATGGCCGATCTCGACACCGCCCAGCTGCTCGCAGCGCTCGAGCCGGTCGCCGAGGACAACCTCAACCGGCACCTCGACACCGCCCTCGAGTGGATGCCGCACGAGTACGTGCCGTGGTCGCTGGGCCGTGACTTCAAGGAGCTGGGGGGTGACCCGTGGTCGGTCGACCAGTCTCAGCTGTCGCAGATCGCCCGCACCGCGCTCGAGGTGAACCTGCTCACCGAGGACAACCTGCCCAGTTACCACCGCGAGATCGAGCGCGCGTTCGGCCGCGACAGCGCGTGGGGGGCCTGGGTCAACCGGTGGACCGCCGAGGAGGGCCGGCACGCGTTCTGCATCCGCGACTACCTGCTCGTCACCCGCGGCGTCGACCCCGACGAGCTCGAGCGGGCTCGGATGGAGACGATGCAGTCCGGCTACGACTCCGGCGACAAGCCGCTGCTCAACGTGTGCGCCTATGTCTCGTTCCAGGAGCTGGCCACCCGTGTGTCACACCGCAACACGGGCAAGTTCACCGACGAGCCGATCGCCGAGAAGCTGCTCACCCGGGTCGCCAAGGACGAGAACCTGCACATGATCTTCTACCGCAACATCGTCGCCGCGGCGCTCGAGCTGACCCCGAGCCAGACGATGCGGGCGATCACCGACGAGGTCGTCGACTTCCAGATGCCGGGTTCGATCATCCCGGGGTTCGGGCGCAAGGCGGTGCAGATGGCGATGGCCGGCATCTACGACCTGCGCATCCACCACGACGACATCGTCGCGCCGCTGCTGCGCCAGTGGGGCGTGTGGGAGCTCGAGGGCCTCGACGCCGACGGCGAGGCCGCCCGCGACGAGCTGGCGGCCGCGGTCAAGGCGCTCGACGCGGAGGCGGCCAAGTTCGTCGAGAAGCGCGAACAGCGGGCGGCCAAGCTCGCGGCCCGGCAGAACGCGTGAGGGGTGCGCCGCGCGCTTCCCACGTGCGAGCGGCGGATGCCGGGCGCGGCGGCGGATGCTGGGCGCGGCGGCGGTGAGCACTAGCCTGCTCGAGTGAGCACTGCCCTCGTCACCGACTCCACGGCCTACCTCCCGCCTGACCTGCTCGAGGGCCTGCCCGTGCACGTCGTGCCGTTGCACGTGGTCGTGGGGGGCACCGAGCACGCCGAGGGTGTCGACATCGGCCCCGCCGCCGTGGCCGCCGCGCTGCGCTCGTTCACCCCGGTCTCGACCTCGCGGCCCGCCCCGGCGGCCTTCCTGGCGGCGTACCGCGCGGCTGCGGCGGCCGGGGCCGACTCGGTGGTCTCGGTCCACATCTCCGGCGAGATGTCGAGCACCATCGGGGGCGCCACGATCGCTGCCGAGGAGTCACCGGTCCCGGTTACGGTCGTCGACTCGCGCGCCATGGGCATGGTGATGGGGTACGCCGTGCTCGCCGGTGCGCGGCTGGCCGCCGGCGGGGCGTCGGCCGCCGAGGTGGCGGATGCCGTCCGCGCGACGTGCGCGGCATCCACCGCCATCTTCTACGTCGACACCCTGGAGTATCTGCGCCGCGGTGGGCGGATCGGCAAGGCGGGCGCCCTATTGGGGTCGGCGCTGTCGATCAAACCGATCCTCGGTCTGCGCGACGGGCACATCGTGCCGCTGGAACGGGTGCGCACGTCGTCGCGGGCGATCGCCCGGCTCGAGGACCTCGCGTTCGAGGCCGCCTCGCGGCGCCCTGGCGGGGTGTCGGGGGTGGACGTGGCCGTCCACCACCTCGACTCCCGGGAGCGGGCCGACCGGTTGGCCGAGCGGCTGCGGGCCCGGCTCGGCGGCGACGTCGGGGTGCGGGTCGTCGAGCTCGGCGCCGTGGTCGGGGCCCATGTGGGGCCGGGCACGCTGGCGGTGGCCGTGGTGCCCCGGATCGTGCCGGCCCCGGAGGGCTGAGCGGTGGTCCTCTTCGGGGTCGTCGACGTCGCAGTCGTCGAGGTCGCAGTCGCCGCGGTCGTCTGCTTCTTCATCGGCTCGGTCAACCCGGCGACGCTGCTGGCTCGGGCGCTGGGCAGTGACCTGCGGGGGTCCGGTTCGGGCAACCCCGGGGCGACGAACGCGGGGCGGGTGCTCGGTCGCAAGTGGGGCGCCCTGGTTCTCGTGCTCGACGTGCTCAAGGCCTACCTGCCGACGCTGGTGGTGCTGCGGACGATGGGCACGCTTCCCGCGCTCGTGGCCGGGTTCGCGGTGGTGCTCGGGCACGCGTTCTCGCCGTTCCTGCGGGGGCGCGGGGGCAAGGGGGTGGCCTCCGCGCTCGGAACCGTCCTGGCGGTGGAGCCGCTGGTGGGTCTGGGTGCCTTGGTCGCGTTCGGGCTGGTCAAGATCGTCGTGCCGTTCGTCGGGGAGGCGTCGGTGGTGACGATGGGGCTGGTCGGTATGGTCGGGGTGCTGGCCGCGCTGGGGGCGGTGCCGTTCGTGGCACCGGTCGTCGGGGCCTGGCTCGTGACGCTGGCCGTGCTCGTGCTCTCACGGCACCGCCGCAACATCGTCGCCTGGTGGCGGCGGCGCCTGGCTTGACCGGGGCCTGCCTGGCCTGACCGGGGCCGCGGGGGTGGGGCGTGCGCGGGGTGGCGCGGCCGGCGGTCTTCGCGGCTCCGGCGCCGCGGTGGCGCAGGACGAGCGGTGGCGCAGGGCGAGGCGGTGGCGCAGGGCGAGGCGGTGGCGCAGGGCGAGGCGGTGGCGCAGAACGAGCGGTGCGTGGAGAAGGAGTACCCGTGGGGAGGTCCGGATGCTTCACGTGTTGAGCCACCTGAGGTGCCGTCCATCCACAGGCACGGTGCGGATGCCGGGTCGTCCACAGATCCGGACGAGGTCGTGAGCCGGTCGGCTGGGCTTCCTAGCGTCGTCGTATGCCGCGACGTCCCGCCTCCGAGCCACTCTCCCCGCGGGCCCTGGCCCGGTTACGGGCGAGCCCGCGCTCCTACGTGCCCACCGCGCTCGAGCTCGACAGCACCGGGCGCGGTGCCGCCGGCCAGAGCGGACAGTCGGGCCGACAGCTGCCGGGCGGCACGGGGAAGCAGGGGCCCGGCGGGCAGGCCTGGGGCCCGGACGAAGTGGGTGGCCACCCTGACGACCCGGCACGCGATCGCGGTGGGCGGCACTCGCGCACACCACATCCAAGGGCCTGGGTGCGGCTGCCGGGGGCTTTCGTAGGGGCCCGCTGGCAGCCGAGCCGGGCGGCGGTCGTGGGGGTCGTCATCATCGCTGCGTTGGCCGCGGCGGTGTTCGGGCTACGGGTGGCGTGGGCGCAGTCCGCCGATGGGGGCACCGTGATCGCTCCCGGCGGTGGGTCGCGCGCCGGTCCGACCGGGGTCACGGCCGGTGCGGTCCCGGTCGGTGCCACCACCCCCGGGCCGGGCACGGGAACCGCCCCGGGCACAGGCCCCGCCCCGGGCACAGGCCCCGCCCCGGGCACGGGAACCGGCACCGGCACCGGCAGCACCGGCAGCTCACCCCCGGTGCTTGGGGCACCGTCCGGGGCCGCCGCATCGGCGGGGGCGGCCGGCGGGACCACGGCATCCGGCGTCGTCGTCCATGTCGTCGGCCAGGTGCGTCGACCCGGGCTGCAACGGCTGCCGCCCGGCTCGCGGGTGGCCGACGCCTTGGATGCCGCCGGGGGCGCCAACGCGAAGGCCGACCTCGGCCGGCTCAACCTGGCGAGGGTGCTCGTCGACGGTGAACAGGTGCGGGTGCCCGCGCCCGGCGACCCGGTCGACCCGCTGGCCGGCGC
>Ga0335397_10008494_pt1 | contig 12924 bp, 10 predicted proteins | sample MAT04_FD_205740 | JGI IMG/M metagenome (GOLD analysis project Ga0335397, IMG submission 205740) | Freshwater microbial communities from Lake Fryxell liftoff mats and glacier meltwater in Antarctica - MAT-04 (spades assembly) (version 2) ...
CGCCGCGACCCGGAAGCTGCCGGCGGAGTTCACCCGCGCTCGCAGCATCGCGGTCATCGACTACCCGGAGGCCGAGCACACGCTGGAATTTGAAGCGCCGGGGCATCCATGGCTGGCGGATTTGCTGGGATGGATGGGCCGCTTCGAGCCGGATGCGACAGCGACGTTTTCTTCTCACGGCGAGTGTCTCATGGGCAAATGATGGGCGAACGTAACTTCGCTTACGCCCGCCCTGATCCCCGGCTGCACTTGTGCCGGCCGTTGCTCCCCCGCTAGACTCCGGGCATGAAGCCCATTCCCCGCATCGTCCTCCGGCTCGCCTTCGGCGTCAGTTTGCTGATCCTCGTCGGCATTTCCGCGTGGCAGCAGTACGAGAAATGCACCAAACTCAGCCGACTCGGGACTCAAACCAAGACGGCCTTTCTACGCTGGCGGACACAAATCCTCGGCGATGAAACCCCCGGTCGCGGGCCGATGCCCGGTCTGATAAAAGGGGACGACGTCTACAGGCTTTACAACTACCCCAACCCGCCGATTCTCGCCCTGACGCTCTGGCCCCTCGCTGAACTCCCGGCAGTGTGGGGGGCCATGATTTGGTTTTTTTTGAAGGTCGGGATGGCGGGGCTCGCGCTGCTCTGGGCCTTCCGGCTCTGCGGCCCGCCCCCGATGCCCGATTGGGCGAAACTGCTGGCAATCCTCTTCAGCCTGCACCCGCTGTTGGGCGACCTCTCGCACGGCAACGTCAACATCTACATCGCATTTTTGTGCCTTGGTGCGTTCGAACTCTACCGCCGGGGGTGGGATGTCGCGGCGGGCGTCGTGTTGGCGTTGGCCATCGCCTGTAAAATTACGCCGTCGCTGTTCGTCCCGTACTTCGGCTGGAAACTGACGGCGTCGGCGATCACCGCATTCCGGCAGAATCGAAGCGCTCCGCGGGCCGCGTGGAATGCGGGCGGGAAGATCCTGCTGGGTTGCGCGCTCGGTCTGGGCTTGTGGTTCGTCGCGGTGCCGGGGGCGATTCTCGGTTGGCAGCACAACCTAGTCCTACTCGACAGCTGGTACGAAGTGATGGCAAAGCCGTTTTTGGTCGACGGGACGATCACGAGCGAACATGCGAATCAGTCGATCCCCGGCGCGGTGGTCCGGCTATTCACGGATCAACCCTCGAGCATCGGCTGGGACGAAGACGGCAAACCGATCGCGAGTGGGTACCACACGATTGTGGACATCGGCCCGGCGAACGCCCGTTGGCTCATCCGCGGTTGCCAAGCGATTTGGATCGCCGTGTTACTGTGGCTCGGTTGGGTCGACGCCTCGAAGCGGCTGAACCGCACGGGGGTCCCCTTCGCCGCCGAGTGCGGCTACATCCTCCTTGGCATGCTTCTGTTCAGCGAGCGGACGTGGAAGCACCATGCCACAACGTTGGTCCTGCCGTTCGCGGTGCTCTTCGCGTTCGCCGCCACCGGCGGGCTGTCGCGCCGCTGGCGGAACGGCTTCTTCGCGTTGTCCGTCGCCGTGTTGCTATTGGAGATTGTCCCGAGCCTCGGCACGTCCCACTTCCAAGACACGTGCCTCGCCTACGGTACGCACACGGTCTTGTTCCTGTTGCTGACCGCAGGGATCGCGACGGTCATGGGCCGGCGCCGCGCGCAGGTCACGTGAATTCGAAAGCCGTGCGCCACAGGGCGAGGGTTCGTTTCAGGGCTGCCCGCTTCGATTGGTACGCGGCCTCGGCCTCCGCGGAACGCGTGTCGATGAAGCGCACGGAACTCCCCGGTCGCAATTGGCCGAGGGCATCGAGGTCGGCCCGGATGACGTGAGCGATTTTCGGGTAGCCGCCGATGGTCTGCCCATCGACACCGAGGATCACCGGCAGGCCATCGTTCGTGATTTGCACGGTCCCCGGCGATACTGGCTCGGACGCGAGTTCGCGCGGCGGGCGGGTCAGCGGTGAACCGACAAGACGTACGCCCATGCGATTGCTGGCGGCGGACACCGTGTAAGTTCGGTTGAAGAATTGCGAATTGGGAAACCAGTCCCGTTGCGGGCCCGGGAGGACGCGGAGGGTGGCCGTATCGAAATCGACTTCGCCAGCGCCCCAGCGCGGTTTCCAATTCGACGCCCCGCACGCCAGCGCATCCCCCTGGCGGATCGGTTCGAGCGCGGAGTCGCTCCCCAAGATCTCGGGGCCGGCAAACCCACCGGCGACGCACAGATACGCCCGGCAGCCGCTCGCCGTGCCACCGATCTTCAGCACGTCGCCGTCGGCGAGATTGAAGATTCGCCCCACTGCCCGCGATCCGGATAATTGGAACGCTGCCCCGAAGACGACCCCGGCCAGCGGCGTGGTCGCTCGGAGCGTCGGTCCGAGGAGCGTAATCTCGAGGGCGAGGGTATAGGTCGGATTCCCGAGCAACGCGTTGCCGAGCGCACAGGCCGCAGAATCGGCCGGGCCGCCAACGGGGACACCAAGGTGGCGGCTGCCGGAACGCGGTCGGCCGACCAACAGCGAATACAATCCCGGTTCGAGAACATGCAGCCCCATCCCCCCGTTTTACGGCGATTTCCATGAATCCGCTCAGCCACTTCGATGACGCCGGGGCCAGCCGGATGGTGGACGTCGGCGAGAAACCACCGACACAGCGGGTCGCCGTGGCGTCCGGTCTCGTGCGCATGGAGCCGGCGACACTCGATTTGATCTTGAATCGGGCTATTTCAAAGGGGAACGTCTTCGAAGTCGCCCGGCTCGCGGGAATCATGGCCGCGAAGAAAACTTGGGATTTGATCCCGTTGTGTCATCCGCTCACGCTGAACTCGGTAGAGCTTGATTTTCAGCCGGTATTGCCCGATTCGGTGCGGATCGTCGCCACGGTGCGGGTTTTCGGCCGGACGGGTGTTGAAATGGAGGCCCTCACTGCGGTTAGTGTTGCAGGTTTGACCGTGTACGACATGTGCAAGGCCGTGGATCGCACCATGAGCTTGGATGTCATCCAACTCGACCAGAAAACGGGCGGTCAACGCGGCGATTACAGCCGCGACGAAGGTTCAGATTAACCGGAGCTAGACATGACCGCCACCATCCCCGCTCCGGAAGTGTACACGCCTTTGATAGCACCGAGCATCCCACGCACCGCGCCGAGCCCATTTACTCCGGTTCTCGCGGATATCGTCGAGTCGGATCGGATTTTTGCCGAAACCCTAGCCGGTCATCGTTCGCCGGTCGCCCCGATGATCCGGCACCTCCGACACTACCGCGGCAAACGCCTGCGTCCGGCGCTGGTGTTCCTCAGCGCGAAGGCCTGCGGGTCGGTCGCCCCGGCGCACCACATCCTCGCGGCGGCCGTGGAAATGATCCACACTGCCACGCTCGTCCATGACGATGTCCTCGATGAAGCCGACACCCGCCGGCACAACGCTAGTTTCAACGCCGAGTGGGGGAACAAGGTCAGCATCTTGTTCGGCGATATGCTCTTCACCCACGCTTTCCACTTAACCAGTACCGTCGACGGCCGAGCTTGCCAGCTCATCGGTGCGGCGACGAACAAAGTCTGCGCCGGGGAACTGCTGCAAACCCGCGAGCGCGGCAATTGGCACCTGAGCGAAGCCGAATATTTCGCCATGATCGACGGCAAAACGGCGGCCCTCACGGAAGTGTCGACGCGGCTTGGGGCACTCTACGCCGGGGCAACGGTCGAAGTCGCCGAGCGTCTCGCGACCTACGGGCGCAGCTTGGGGATCGCCTTCCAAATTGCCGACGACTTGCTCGACCTGACGGGTGAAGAGGCCCAAGCCGGGAAGACTCTGGGAACCGACCTCGAGCAGCAGAAGATGACGCTGCCGCTGATCCACGCCCTCAACACTCTGCCGGCGGCGGAAGCGGAGGAATTCCGCGTGCTGTTGCAAAACCCCGGTTCGCAACGCCGAGCGGCGGTTACGGATACCCTGATCCGTTCGGGCTCGTTACAATATGCCAAGCGGACGGCGGAAGAGCATGCCCGTACCGCGCGGGCCTGCTTGGACGGATTGCCGAAGTCCGAATGCCGGGCGATCCTCGATCAATTGACCGAGTGGTCGATCCGACGGGAAAAATAAAGGTTTCGCTTCGGGCGAGCGACGTGCCGTGCCGATGTATTACGAGATTCCGCGAACGGTGTCTGGTCGCCTCATGAATTTGCAAACCGTCAGCCCGGTCGATGCCCCCGTAGCTGCACGGCCCAAGTTGATCCCGATGTACGCCGCGATCTTGGCGGTGTTCCATCTATTGATTCCCCTCGCGTTTTTCGAGCCGTTCTTCACGTGGTATTTCCCGATCTACCTGATCGTCGGCAACGCCGTCTTCGGCTCCATCGGCATCAATTTGGCCTACCATCGTCTGTTGACGCACCGCTCGGTTACATTCCCGCGCTGGCTCGAGCGGATCTTCGTCTTGTGCGGGGTCTGTAGCCTCGAAGGCCCGCCGTTCAAGTGGGTCTGCACGCACCGCATCCACCACCAGAAAAGCGATGCCGAGGGGGATCCGCACAGCCCCGTCGACAATTTCTACTGGGGTCACATGCAGTGGATCTACACCCACGACCCGCGCATGGACGGCTTCGACACTTACGCCAAGTACATCCCGGACTTATTCCGCGACCGGTTCTTGAAGAGATTGCACCAACGTGGCCGCTGGTGGAAGTACTACCTCGCCCACCTCGGTCTTCTGTTGGGCGCCGCGGCGGGCATCGGCTACGCCATCGACGGAGTCGAGGGATTGGTGACGGGCCTGGCGCAAATGTTCGCCTGGGGCATCGTCATGCGGACGGTGTATGTCTGGCATATCACTTGGTTTGTGAACAGCGCCGCCCACCGCTGGGGTTACCAGAATTATGCCACGGGCGACCACAGCCGCAACACCTGGTGGGTGGCCCTGCTAACCAACGGCGAAGGCTGGCACAACAACCACCACGCCAGCCCACGCGCCGCGAGCCACGGCCACCGCTGGTGGGAAATCGACCTGACCTACACTTTCATCTGGGCGTTGAGCAAAGTCGGTCTGGCGAACAACGTGGTGCCGGTGATCGTGCCCAAAGTCCGTTTGCTCCCCGACGCCAGTTTGCCGAAACCGCCGGTCGACGAGTATTCGTCCGTGGGGTAACCCGAGACCACATGCTCAGTCCGAATGATTCCGCGGAGACTACCCCCCACTCTTAAGGGGAAGAAAAGACTACGAGTTTACTGTGTTTACAAGTATTTATTTACTTTTCCTCCGTTGCACGGCCGTATAGGTCGGTCAAATGGGCCATGCGTTCGATTAATCCCGAGGTGAATTGCTCGGGGCGCAGGCGCCAGTGCCAATTGCCTTTGGCTCGGCCGGGGACGTTCATGCGGGCGTCGCCGCCGAGGCCAAGGAGGTCTTGTAGTGGGGCGATGGCGAGCGCCGCAACGCTCGCCCAAGCCAGGCGGATCATCTCTTCGTGGGGCTGCCCAATGGCGTGCCCGAGGTAGTCGTCCAACTTCCGACGGTCCGAATCGTTCAACGTGGAATACCAACCGTTGGTCGTGTCGTTGTCGTGGGTGCCGGTGTAGACGACGGTGTTCGCTTCGTAATTGTGGGGCCAATAGGGATTGATCGGGGCGCCGAGCATGAACTGCAAGACTCGCATGCCGGGCAGGCCGAAACCGGTGCGCAGGTCGTCGACGTCGGGCGTGATGACACCAAGATCTTCCGCGATGATCGGCAAATCGCCCAGAGCCCGGCGGATCGCGTGGAAGAGCCTGGCGCGCGGGCCGTCGACCCATTTCCCGTTCAGCGCGGTGGTGTCGGTCGCGGGGACGTGCCAGGCCGCGGCAAACCCGCGGAAGTGGTCGAGCCGGATCCAATCGACCTGCGCGAGCTGGCGCTGGAGGCGGGCGATCCACCACACGAAGCCAGTGCGTTCCATGGCGTCCCAATCGTACAGCGGATTCCCCCAAAGTTGGCCGGTCTCGGCGAAGTAATCGGGCGGCACCCCCGCGACAGCCGTCGGCATCCCGGCGGCATCGAGCAGGAAGAGTTCCGGATTCGCCCAGACGTCGGCCGAGTCGCCGGCGACAAAGATCGGCGCATCACCGATGAGCTTCACGCCTTTTTCGTGCGCATAGGCCTTCAACTGATTCCACTGCCGGTCGAAGAGGAATTGCCCGACTTTGACGATGCGAATTTCGTCCGCGAGTTCCGATTCGAGCGCGGCCAGCGCCGCCGGCTTCCGGGTGCGGACATCGTCGGGCCACCGGATCACCGGCGCGCCGCCGAAGGCGTCCCGCAGCGCCATGAACAAAGCATAATCGTGCAGCCAACTCGCTTCGCGTTGGCAGTAGGCGTCGAATTCCCCCGGCGCATTCAACCGCTCGGCGGCCCTGCGAACCAAGCCGAGTTTGAACGGCGCCACGGCTTCGAAATCGACGCGGTCTTCGCGGAAGGAGCGACCTTCGACGTCGCTCGGGTTCAACAATCCCTCGCGGAGCAACAAGTCCGGGGAGAGCAGAAATACGTTGCCGGCGAACGCGGAATACGACTGGTACGGCGAATCGCCGAAGCCGGTCGGGCCGAGCGGGAGAACCTGCCACCACGATTGCTTCATGGCGGCGAGCGTGTCGATCCAGCGGTATGCCGTCGGCCCGAGGTCGCCGATGCCATAGGGACCGGGCAGGCTCGTCGGGTGGAGCAGGACGCCGGCGGATCGGGGCAGGATGGCTGCAGACATGGACGATCAACCCGAGGTGGAAAGAGTGCGATCTTCAAAACGATGTCATTCTGGCAGGTCTTGTTCCCAAAGGCTCGTCTTTCCAATGAGAACCCACTGGCACACTGTTTGCCCATCTGTGCGTAGAATGCTTCGCACCCCGGAGATCGCGCTAATGGACGCCAGTCGATTCACCGAAAAAGCCCGCGAGGCGCTCGCCGATTCGCAGAAGTTCGCGGCCAAATTCGACCACCAGCAGATCGACGCCGAGCATTTGCTGCTGGCACTGCTCGATCAACCCAAAGGGTTGACGCTCGCTTTGCTCAACAAACTCGGAGTCTCCACCGACGCGGTGACGATCCAAGTCCAACGGCTGCTCGACAAGATACCGAAAGTCACGGGGCAAGGGGTATCGCAATCGGCAAGTGCGCGGTTCAACAAGATGCTCGCAGTGGCCGAGGACGAAGCCAAGAAGTTGAAGGACGAATTCCTCTCGGTCGAACATTTGCTGCTGGCGCTGGCTACCGACCGCGACGGGGCCGGGACCATACTGCGCGACGCCGGAGCGGGCCGGGAGCAACTGCTGCGCGTCCTCGGGGAAGTGCGTGGCAAACAACGCGTCACGTCGCAGAACCCCGAAGAGACCTACCAAGCCCTCGAAAAATACGGCCGCGACCTCACCGATATGGCGCGGAAGGGGAAGCTCGACCCCGTCATCGGCCGCGATGAAGAGATCCGCCGGGTGATGCAGATCCTCAGCCGGCGGACGAAGAACAACCCCGTGCTCATCGGCGAACCCGGTGTCGGCAAGACGGCCGTGGTCGAAGGTTTGGCTCAGCGTATCATGCGCGGCGACGTACCCGAAGGGCTGAAAAATCGGCTGATCGTCGCGCTCGACATGGGCGCGCTGATCGCCGGGGCCAAGTTCCGCGGCGAATTCGAAGAGCGACTGAAGGCCGTGCTGAAGGAAGTGACCGAGGCCGACGGCCGGATCATTTTGTTCATCGACGAACTGCACACGGTCGTCGGCGCCGGCAAGACCGAAGGCTCGATGGACGCCGGGAACCTGCTGAAGCCGATGCTCGCGCGCGGCGAGCTCCACTGCATCGGGGCGACGACGCTCGACGAATACCGCCAGCACATCGAGAAAGACCCGGCCTTCGAACGCCGTTTTCAACCGGTGACCATCGATCAGCCGAGTGTCGAGGACACGATTTCGATCCTGCGCGGGCTGAAGGAAAAGTACGAAGTCCACCACGGCGTCCGCATCAAAGACGCGGCCCTCGTCGCGGCGGCGGTGCTATCGAACCGGTACATCGCGGATCGGTTCCTGCCGGACAAGGCCATCGACTTGATGGATGAATCCGCGGCGAAGTTGCGCACCGAAATCGACTCGATGCCGACGGAATTGGACGAAATCTCGCGGCGGGTGATGCAGCTCGAAATCGAACGCGAAGCGATGAAGAAAGAGACCGACCGCGTCTCGAAAGAGCGCCTCGCCAAGCTCGAAGTCGAGTTGGCCAATTCGAAATCGGAAGCCGATGCGCTGAAGGCCCGCTGGCAAGCGGAAAAAGGAAGCGTGCAGAAACTGCGCGACGTCCGCGAGCAGATCGACGCGACCAAACAGCAGCTCGAAGCGGCGATGCGCGATTCGGACTTCAGCAAAGCCGCCGAGCTTCAACACAGCCGTTTGCCCGAATTGCAGCGGGAACTCGCCGCGCTCGAGCAAGCGACTGACACCAACGCCGCACCGCGGATGCTCAAGGAAGAAGTCGGCGAAGAGGACATCGCCGCGGTCGTCAGCCGTTGGACCGGGGTTCCGGTGCAGCGGCTGATGGCCGGGGAAACGCAGAAGTTGCTCCACCTCGGCGACGAACTCCACAAACGCGTCATCGGCCAAGACGAAGCCGTGGAAGCCGTGGCCGACGCCGTGGTGCGGGCGCGTTCCGGGATGAACGACCCCAACCGACCCATCGGTTCGTTCATCTTCCTCGGCCCGACGGGTGTCGGTAAAACCGAGTTGGCCCGCGCCCTCGCCGAGTTTTTGTTCGACGACGACAAGGCGATGATCCGCCTCGATATGAGCGAGTACCAAGAAAAGCACACTGTCAGCCGGCTCGTCGGGGCGCCGCCCGGTTACATCGGCTACGACGAAGGCGGTCAACTCACTGAGGTCGTGCGTCGCCGGCCGTACTGCGTCATCCTGTTCGACGAAGTCGAGAAGGCCCACGCCGACGTGTTCAACGTGCTGCTGCAAGTCCTCGATGACGGCCGGTTGACTGACAGCCAAGGGCGGACGGTCGATTTTAAAAACACCCTCGTCATCATGACCTCGAACATCGGTAGCCAGCAGATTTTGAAGTACAAAGGGACGCACATCGGGGAGATCTACGACCGCATGAAAGATGAGGTGATGTCCGAGATGCGCAAGTTCTTCCGGCCCGAGTTCCTCAACCGCGTCGACGAAACCATTGTCTTCCATGCCCTGAAGGAATCGGACCTGATGAAGATTGTGGAAATCCAACTCGACCGCATCCGCGAGCGCTTGGCGGAGCGTAAGATCGTCTTGAAACTCACCGACGGCGCGAAGAAGCAGATCGTCCACGTCGGCTACGAGCCGAGCTACGGAGCGAGGCCGCTAAAGCGCGTGTTGCAGCGAGAAGTGGAAACGGCACTGGCCAAGCGATTGTTGAAGGGCGAAATCCCCGACGGCACTACCGTGACGGTCGATTACGATCTGAGCCATGACGCGTTGACGTTTGAAGCCGAGTAGCCCGCAAACGCCGTGTCAGCTTTCGCCGCGTGGATCGTCAGTTCGGTGTCCGTCCCTCCGTTTCGGAGTCGGCTATGATTCGGTCTCGCTTGCAACTCCTGCTGCTCCCCGCCTTGGTGATGTTCGTCGCCGTCATCCCGAAGCCCGAACCGGCGCTCGCCCAAGACAAAGACAAAGGGAAGATCAATACTGACGAAATGGTGGAGAAGGGCCTGGAATACTTGAAACGCATGCAGAACCCGGACGGCCACTGGGACGGCGGCGGGGGCATGTACCCGACCGTCATGACCGGACTCGCCGGGATGGCGCTGCTGATGGAAGGGAGTACCCTTCGCGAAGGCAAATACAGCGATAACCTCGTCAAGGCCGTCGATTGGTTCCTCACGCGCTCGCAGAACAACGGCCTGCTCGGCAATCCTCAGAATCCGACCGAATCGTCGCGGTACATCTACGGCCACGGCTTCGGATTGCTGTTCCTGTCTTGCGCCTACGGGGAAGAAGAAGACGAGAAGCGCCGCAAGAAGCTGGAAGCCGTCATCAAGAAAGCTGTGGAATTCAGCGGCAAAGCCCAAACGAAACAGGGCGGGTGGGGCTATGTCTCCGCGGCCGACGGTGGCGGATTCGACGAAGGTTCGACGACTGTCACGCAGTTGCAAGGCCTCCGAGCTGCCCGCAATGCCGGCATCGTGGTGCCGAAGTCGATCATCGACAACTCGACCGAATACCTGCGCAAATGCACGACGCCCCGCGGCGGGTTGATCTACAACCTCGGCCAAGGCCAAGTCGCCCAAGCGGGCTCCGAATGCCAAGCCATCACGGCCGCGGCCGTCGCGAGCGCCTTTAGCTCGGGTCAGTACGACGATAAGTATGGCAAGATGTGGATCAAATACTGCAAAACCGCTATCTACGGCAGCGGCGGTCGAGGAGGCCAAGGGGCCGGGCACGACGAATATCAGAGCTACTATTTCACCCAAGCAATGTTCGTCCTCGGCGACGACCGCTACGAGAAACTCTTCCCGGACGAAAAGAAAGACGACCGGATGCTCTGGAGCAAGTACCGCGAAGTCGCGTTTGCCCATTACAAGAGCGGCCAGCAATCCGACGGTAGCTGGAACGGCGGTTACGCCGGCCCGATGCTGGCGACGACCTTCGCCCTCGCGGTCTTGCAATTGGAGAAGGGCGTGCTGCCGTTTTACCACCGGTAATCGAATTTCGGATTTGCGATTGCGGATTTGAATAATGTGCCCGTCTACAAATTCGCAATCGCAAATCCGAAATTGGACTATTTTTTCACTTCCACGAAGTCCTTGCGCGTCCCAGCGACGATGCCGATTAGTTCGTTCACGTCGGTTTGCGGGAGTTTATAATTCGTACCGTTCACGGGGTGCTGAAAGTTTGCCAAAACTACCCGCCCTTCCAGTCAGTGGCAACGAGTTGCGCACCGAATTGGCCAAAACTGCCTGCCAATATCAGGCGACTTTGGCCACAAGCGGGTAGTTATGCGTTATATTCGGCCTACCCCGTGAACGGTCACTATAATTCTTCAAGACGGCGATCTGACACCGGAGCGTTGGTCTACCTAAGCGGATCGAAAGTTTTGTTCGTTTGTGAATTGACAACGGCGAGCGGCACGGAGTCGCCGTGCCGCATCCGTCAATTAACAACTCACCGGTGCCAGAATCTCCAGCACCTCAATAGCGGGGCGATCCCCCGTGAAAATGACCCCGAGACGGCCGTAGGTCGTTTGCGGCTCCCTCAAACCGAACCATTTACACATCGCCGCGTCGAGTTTGACCCGGAAGAAGCCGAGGGGTCGAATCGACCGCAGCACGTCGTTCTGGATCAGCACGCGGCCGAGCGGCGTTTTCCCCGCGACGATTTCGGCCCGGACATGCTCCGACAGCGTGGCCAAATCGACCTCGATCAAGCCGAACTGCACGACCTCGCCGGTCTCTTTCAACGACAGCAAAATCTTGCGACCGTAAATTTCCCCGCGGTGGACGGCATCGAGGACGGTCACTGTCACCGGTTGCCCGTAGAAACCTTCGACCGTCACGGTCATATGGTGCGCATGTACGAGCAAGCTGCGGTACGGCTCGGGCATCTCCTCCGGCGCCACGGGGGTCAGCCCGGGGCGATCCGTCCCGGCGGGGAAGAGCGCGTACAGATCATCCGCGGTCGGTGTCGGATTCAAGGCGGGGAACCTCGGCGGAATCACGATAGATTCAATGTGCGCGGACGTTGAAAGAAGTGCCATCCGAAATCCGCTTGCGGCCACGGGCAGGGCCTGTTCCTATTTTACTGTTATACGTCCCGCGTCCACGCCCCTTACCCGGAAGCTCTCCCATGCTTTGGCGAACCTCTCTCGCGTCCCTCATGTTCGCAGCCGGTGCCACCGCGGCCGAACCCGTGAAGAATACCGCGACCCCGGAGCAACTCAAGGAACTCGGCTTCGATCCGTTCGATCAATCGAAGGTTCCCCTCGAGGTCGAGCCCCCGGCCGATTTCAAAGGCAAGAAGATCGTCCTCGTCGCGGGGTCAAAGAGCCACGGGCCGGGCGACCACGAGTTCTTCGCGGGCACCGCCCTTTTGATGAACCTGCTGAAACAAAACCCCGGGGTTTGGCCCGTGATGGTCCGCGACGGCTGGCCGAAGGATGAAAAAATCTTCGACGGCGCCGCGGCACTGGTCTTCTACATGGACGGTCGCGGCGGGCACCCCGTCGTCCAAAAAGACAGGCTGAAGCTTATGCAGAAGCACATGGACGCCGGCGCGGGCTGGGTCAACATGCACTACGCCGTCGATTACGATCCGAAGCACGGCGAAACCGTCGTCTCCTGGATGGGCGGCTACTACGATCCGCGCACGAGCACCAACCCGCATTGGGACGCGAATATCCGTACGCTGCCGAAACATCCGATCGCGCGCGGGGTCAAGCCGTTCGAGATCAACGACGAATGGTACTTCAACATGCACTGGATCGGCGATGGTGCGGACGTGAAAGACGCCAAGAACGTCACGCCGATTTTGCAGGCTCTGCCGCCGGACGACAAGCGCGGCACCGCCGATGCGAAGAAGCACCTCGGCCGTATCGAAACGCTGGCTTGGGCCTACGAGCGCGAGAACAAAGGTAGGGCGTTCGGCTTCACCGGCGGGCACAACCACCGCAATTGGGGCGACGAGAATTTCCGCCGGACGGTGGTGAACGCCATCCTCTGGTCGGCGAACGCCGAAGTCCCGGACACCGGGGCGAAGGTCGAACTCGACCCGGTCGATTTGAACCGCAATCTCGACAAGAAAGATCAGCCCTTTAAGAAGATCCGCTGAACCTCGGTAACGCTCTCCAACGTCCTAAAAACATTCGATAAAACGCCGCATTTCACGAAACGAACACTTTTGGAATATCGCACTATTCGTAGACTGGAAACCGTTTCGTGAAACGGCGGCATG
>Ga0335397_10008497_pt1 | contig 12921 bp, 9 predicted proteins | sample MAT04_FD_205740 | JGI IMG/M metagenome (GOLD analysis project Ga0335397, IMG submission 205740) | Freshwater microbial communities from Lake Fryxell liftoff mats and glacier meltwater in Antarctica - MAT-04 (spades assembly) (version 2) ...
GCCCCGCGTGGCCCCGCGGTCACGCGCCCTCGGCGTCACGCAACCCGAGCACCTCCACGATCGCGTGGACGCCCTGCTTCCCGCGGATCGGCTGCTCGAGCCGACGGCCGACCCGCACGTACGGCGCGACGTCGGCGTAGACGACGTCCGAGACGAGCAGCCGGCTGCCGAGGTCCTTGTTCGCGGCCTCGAGGCGGCTCGCATAGTTGACGACGTCGCCGATGACGGTGTCGCGCTCCCGGTGCCACGGCGACGTCGAGCCCACGACGACGAGGCCCGCGTGCACGCCGACCCGCACGGCGAACGGCTGCGCGTAGGCCGTCCCCAGGTAGGTCGCCATCCGGTCGGCCGCCTCGAGCAGGCCGACCGCGGCGCGGACGGCCGCGAGCGTGGCGGGTGGGCCGTCGAGGCCGAAGACCGCGAGCAGCCCGTCGCCCATGTAGTTGTCGACGCGGCCCCCGTGGGCCTCCACGACGCCCGTCGCGAGGTGGAACCAGCGGTGGAGCACGTGGACGACGTCGTACGCCGGCAACCGCTCGGAGAGGCCCGTGAACCCGACGACGTCGGCGAACAGCACGGCGACCGGGGCCTCGCGTCCCATGGAGGGTCGGGTCGCCGTCGCGTCGGCGGGCCGGGTCGTGAACTGCTTCGTCAACTCGTAGTCCTCGGGGTCGAGGACGAGGCGGCGCACGACGAGGTCGGAGGCGGCGCGCGTCTGGCAGGCGAGGCGGACGGCGTCCTCCAGGCCGAGCCGGGTCGCGATCTCCCGCTCGGCGTCGGTCCGCGGCGAGCAGCCCTCGAGGCCCTCGATCACGCGCACGCGGCACGTCGAGCAGCGCGCGTGGCCGCCGCACGCGTGGGCGACGGGCACCCGCGCGCGGACCAGCGCGTCGAGGAGCGTCTCGCCGTCGGGGAGGGGCGTCTCGAGGTCGTCGGGGAGGGAACGCAGCCGGGCCATGCACGGATGATAGCGGTGCCCGGCGCGGCGCCGCGAGCGGCGGGGCACGCGAGGCCCGGCGCGGGGCCGGGCCTTGCGTCCCCGTCCGGCCGGTGCGCGGCCGTGCCTCGTAGTGGACGAACCCTCGCGGGGGAGCCAAGGTCTCCCCATGGGCACGATGCGTTCCGCGGCAGAGCCCCGTCGTCTCCTCCGCTTCCCCCTCCTCCGCCTCCACCGCTTCCCCCTCCTCCCTCGGTGCTTCCGCGCCGCGGCGGGCGCGGCGTGCCTCCTCGGGGTCGGGAGCCTCGGCCTCGTCGCCGTGGGCTGCGGCGCCGGCGGCGTCGACGGGCCCGTCCGCAAGCGCGGCGTGGCCCCCGCGCCGGTGGTGGTGGCGACGGTCGCCGCGCGCGACCTCCTCTACGTCATCGAGGGGACGGGGTCGCTCGAGGCCTATCAGGTCGTCACGGTTCCCGCGCGCGTCGACGGCGTCGTGGAGAGCGTCGCGTTCGAGGAGGGGTCGGTGGTCGAGACGACCACGGAACTGGTCGTCGTGGACCGGACGCGCCGGCTCCTCGCGCAGACGGAGGCGGAGAAGGCGGTCGGCGCGGCGCGGACGGCGGTCCTTTCGGCGACCGCGACGGTCGGGCGCGCGACGGCCGCGGTCACCCGCGCGGTCGCGGGCGTCGAGCGCGGGACCGCGCTCGAGAGCGCGGCGCGCACCGACCTCCGCGAGGGCGAGGAAATGGTCGCGCGGCGCGACGAGGTCCGGCGGACGTCGCCGGGCGCCGTTTCCGAGGAGGAGGCGGCGCAGATGCGCGCGCAACTCGAGCGGCGGCGGAGCGCCGTCGGGGTGGCCGTGGCGGTGCGCCGCGAGACCGAGGGGGCGAAGGCGGAGGCCGAGGGCGCCCTCGCCGAGGCGCAGGCCGCGGTCACCGAGGCGGAGGCGAAGGTTGCGCAGGAGGAGGCGCGGCTCGCCATCGCGGTCCGCGCGGCGGCCGACGCCGTGGTCCGGGCGCCGATCCGGGGCGTGGTCCGTCGGCGCCACGTGACGCTGGGCCAGTACCTGCGCGCGGGCGACGCCGTCGCGGAGATCGTGGACCGCACGCGACTGCGCGTGCGCTTCCGCGTGACGGAGCCGGAGTCGGCGCGGGTCGAGGCGGACATGGCGGCCGCGGTCACGGTGCCGTCGCTCGGCGGGACGGCGCACGCGGCGACGATCGTGCACGTCGACGAGACGGCGAGCGCCGTCACGCGGATGGTCGAGTGTCTCGCGGAACTGCCGACCCCCGCCCCCGTGCTCCGGCCCGGCTACTACGCCGTCGTGGCGGTCGAGACCCGGCGCGCCCGCGCGATCGCGGTGCCCGACCTGGCGCTGCAGCCCGGCGAGAAGGGCTGGCTCGCGTTTGTGGTCGAGGACGGGAAGGCGCGTGCCCGCGTCCTCTCGCTGGGGCTGCGCACGAAGGACGGGCTCGTCGAGGTGGTGGCGGGCCTGAAGGAAGGGGAGTCGATCGTCGTGCGGGGGGCCAACATCCTCGCCGACGGGATGGCGGTCGCCGTCGAGGCCACGCCCGGCAGCGGGCCGGCCGCCGCGCCCGCGAGTGCGCCCGCGCGCGTGCCCGCGAGCGTGCCCGCGGGCGCGCCCATGGACGCCCGATGAGGCTCTCGGACGCCGCGGTCCGCAAGCCCGTCTTCGCCTGGATGCTCATGGCGGGGTTGATCGTGTTCGGGGCGCTCGGCTTCCGGGAGCTCGGCGTCAGCCAGATGCCCGACGTCGACTTCCCGCAGGTCACCGTGACGCTCACCCTCGAGGGCGCGTCGCCCGAGACCATGGAGACCGACGTCGTCGAACTGGTCGAGGACGCGTGCATGAGCGTCGAGGGGATCGTCGACATCTCGTCGTCGTCCCAGCAGGGCCGCGCGACGGTCACGCTCGAGTTCGAGGTGGGGCGCGACATCGACGCGGCGCTGCAGGAGACGCAGACGCGCATCGCGCAGGCCCAGCGCCGGCTCCCGCGTGCCCTCGACCCGCCGGTGATCACCAAGAGCAACCCGGAGGACCAGCCGATCCTCTGGGCGGCCGTGACGGGCCTGCGCCCGCCGCAGGAACTGGCGGAGACGGCGCGGCGGATCCGCGAGCGCCTGCAGACGGTGCCCGGCGTCGGCGAGATCATCCTCGGCGGATACCGCGAGCGCAGCCTGCGGGTCTGGCTCGACGCGGTGCGGATGGACGCGCGCAACGTCACCGCGCAGGACGTGATCCGCGCGCTCGAGCGGCAGCACGTCGAGCTGCCCGCCGGCCGGTTCGAGAGCGCCGACCGCGAGCTCAACGTGCGGCTCCGCGGCGAGGCCCGCGGCGTCGCCGACTTCCGGACGCTCGTGGTGGCCGAGCGCGAGGCGACCGTGACGACCCTCGCCGACGTCGCCACGGTGGAAGACGGCCTCGCGGACCGACGCGTGATCGCCCGCAACAACCTGCAGCCGGCGCAGGGGCTCGGCGTGCGCAAGCAGCGCGGGGCCAACGCGATCGAGATCGCCCACGGCGTCCAGGCCCGGATCCACGAGTTGAAGCCCTCGTTGCCCGAGGGCGTCGACGTGGCCATCGTCTTCGACTCCACGGGCCCCGTCGAGGAGTCGATCCACGAGATCGAGCTCACGCTGGGCCTCGCGGTGCTCCTGACGGCGCTCGTGTGCTGGCTGTTCCTCGGCTCGCTCTCCTCCACGATCAACGTGCTGCTGTCGATCCCCACCTCCATCATCGGCACGTTCGCCGTGATGCACTTCCTCGGGTTCACGCTGAACACGTTCACGCTGCTGGGCCTGTCGCTCGCCGTGGGCATCGTCGTCGACGACGCGATCATGGTGCTCGAGAACATCTTCCGCCGCGCCGAGCTCGGCGACGGGCGCGTGCGCGCCGCCATCGCCGGCGCCCGGGAGATCGCGTTCGCGGCCCTGGCGGCGAGCGCCGCCATCGTCGCGATCTTCCTCCCGGTCGCCTTCATGAAGGGGATCGTCGGGCGGTTCTTCTTCCAGTTCGGCGTGACCATCTCGGTGGCCGTGCTGCTCTCGCTGCTCGAGGCCCTGACCCTCACGCCGTCGCGGTGCGCGCAGTTCCTCGCCGTCGGGCACCGCACGACGCGCCTCGGGCGCGCGGTCGAGGCCGCCTTCGACGGGCTGGCGGCCGCCTACCGCCGCGCGCTCCCGGTCGTCCTGCGGTGGCGGGTGGCGGTCGTGCTGCTGGGCGTCGCGGTCTTCGCGTGCTCGTTCTTCTTCCTCGGCAGCCTCCGGCGCGAGCTCACCCCGTCGCAGGACCTCTCGCGGCTCCAGATCCGGGTGCAGACGCCCGCCAGCGCCTCCATCGACGTCACGGACGCCGCCATGCGGGCGTGCGAGGAGATCCTCCTCGCGCGGCCCGAGGTCGAGAACGTCTTCATGTCCATCGGCGGCGGCCCCTCCCAGGGTCTCGTGAACGCGGGCAACCTCAACGTGAAACTCGTCCCGCGGGACCGCCGCAAGCTCTCCTACCAGGAACTGGTGACCGAGTTGCGCCCGAAGCTCAACCAGGGCGCGGCGCGGCGCGCGGCCTTCCAGGACCTCTCCCAGCAGGGCTTCACGGCCCGGCGCGGCTTCCCCGTGGAGCTGGCGATCCGCGGCCGCGACTGGGGCACCCTGTCGGCGGCGGCGCAGCAGGTCATGGACAAGATGCGGGCGGACGACCTGTTCGCCGACGTCGACTCCGACTACCGCGCGGGCATGCCCGAGACCCAGATCGTCCCGGACCGCGAGCGCGCGGCGCACGCCGGCGTCAGCGTCGAAGACATCGCGCAGGCGGTCAATGTCCTGGTGGGGGGCGTGCGCGCGGGGACCCGCGAGGACGGCGGGCGCCGGTACGACATCCGCGTCCGGCTGCTCTCCGACCAGCGCGCGCGCGAGCGCGACCTCGCGCTCCTGCGCGTCCGGGCCGCCGACGGGACCCTGGTGCCGCTCTCCTCGCTCGTCTCGGTCCGCACGACGGAGTCGCTCTTCGCGATCACGCGCCGCGGGCGGGAGCGCGCCATCACCGTGGTCGCCAACGTCGCGGTGGGCGCGTCGCAGGCCACCGCCGTGCAGGAGGCGCGCCGCATCGCGGAGTCGGTGCTCCCGCCGGGCTACACCACCGCGCTTTCGGGCCAGTCCCAGGCGCTCGAGGAGTCGTTCCGGGAGCTCACGTTCGCGCTGCTGCTCGGCGTGGTCGTCGCGTACATGATCCTGGCGAGCCAGTTCAACTCGTTCGTCCACCCGATCACGGTGCTCGTCGCCCTCCCCTTCAGCCTCACCGGCGCCCTCGCCGCGCTGGCGTGGACCGGGCTTTCGCTCAACCTCTACTCGTTCATCGGCCTCGTGCTGCTGATGGGCATCGTGAAGAAGAATTCGATCTTGCTGGTGGACTTCACGAACCAGCGCCGGCTCGAGGGCGCCACCGCCGACGGCGCGCTCGTGGAGGCGTGCCCGACACGCCTGCGCCCGATCCTCATGACGACGGTGGCGACGCTCGCGGGCGCGCTCCCCGCGGCGCTCGCGCAGGGCCCGGGCGGCGAGGTCCGCCAGCCCATGGCGATGGCGGTGGTCGGCGGCGTCGTGGTGTCCACCGTCCTGACGCTCTTCGTCGTGCCGGCGCTCTACAGCCTGTTCGACGCGCTCACCGCGCGGTTCGTCCGCTCGGGGGAACACGAGCGCGAGGCCGCGCGCGCGATCGCCGAGTTACAGGTGGAGGAGACGGCGCGCGTGGCCCGTGGCGGCGAGCCGCCGGCGTCGGGGGCCGCGGCCGACCGCGGGTGAGCGGCGCCGCACTCGTCTCCGCTCCGTCGCCCCCCTGCGACGGGTGCCCCCCACGACCCTTCGCGCTCCGACGCGCCCGCCGAGGCTTCGAGCGCCGGCCCCGGGCGTGGGACGCGAGGCCCGTCGCGATCTCCCCGGAGCCCGTCGTCCCGGCCGGTCATGATCCTCCGGCCCCGCCGGGGCGTCGCCCCGCGGCGACGCGGTCGCGGGCGGCCCCGGAGCGCGCACGTGCAGCGACCGAACCGTTCGCCCTTCGATGTCCGCGATGTCCGCGATGTCCGCGATGTCCGCGATGTCCGCGATGTCCGCGATGCCCGGGGCGGGCGCGGCGGGAGCGCCGCAGCCCGGGCCTCGCGTCCCGGGTCGGCGTTGTCCGCCGTCCTGCGCGGCACGGTGGGGTAGGCGCGTGGGCGTGCCGCCGACCGCTGCGCAGGCCCGCCGCGCGGCGGCGCGCGCGGGCGTGATCCGACCGCGGCCGCTGCGCACCCAGCTGGCGCTCGCCGCGTGGGTGTACGGGGTCGTCGTGCCCGCCGTCTGGCTGCTCACGCGCGCGGGACGCGCCGGGAGCAAGCTCGGCTGGGCCCTGCGGAAGCGCGAGCGGGCCGCGGCGGCGCGGGACCCGTTCCGCGGCTACGTGCCCGGCCCGCAAGACGTGTTCGTCGTGACCTACCCGAAGAGCGGCACGAACTGGATGCTGCAGATCGTCCACCAGTTGCTCCACCACGGCTGCGGCGTGTTCGAACACGTCCACGACGTCGTGCCCTGGCCCGACGTGCGGGCGGGGCCCTGGTTTCTCCGTTCGCACGCGATCCCGCTGGCGCGCGCGGTCGGGTGGCGCGACGCGCCGGAGGGGCGGCGCGTCGTCAAGACGCACCTGCCCTTCGAACGGGTGCCCTACGCCGCGGCGGCGCGCTACGTCGTCGTGATCCGCGATCCGAAGGACGTGCTCGTCTCGAGCTACCACTTCGTGCGCGACGCGGTGCTCGGGCCCGGGATGCCGAGCGTCGAGGCGTGGCACCGGATGTTCCTGAACGGGAGTTCGCTGGGCGGCTCGTGGGGCGTGCACGCCGCCGGCTGGTGGGCCCAGCGGCACCGCCCGAACGTGAAGATCGTGTCGTTCAAGGCGCTGAAGCGCGACCTGCCGGGCGTTGTCCGGTCCGTGGCCGCGTTCCTGGGCATCGACGCGTCCGAGGAGGTCCTCGCCGCGGTGTGCGCGCAGGCGTCGTTCGAGCACATGAAGCGGATCGACGCGAAGTTCCGGCTCGGGCCGCTGATCCCTTGGCGGGCGCCGGGGGCGATGCTGCGCCGGGGCGCGCAGGGGGGCGCCGCCGAGCTCCTCACGCGCGAACAACAGCGCGCGCTCGACGCGCGGGTGGTCGGCGAGATGCGGCTCCGCGGGTCCGATTTCCCCTACGACGAGTTCGCCGACCCCGCGTAGGCGTCGCCGGGTGCCCCCCCGCCCCGGCCGTGAGCTCCGCGCCCCGCGATGCTGCGCAGACGGGGGCCTCGCAGACGGGGGCCTCGCAGACGGGGGCCTCGCGGACCGGGCCGACCCCGCCCGGGGGGCGTGCGCGGCGTGGGGGGGGCGCCCGGGTCCGGGTAGAGTCCCCCGCTCGAACTCCCCCGCGGTCCCGTGCATCCGGAGCTTGGTCCCATGGCTGAAGTCACCGCCCTCGACGCGCGCAAGGGCATGCTGCTGTCCGTGAGCGGCAAGATGTGCCGGCTCGTGCAGTGGAACATCTGGAAGAGCGACCGCCGCAGCCGGATCCAGATGAAGTTCAAGGAGATCCTCACCGGCCGGACCAGCGAGGTGACGGCGCAGCCCGACGACCGCTACGCGGTCCTCGAGGCGGAGACCCTCGAGCTCGAGCACAGCTACCGCGACGGGGCCGAGGAGGTCTTCTACACGAAGGACGGCGCGGAGTGGCGCGCCCCGGCGGAGGGCCTCGAGGAGGTCCTCAAGTGGCAGTCGTCCGTCTACCGCGGGTTGTTGATCGACGACGTGCTCGTCGCGGTCACGCTGCCGCTGACGGTCGAGGCGACGATCGCGGAGACGGAGCCGTCCATGAAGGGGCAGCCGTCGAGCGGCCTCAAGGACGCGACGCTCGACAACGGCATCAAGGTCCGGGTCGGCGTCATGTGCAACGTGGGCGATCGCGTGGCGATTGACAGCGAGACGATGGAGTTCAAGGAGCGCGTCTGACCCGAGGGCCGCGCGCGGCGTTCCCGCCGAGCCTCGCGGCCTCGCGGTCGAGGCCCCACCCAATCTCCGCGAGCCCCCCGTCGGTGCGCGGCACGCAAGGGCACGGGACGACCCACGCGACGTAGGGACGGACCGCCGCGTCCGCGACCGCGCACACGGCGTGCGGCGTGCGGCGTGCGGAGTGCGGCGTGCTGCGGGCCACGGCCACGGCCACGGCGGGGCGGGGCGGGGCCGGGCGGGGCGGCCCGGTTGCGCGGGGGTCAGCGCTTCGCGCGGCGGGGCGCTCGGCGCGTCCGCGTCGCGGCGACGACGGTCACGCGGTCGCGAGGCGTCTCCTCGGGGCCCGTGATCTGGTGCCAGACCTTCGCCGCCTGGTCGAGGATGCGCTCGCCGGTGGACTCGGCCTTGCGAGCGGCGCGCTTCACGGCGCCGACCGCGCCGTCCTTCGCCTTCACCGCGTGGACCCGACTGGTCGCCGCGGCCCGCCGCGTCTCGATGGCGGCCTGCTTGGCGTGGGCGCGCAGCGAGTGGAGCAGGTCGGAGAGCGCGCCGATGGCGTCGTTGACCGCGTCGATGGTGGGCTTGGAGGGGCGGGCGGTGGGCATGGGAGGGGCGTCCGTTCAGGGGGGGCCGGGGGGCACGAAAGGGCAGAAGACGCGCGGCGCGCGGCGACGACCGGGGCGACGTCACCGGCCCGGCGGCGGCGCGTCGTCGCGCTGGTTGGATGCCGGGATGCTCCTTGGATGCCGGGGCCCGGCATCCGGTCACCGTCCCCGCCTTGCCCCGCCTTGCCGCGCCTTGCCCCGCCTTGCCCCGCCTTGCCGCCGATCCGGCGCTCGGCGGGCCCGGAGGCATCCAAGGAGGACGTCCCTCCCGTCGGAGGGCCGACCCTTGAGGCGTGCCCCCATGTCCACTCCTGCCGCAGAAGACGCGCTGACCGCCGTGGTCGCGACGTCGACGCTCGGGACGGTCGCGGCGGTCGGCTCCGCGCCGGTGACGGTCTCGGTCGTCGTCTCGGGGGGGCGTTCGGGCACGCCCGCCAGCCGCGTGCCTCGCTCCGCGTCCACGCCGACCGCCGCGGCGCTGCGGACCCTCGCGCTCCTCGCCATCGTGGCCGCGTTCGTGTGGGCTCGCGCGGTCCTGGTGCCGGTGGCGTTGGGCGCGCTGGTCGCGTTCCTGCTCGCGCCGATCGCGAGCGCGCTCGAGCGCCTCCGCCTCCCGCGCGGCCTCGCCGCCACGCTCAGCGTCCTCAGCCTCGCGGTCGCCGCGCTCGGCGTCCTGTGGGTGTCGGGGGCGCAGGCCGTCGACTTCGCCCGCCGCCTCCCCGAGTATCGACGCACGCTCGACGCGAAGTTTGCGGGGTTCCGTTCCGCCGGCGCGGGCTCGCCGATCTCCGAGGCGGCCGACCGCCTGAAGGAACTCCGGGGCCGACTGACGTCGGCGGCGTCCGACCCGCCCGCGCCGGTCGGGGCTGCCGGCGTCGCGCCGGCGCCAGCTCCCGACGTGGTGGCGGTGCGCGTCGTCGCGGACGCCCCGACGCCGCTCGACGTCTACGGCGACGTCGTGGCGTCGGTGCTCGGGCCGCTCGGGGTCGCGGCGGTCGTCGTGCTGCTCGCGATCTTCCTCCTCACGTACCGCACCGACGTCCGCGAGCGCCTCCTCGCCCTCGGCTCCGCGCACCGCATCGGGGTGACCTCGCAGGCGCTCGCGGAGGCGGGACGACGGGTGGCCCGCTACCTCCTCTCGAACCTCGCGGTGAACGTGCTCTACGGGGTGCTCGTCGGCGTCGGCGTCGCGATCGCCGGCGTGCCGAACGCCGCCCTGTGGGGCCTGCTCTGCGGGCTCCTGCGCTTCGTGCCGTACATCGGGACCTGGATCGGTGCGGCGTTCCCGCTCGCCGTGTCGGTCGCGGTCTTCGACGGCTGGGGGCACACCGTCGCCGTCTTCGCGACGATCCTCGGGATCGACATCGTCGTCGGGAACGTGGTGGAGCCGCTCGTCTACGGCCACCGCACGGGGCTCTCGCCGCTCGCCGTCGTGCTGGCGACGGTCTTCTGGACGTGGGTCTGGGGCGTCCCGGGCCTCCTCCTCGCGATCCCGATGACGCTGTGCCTCGCGGTCGCCGGGCGCTACGTCCCCGGCTTCGGCGCCCTGCACGTGCTCCTCGGCGACGAGCAGGTGCTCGACCCCGCGGAGCGGGCGTATGAGCGCCTGATCGCCTTCGACGCCGCGGCGGCGGGACGCGTCGCGGCCGAGGTGCGCGCCCAGGTCGGGCCCGCGGCCGCCGACGACGCGGTCCTCCTGGGGGTCCTGCGGCGCGCGGAGCGCGACCGCCGGGAGGGGCAACTCGACGAAGAGCGCTACCTCGCGATCTGCGACGGCGTCCGCGAGGCCTTCGACGACGCCGACGTCGACCCCGCGCTGGCGCCGCCCGCGGGCGCGCGCCCCGTCCTGTGCCTCCCCGCGTTCGCGGAGTCCGACCGCGTGGCGTGCGAGATGCTCGTCCGCCACCTCACGACCGTCGGCCTCGCCGCCGAGGTCGGCCCGACCGCGACGACGGTCGCGGGCCCGCTCCCGGGCGCGTCGCCCGCGGCCGACGCGGTGGTGTGCGTGGTGGCCCTGCCGCCGTTCGCCGCGCTGCGGGTGCGGTACGGGCTGCGCCGCGCACGGAGCCACGCGCCGGGCGTGCGCCTCGTCGGCGTCGTCCTCGACCCCGAAGCCGACGTCGCGCGCGTCGAGTCGGCGCTCCGCCAGGCCGGTGCCGCGGACACGACGTTCTCGCTGGCCGCCACCGTGCGCGTGCTCGGCCCCCGCGCGACGCCCGACGACGCGCCCGGCCGCCTCGACGGCGTCGAGGCCGCGCCCGCCGACGCGCCGCGCGCCGTCGCGAGGGCCTCGTGAGCCGCCGCGCCCAGCCGACGATCGCGGGCGCGAGCGTGGCGCGCTGGGTGGGCGGGCTGCTCCCGACCGCCGCGGGCGGCCCGCCGCCGGCGTTCGCCGCGATGCGGGCCCGCGTGTCGACGTGGTTGCTCGCGACGTTCGCGCTCGGGGGCGGCGCGGCCGTCGGGCTCGCGCTCGTCCTCGTCGGCACCGCGATGCCCAACGTCCCCGCGTCGTTGACGGGGCTCGGCGTCGGGGTGCTCGTCGGCGCAGGCGTGGCCCTCGCGTTCGGCTCGCGGTTCCCGCTCGTGCGCCGTTACGGCGCGATCGCGGTCCTGCTCGCGCCGCTGCTCGTGTTCGTCGCGCCGGTGTTCCTGATCGTCACCGCGATCCCGCTCCTGTGGCGCCGGCGCGGCGAACTCGCGGTGGTGCCGGAGGTCGAACCCGAGGCGGCCATCGTCGTGGCAAAGCCCCGCCGGCGTCGGAGCGGGCGACGCAAGGCCCGGTAGCGCACGCCGGCGTCGCCGACGATCGGCCCGACGACGAGGTCGGGAGGAGGCGGCCCCGCGCCCGCCGGCGCGAGGCCCGCGCGTCGCCGACCGCTGGGCGGCTCGACCTTCGTGCGGACGCGGTCGGCGACGCAGGTCCCTGCGACGTCCTCCGCGAGGCCGGCCCACAGCGCACGCCGCGACGGGCGCCGCCGCGAGCGCCGGGGCCACCGACCCGAGGCCGTTGACGGGCGGCCGCGTGCGCTCGATCCAGTCCGGCAGCACGACGGCCGGGTCGAACCCGTCGCGCAGGCCGGCCGCGACCGGCTTGTCGCCGTCGTTGTGCGTCATCGAGAACGGGCTGGGGTAGGCCCCGAAGTGCAGGTGCGCGAAGTGGCCGCCGGTCTCGAAGGCGTACCCCGTCCCCAGGGACCCCAGGTGTTGCCCGGCTTCCACGCGGTCGTCCGCCTTCACGAAGACCGCCGGCGCGCCGTGTACGTAGAGGCCGGTCACGAGTTCCTTCGGCACGACGTGGTGCTCGACGACGAGGAGCGTGCCCATGTCGCTCCCCGAGGGGACGAGCTTCACGAGGCCCTCGGCGCAAGCGTAGAACCCCGCGCCGTCGAGGCCGGCGTCGACGTCGAGGCCAGCGCCGACGTCGAGGCCGGTGGGGTACGTCTGGCCGTCGTTGCGCAGGTTCGCGAAGGGCTGCCGCGACGTGCCCCGCCCCTCCTCGGTGCCGAAGCCGAGCCGGGGCGTCGTTCAGCGGCGCGCGACCGGGAGCTTTGCGGCGGACCCGCCGCCCGTGCGGGCGACGGGCTTCGACGTCGCGTCGGGCGCCACCTGCTTCGCCGTGTCCATGCCCTCGAGGAACGGCTTCGTGACGAAGCCGTCGGGCAGCGTCACGCCGACCTCGTCGGAGACCGCCTCGACGTCGAGCTTCTTCCCGATCCGGAGCGCGAGCGCCTCGAGGCACGCGTGCACGTGCGGGTCGCCCTTGGTCGCAAGCCGGTTCGCGACCGTCGCGGCGGCGTCGGGGGGGGGCGGCTTTGCCGGCCCGGTCCCACAACACGAGGCCGGTGATCGCGGCCTTCTCGCGGAGCCGCGGCTCGGCGTGGGCGAGGCGCGCGAGCGCCTCGGGGACGGCCGTCCCGTCGCCGAACCGTTCGAGCGCGTGGAGGACGCGGTGGACGACGTGCCCGTCCGCGTGTCGCAGCAGGGCGTGGAAGAGCGGCAGCCGTTCGGGGTTGCGGAACCGCTTGACGGCCTCGATCGCGGCGGCGGCGCGCCCGGCGACGAACGCCTCGACGAGGGCCGCGCGCTCGGCCGCGCCTGCCCGGACGATCGCGACGAGGTCGGTGCGCACCCCGTCCACGAGGGCCGGTCCCGTGCCGGGGTTGATCTCGGTGCCCCAGCCCGCGCGGAGGTCATCGGGGCGATCCTCGCCGGGCCCCTGCCGGGTCCCGCCGCCTCCTCGTCGCGCTCAGGCTCGCGGGCGGCGCGGGGGGACGCGCGGCCGTCCGGGCCTCGCGTCCCCGCGCCGGCGGCCGGGGCCCCGTCTCGAGGTTCCCGTCTCGAGGTTCCCGTCTCGAGGTTCC
>Ga0335397_10008500_pt1 | contig 12919 bp, 10 predicted proteins | sample MAT04_FD_205740 | JGI IMG/M metagenome (GOLD analysis project Ga0335397, IMG submission 205740) | Freshwater microbial communities from Lake Fryxell liftoff mats and glacier meltwater in Antarctica - MAT-04 (spades assembly) (version 2) ...
TGAAGTCAGTGTCAGCAGGGAAGCTCGCGGAACATTTCAATCCTGAAATCGCACATGGTGTCACTACAAACCACGCACCCGATCATATACAAATATGCTTGGGCTTGGCTGGCTGGGGCTGTGCCCCATGGTTTTGGAAAGCTCTGGAGTTCCCATGAAAGTCCAATGGTATACAACTGACGGCAACGAAGCTGCGGCTCTGGTGGCGCACCGTTTGAATGAAGTGATTGCCATCTATCCCATCACACCGGCATCTCCGATGGGTGAAGCGGCAGATGCCTGGTCGGCCGCTCATCGAAAGAACCTTTGGGGACAGGTGCCCACGGTCGTGGAGATGCAGAGTGAAGGCGGTGCCGCCGGCGCCGTTCATGGCGCGTTGCAGGCTGGCGCGCTGACGACGACGTTTACGGCGTCGCAGGGATTGCTGCTGATGATCCCGAATCTGTTCAAGATCGCCGGTGAGTTGACATCCACTGTTATTCACGTTGCGGCCCGATCCGTCGCGACTCACGCCTTGTCAATTTTTGGAGACCACAGCGATGTGATGGCTGCACGATCGACCGGCTGGGCTATGCTCTGCGGAGCCAGTGTCCAGGAGGCTCATGATTTCGCAGTAATCTCACAGGCGGCCAGCTTTGCATCACGGCTGCCGTTTCTGCATTTTTTCGATGGCTTTCGGACCTCACATGAAGTCAATCGTATCGCCATTGTCGATGACGATGTGCTGCGAGCAATGATCGATGATGTAGCCATTCTGGCTCATCGTCAGCGTGCTCTGACGCCGGATCGTCCCGTGCTGCGCGGCACTGCTCAGAATCCGGACGTGTTCTTTCAGGCGCGAGAAGCCGCCAATCCGTTTTATGACGCAGCTCCGCAACTGACGCAGGAGGCCATGGATACCTTCGCCGCTGTGACGGGGCGAGCCTACCAATTGTTTGAGTATGCCGGGCATGCCGAAGCCGAACGAATCATTGTGCTGATGGGATCCGGGTGCGGCGCCGTTGAAGAAGCCGTCGAACATCTTGTCGCCCGCGACGAGCGTGTCGGGGTTGTCAAAGTGCGATTGTACCGCCCGTTTGATGTCCACGCTTTTGTCAGGACTCTGCCGGCGACGACACAGAGGATCGCAGTGCTCGATCGCACAAAGGAACCCGGTGCGGTTGGCGAACCTTTGTATCAGGATGTTCTGGCCGCATTGTCTGAGGCATGGACGACCGAAGGCCCGCTGCCGCGCGTGATCCACGGTCGCTACGGGCTTTCGTCAAAGGAGTTTACTCCGGCCATGGTGCTGGGTTTGTTCCGCGAACTGCAGCAGGCGACACCGCGCCGACATTTCACGATCGGTATCTACGATGACGTGACTCACCTGAGTCTGCCATGGGATGAATCCGACTGGCACGAGCCCGACGATGTGCATCGAGCCGTATTCTTTGGGCTCGGCAGTGACGGCACCGTTGGAGCGAATAAGAACACCGTTAAGATCGTGGGCGAAAGCACAGACCTGTTCGCGCAGGGGTACTTTGTTTATGACTCCAAGAAATCCGGATCGGTGACGATCTCGCATATTCGGTTGAGTCCTCGGCCGATTCGCTCCACGTACCTGATTCAGCAGGCTCAATTTGTCGGAGTGCATCAGTTCAATTTTCTGGAGACCCGTGACGTTCTGAGTATTGCTGCCCCAGGTGCCACGGTGCTGCTGAATAGTCCCTGGCGGGCCGAAGAGATCTGGTCTCGTCTGCCAGTCGAGACTCAGCGGGAGATCCGGTCCAAATCCCTGAAATTGTATGTCATTGATGGCAATCGAGTGGCCGATGAAGCGGGACTGGCAGGTCGTATCAACGTCGTGATGCAGGTTTGTTACTTCAAGCTCAGTGGCGTGATCCCGGTCGATGATGCGATTGGACACATTAAGTCGGCCATTGAAAAGAGCTATGGCAAACGCGGGCAGAGCGTCGTGCGAAAGAACTTCGCTGCCGTGGATTCAGCAATTGCTCAGTTGCAGCAAGTGCAGATTCCGGACGCAGAAGCCGGCAGCCTGTTCCGTCGCCCACCTGTTGCCGACGATGCGACAGATTTTGTGAAAAGAGTCACGTCGATGATTCTGGCTGGCCGCGGCGACCTGTTGCCCGTCAGCGCTTTGCCGGTAGACGGTACATTCCCCACCGGAACGGCGAAGTTTGAGAAACGAAGCATCGCGGCTGAAATTCCTCTGTGGGATGCCGACATTTGTATTCAATGCGGCCTCTGCGCCATCGTATGCCCGCATGCCGCAATTCGATCCAAGGCTTATTCAGCTGAAGAACTGCAGGGGGCACCGCTTCACTTTTTATCCCTCCCGTGGGGCGCAAAGGATTCGTCTGATTATAAACTTACAATTCAGGTGGCACCCGATGACTGCACCGGTTGCGGTGTTTGTGTCGATGTGTGCCCGGCCCGCAGCAAGTCGGTGGCGAAACATAAGGCGATCAACATGTCGCCCAAGCTTCCCTCGTTGCAGCAGGAGAGGGAACGTTATGACTTCTTTCTGAAGCTGCCGGAGATGGATCGGCGGCATGTTCCTGCTGACACGATTAAATCGTCGCAGCTCCTGCAGCCGTTATTCGAGTATTCCGGCGCGTGTGCCGGGTGCGGGGAAACACCCTATTTGAAACTCCTGAGCCAGCTGTTCGGCGAACGGGCGATGATCGCGAACGCGACGGGGTGCTCGTCTATTTTTGGCGGGAATCTGCCAACTACTCCCTGGTCAACAAATGCCGAAGGGCGTGGACCTGCCTGGTCGAATTCGCTGTTCGAAGACAATGCCGAGTTTGGCTTGGGAATTCGCCTCTCCGTTGACCAGCAAACGGAAGCAGCGAAAATTCTCCTGCGTTCCCTGGCCTCGGAAATTGGCGACGACCTGGTCACATCTTTGCTGAATGCCGCTGTTCAGACAGAGTCGGACTTTGCGGCTCAAAGGGCTCGGATCGCGGCGCTGAAGAATCGACTCCAGACCGTGAAGCAGCCGGAAGCCAGGAGCCTGGCGTTTCTGGCGAATCACCTGGTACCAAGAAGTGTCTGGATCGTCGGTGGCGACGGGTGGGCCTACGACATCGGTTACGGTGGACTTGATCACGTTCTTTCCCTGGGACGCAACGTCAATATCCTCGTACTGGATACAGAGGTTTATTCCAACACCGGCGGTCAGGCGTCGAAAGCCACACCGCGCGGTGCGACGGCGAAGTTTGCTGCCAGTGGCAAGACCGTCCGTAAGAAGGATCTGGGGATGCAGGCCGTTAACTATGGCAGCGTCTACGTGGCTCAGGTCGCGATCGGTGCTCATCCGTTGCAGACGCTGCGGGTGTTCCAGGAAGCGGAGTCCTACCAGGGGACATCGCTCATCATCGCTTTCAGCCCCTGCATCGCACATGGGATTGATATGTCAAAGAGCATGACGCATCAGAAAATCGCAGTCAACAGTGCGTTTTGGCCGTTGTACCACTACGACCCTCGTTTGGCGCATACGGGCGAGCATCCGTTTAAACTGGACAGCCGCAAGCCGACGATCCGCTTCAGGGACTACGCCATGCAGGAGGCTCGCTTTGCGTCATTGGCGACGGCCGACCCGGACACCGCTGATCGACTATTTGCCCTTGCGCAAAGAGATATTGATGACCAGTGGCACTACTACGAACAGATGGCGGGCATCGAGCGTTCGTTGCCGGAAGGCGATGTGCTCGTGACGCAGTAAGGATTCCTTTCTCTTAATGAGTGTTCAGGATCACCATTTATGTCTGTTGATCTTTCCGTAACTTATCTGGGTCTTGAGCTCAGTAACCCGTTTGTCGTATCGTCCTGTCCGCTGACTGGCCGACTTGACTCTGCGATCAAGCTGCAGGACTCGGGCGCAGCGGCCTTGATCCTGCCTTCATTGTTCGAGGAACAGATAGAGCATGATGAAATGCAGGGGTTCCTGCTGGACAGTTATGGGGATGAGTCTTTTGCCGAGGCGACGAGCTATTTTCCCGAGATGACCGACTACAACCTCGGTCCGGAGACGTACCTCGACAAGGTCGAAGGATTTCGTAAACGACTGTCGATCCCTGTCATCGCCAGTCTGAATGGAACATCTACGGGAGGCTGGACACGCTATGCAAAAATGCTCGAATCAGCCGGAGCCCATGCGATCGAGCTGAATGTTTACATCGTACCCACAGACCCCTTGCAGAGCAGTTCGGATATCGAGCAGCGTTACAGCGATATTGTGCAGAGCGTTCGGGAAGCCGTCTCCATTCCGCTGGCGCTGAAAGTGGGACCGTATTTCAGTGCCCTCCCGCATTTTGCATCCCGGATGGAATCGCTTGGCGTCAACGGCCTGTCACTGTTTAATCGATATCTTGATCCCGACATCGATCCGGAGCTGATGCAGGTGAATCCGGAACTTGTATTCAGTACACCGGTCGAGCATCGACTTCCCCTGAGATGGATTGCCATCTTGCGACCTTTGCTGAAGCTCTCGCTGGCCGCGACGTCCGGATTGCATCTGTCGGTGGATGCCGTGAAACTGCTGATGGCCGGAGCCGATGTGACGATGGTCGCCGCAGTATTGGTTCAGCGCGGACCCGATTACCTTGCACAGCTCAGGCAGGAACTTACGGACTGGCTGACAGAACACAACTTCGAATCTGTCCGCCAGATGCAGGGATGCATGTCGCATGCCAACGCTCCGGACCCTTCGGCATATGTTCGTGCTAACTACCTGCGGGCGCTGACGGCATGGGCCGGCAGAGTTATTTGACGACGACGATTTGCCGCATGGTTCCAGAGCTATTTGTTGGTGACTCAGACGGCAGGTACAATGTGGCCAGTGTCAGCCGATAGAACGGAGAATCTGATGACCTGTGAAAATTCTGTCGGTGGTGGCTGTTCTTCGTGTATGACATCTCTGCTTCAACCGGCACTAACGCCGGGCTCAGGACGCGACTGCACGGTCGATGAGGCATCGGGCGCTGCCGGAAATGACCATGGGTACGATTCGAGGGGATTAAAATCAAGACGCTGTTCACAACTGGTGCTGTTGACTGTCATGGCATTTGTATTGCCTGTTGTTACCAGCGTTGTGACTGTGCAGTTCATTGAGAGCCGTGTTGGCTCTGCGGTGGCCGCGATCGCGGGGCTGGCCGCAGCCGGGGTGACGGTCGCTGCGTCATCCGGGACCGTCAGGCGATTTGCGTGCGGGTCGGCCGTTCATGGAGCAGACCGATGAGCGCCAGTACCTGGTGGCCATGGAGCTGGCTGGGACCGAACTTTGCCCGCGGCATTCATCCACCGTCACACAAGGAAGCGACAGCGGAAAGACCGATCCGGTTTCTCCCGACACCTGCGCGAGTAACGTTGCCACTGCATCAGCACGCCGGAACAGCGGCGGATCTGGTGGTAAAGCCGCGTGATAAAGTGACGTGGGGAGATCTGGTTGCAGGACCCCACGATGAACAGATCAGTGCGGGCGTTCATTCGCCGGTGACTGGTGCTGTGCGTCCCTTGACGGCCGTCACACTGCCAAACGGAAAGCACGCATCGGCGATCCCGGTGGAAACAGAGGCAGGAACGCCGTCCGGTGAAGAGATTTGGGCTGCGCTGTTCGGTGGTGAGTGGCCCGACACAATTCCTGGCGATCTCACATCCGCCGACATTCTGAAATCAATCAGCGCGGCGGGAATCGTCGGCCTCGGCGGCGCAGCGTTTCCGACGCAGGTGAAGCTGCGGCCAACTGCCGGCAAGCCAGTGCATACGCTGCTGCTGAATGGTTGTGAATGTGAGCCCTATCTGACAGCGGATGATCGCCTGATGCGTGAAGCTCCCCGGGCGATCGTCACCGGCGCGAGACTGGCGATGATCGCCTGCGGTGCGCATGAGCTGGTGCTCGCAATTGAAGACAACAAACCGGAGGCCATCGCAGCGATGCGATCCGCCGCTGATGGGGTGGCTGCGGTTCGAATCGTTGTCTGTCCCACCAAGTATCCGATGGGCGGAGAGCGTCAGCTGATTCCCGCCGTCTTCGGCAAGAGCGTTCCGACCGGCGGCTATCCTCTCGACATCGGAATCGTCGTCGTGAATGTCGCGACGGCTGCCGCGATCTCCGCAGCCGTGCTTCGGCACAGGCCCTTAACGCACCGCGTGATCACGGTGACGGGGGGCGGCATTCGGACTCCGGGAAATCTGCTCGTGCCGCTCGGAACGTCACTAAAGGATCTGATCGATGCCTGTGGAGGTCTGACGGACGACGCTCGTCGAGTCATCGCCGGGGGGCCGATGATGGGCTTCACTGTGACCGACCTCTCAATTCCCGTGACGAAGGGGACCGGCGGGCTGACCATCTTTACGCAGGCCGAGCTGGACGCTGAGTCGGCGACCGCCTGTATCCGCTGCGGCCGTTGCCTTGATGTCTGCCCACTGGGGCTAATGCCAACAAGAATTGCGCAGGCCATCCGACACGATCAACTGGATCTCGCCCGCCACCTGGATCTTGAAGCCTGCTGCGAATGCGGCTGCTGTGCTTATGAATGTCCGGCACGGATTCCCCTCGTGCAATACCTGCGAATCGGCAAACAGGCCGTGCATGACCAGCGCAGCCTGCTTCAGCCTGTCGTGAGCGGTCAAGGTGCCCACCATGAGTGAGCTCAGCGCGAACGACGCGGACTCAGCCCCTGGGCCGCCTCTTGAAACCATCGCCGGACCACACATCGTACATCCGGGGCTGTCCACGCGATCCATGATGCGGGATGTTCTCATCGGGTTGGCGGCACCAGTGCTGGCCGCTCTGTATTTCTTTCGCGAAGCTGCTCTGCAGCAACTGGTGATCTGCCTCGTTTGCGGTTGGTTGACGGAGTTGATCTGCTGCCGCATGCGGGCTCGAAAGTCAACGCTTGCTGATGGCAGTGTCACGGTGACTGCCCTCATCTTTGCATTGTCTCTTCCGCCGCTCTTGCCATGGTACGCCACTGCGATTGGAATTTTCACAGCCGTGGCGCTCGGGAAAATGGTGTTTGGCGGGCTCGGGTTCAATGTGTTCAATCCGGCCATGGTCGGTCGCGCATTTCTGATGCTGTCATTTCCGATCGAGATGACAAGCTGGGCCTCACCGTTGACCGTAGATGCCATTACTCGGCCTACGCCACTGGCCGCGGCAAAGTTCTCCGGCCAGATGACGGACGTATCACCTTTGTTTTTCGGTAACGTGTCCGGGTCCCTCGGAGAAACCTCTGGCATTGCCATGCTCATTGGCGGGTTGTGGGTTCTCTGGAGACGAGCGGCCGACTGGCGACTGACGGCCGGAATGATTGTCGGCGTTGCCGCAATGGCGTTGCTCCAGTCGCTCACCTCTGATCCGTCACACAGCCCCGGAGTTCTCAGACACCTCTGCGGAGGAAGCGTTCTGTTCGCAGCGTTCTTTATCGTAACCGACCCGGTGACCAGCCCGTTCACGCGCAGTGGGCGCTGGATTTTCGGTCTGCTGGTCGGAGTGCTGACCATGACCATCCGCTGGTTCGGAGGATATCCGGAAGGGGTAATGTTCTCAGTGCTTCTTGCGAATGCCGTTGTTCCCCTGATCGATCGTGCCACACCCACAACACCCGTCGGCGGAAAAGTTATCATCCGCTGATTCTGTCTTCCAATCTGAGTTCCGTATGTTCAACCCCATCCATAGCTTCCTTCGACAAAGCTGGCTCGTCCTGATATTGGCGAGCGGGTTAAGCGCAGGCCTTGCAGGTGTCGATTCTGCATTGCGTGATCGGATTGAGGAGAACTCAAGGCAGCGATTGGAAAAGGCCGTTCTGGAAGTTGTCCCCGGCGGATCCAGCTCGGAGCCCGTCACGATTGCCGGAGTGGCTATGTACCGCGTCACGGACGATTCCGAAGCCTTGTGCGGCTGGGCGACGCCTGCGGAAGAACGCGGTTTTCAGGACCGGATTCGACTGATGGTCGGCCTGTCGAATGATGGTGGCCGGGTGACCGGTCTGACAGTTCTTGAGAGCAGCGAAACACCAGGACTGGGCGACCGTATTCAGCAGCCGCAGTTTCGAGATCAATTCATCGGCCGGTCGACTGAGCACCCGTTCGTACGAGTTAAGCCCGGAGAATCAGCCGCTGGCCAGGTGGATGCCATTACGGGCGCGACGATTTCTTCGCAGGCTGTGATAAATGCGATCAACGGCCAACTGACGTTGATTCGGAAGGAACTGGCGTCGAATCCGAACACAACTGCGGAGTCACAACCATGAGCTCCCCACATTCACTCCCCGATGCCCGCGACCGATTTGTTCGTGGCTGGTTCGCCGAGAACCCGACGTATGTGCAGTTGCTGGGCATGTGCCCGACGCTGGCGGTTACCAACACCCTGCCAGCCGCCGTGACGATGGCTGCCGCGACAGGTGTCGTCCTGTTGTGTTCCAACATCATCACATCGCTGATTCGTCGACAACTTCAGCCACACCTTCGCATTCTGGTCTACACGCTGACGATCGCCACGTTTGTCACCATCGTCGATCGTCTCCTCGCCGCATTTGCGCCGGCGATGTCTCGCCAGCTGGGTCCGTACGTGCCGCTGATCATTGTAAACTGTATCATCATCAGCCGAGCCGAAGCCTGTGCTTCGCGGCAATCCGTCTGGACGGCCATCGCCGACGCCCTGGGTCAGAGTGGCGGCTTTCTGCTGGGCCTTGCCAGTCTGGGAATTGTGAGGGAAATTCTGGGGTCGGGAAGTCTGTGGGGCATCAAGGTGCTGCCGGAGAAGTTTCCGACGATGCTGATCTTTGTTCTGCCCGCCGGTGCGTTTCTAACGCTGGGGATTCTCTCCGGTGTTCTGAATGCGATCAGGATGCGGGAGAGGGGGCCACGCTGATGCGCGAACTGCTTTTCATCGGACTGTCCGCCGCACTCATCAACAATTTTGTGCTGAGCTATTTTCTGGGAATCTGCCCGTTTCTGGGAGTCTCTAAACGGCTTGATGCGGCCTTTGGCATGGGAGCCGCTGTCACATTTGTCATGACCATCTCCGGTGGCCTGACCTATCTGCTTCAGCAATACGCACTCATTCCTTTGGGTCTGCAGATACTGCAGTACGTGGCGTTTATCTTTGTGATTGCCGGCACGGTACAGTTTGTGGAATTGTATGTGCAACGATTCTTCGAACCGCTGCATCGGGCCTTCGGTGTTTACCTGCCGATGATCACCACCAACTGCGCGGTCCTCGGAGTTTGCCTGTTGGTCTGGAGCAAGTCGTATAATACGCTGGCGCAGGCATTGACGTTCAGTTTTTTCGGCGGAGCTGGATTTACTCTGGCAATTGTGATTATGGCAGGACTGCGTGAGTCCATTGATTTTGCGGATGTACCGCGACCGTTGCGAGGAACGCCCATAGCGTTGTTTGTGGCCGCAATTCTGGCGATGGCGTTTGCCGGCTTTGCCGGCATGGGAAGCCAGTAAGAGGAGGAATCGCCCATGTTCACGGTGCTGCTGTCCGGCGGGTTGATGCTCGTTGTTGCGACGTTGATTTGCGCGATCCTCGTCGTGGCTCACGCACGCCTCGCGGTACCGGTGGATCCACGTCAGGCCGCGCTTGCGGATCTGCTGCCGCAGGCCAATTGCGGAGGATGCGGATTTCCCAGCTGTGCAGAATACGCGCGGGCTCTGGCGAACAACCGGACGACCGCCGATCGCTGCACCGTCGGCGGCCCGCCGGTAACGACAGCACTGGCGAAGTATCTGGGGATTTCGCTCACGCCGAACGCACCGTATCGTCCCGTGATTCACTGCTCGGCGAAGCGATCGGATCGGCTGGGACAGGGCGACTACAATGGCATTCCCACGTGCACTGCGGCGAATGTGATTGGCGGAGTTCAGGGATGCACTTACGGCTGCCTTGGGTTCGGAGACTGTGTGACCGTGTGCGATTTTGATGCAATCCACATGGACGACGGCCTCCCGGTGATCGACTACGAAAAATGTACCGGCTGCGGAGCTTGTGTCAGAGCCTGCCCTCGCCACATCATTGAGCAGGTCCCTTTTAAAACAGATCGGATTATGGCCGTTGGCTGCTGCAATCATGACCCCGGCAAGGTCGTGCGTGAAGTCTGCAAAGTGGGCTGCATTGGCTGTTCCGCCTGTGCGCGAATGATGCCGGAATTACTGCACATGCACGACAACCTGGTGATCCTTGACTACGACCAACTGACCGGACATGAAGACTTTGCTCCCGTGCAGGCGAAGTGTCCGATGAAGTCGCTGGTTATGATCGGAAAGCCGCAGCCCCATCACGAACAGGAACTCGCGGACGTTGTGGCGAAGGAGGTCGCTCATCCAACCAGACGTGCGGCCGAGAGTCGCCACGATGTGCTGAACTGGCGTGGCTGATTCCATGCGCCATCAGCAGAGACTTTTGTTGAGCATCTGTGTCACACTGTCACGTTATTGAGCTTAGAACATTTTCCACCCCGCGCAGTTCGTCCGGCAGGATCGTGCCGACCTGGGCTGCAAGATCCGCCATGACGAGCACTTCTTCTTCCGTCGGTTGTTGACCTGGCGCGCGGCGGGTGATTGTGCGAGTGAACCGTCGGCTCAGCACGGCCAGCGGGTAGACCAGCTACACCATTCCCTGGATCAACCAGGCAAGCCGAGGAGCGAGCGAACCTGCCCACGCGAGACCAATTCCTTTGGGGACGATTTCGGCCAGCAAAAGCATGGTTAGTCGGCCATGCTGCGCCTGTCGAGTGTTCATCCGAATGCTCAGGCAAAGAAAAACACGAATCTGTTCTGGAGTCGCGCTGCAGTGACGATTTCGCGGCACAGGAAGGCGATCGTTCTGGGGTCAGGTCTGCTTGCGCTTAGCACCGGACTCGGACTGCAATGGCTGAAGACGGAAATCAAAGTCGGTCGGTACTTCCCCGAAGATGCTCGTCTCAACCAGGACAGTCGATTTCTGGAAGAGAAGATCGGAGGAACCAGTTCTTTCGACCTGTTGGTTCACTTCGGCCCGGAATACAAAGATAATCACTTCTTCATGGAACGCTTGACGTTGATTCGAGAAATCGAAGATGCAGTTCGTCAGCATCCCCATATCACCGGCGCAATCTCTCTCGCTGATTTCCAGCCAGTGTACGTAAAACCTGACCCGGGCGTGGAACGTTCAGTCCGAATGAGGTACATCGTCAGGAGCAAGCGTACGGAAGAGGAAATTAAAATCGATGAGTTAGCGTCGAGTGCCGAGTATCTGGCGGCACCAAACGAACCTGACTTTGTCTGGTTAGTGGGTGCCCCACTTGACGAAACCTGGCGAATCACCGCTCAGACGCGCATGATCGAAGATCTGGATTACTCAGCATTGTCGCAGGACCTTGCCCGAATTCTGGACGAAAGGACTCAGGACGCTCCCGGTCTGTGGTTCAGTGTGACGGGATCGGTCCCCGTCTTCTACAGGGCTCAGACGGCGTTGCTGGAAAGTTTGATTCGCAGTTTGGCTCTGGCCTTCGCGCTCATTGCCATCGCTCTGATGTTTCTGCTGCGAAGTATACGAGCGGGGCTGCTGAGCAGCGTGATCGGCATGCTTCCGATTACCCTGGTGTTTGGAGTGATGTCGTGGGCCGGGCAGACTCTGGATATCGGCACGATGCTGACCGGGTCGGTGGCAATCGGGATTGCTGTGGATGACATGCTGCACCTGATCACCTGGTTCCGATTGGCAATTCGTCAGGGAAAGACACGCGAGCAGTCCGTTATTCAGGCGTTGCAGCACTGTGGATCAGCTATGACACAGACGACTCTCGTGATTGCTCTGAGCCTGCTTCTGCTGTACCCAGCTGAGTTATTGCTGATCAGTCGCTTCGGCTGGGTGATGGCGACATTGCTGGGAGCTGCCGGGCTGTCGTCGGTAGTGTTGCTCCCGTAGCTGTCCATTGTGCGCAGCGTGAAGTGTCTTCAGTTTTATCGTCAGTGGATGCGTTCTAGACGTGAGGGTTCGAATGCTGGTGGGGTGCGTGTCTGTTCGCTGTGGGAGATCATCCGGTGTTGTTCAGCGGCACCAGGAGTTCCAGCGGCGAGTGAACCTTGTCTGGCAGATCAAGCGGGGGAAGTTTGAGTTTCCGCACCAGACTGCGGAAGCAACTGATGCCCGTCTGTTGCCAGCGATCAAGTTCTACCATAGCCGTCGCCAGAGTGAATTTCGGCACGAATCCGCGTAGCGAATCCAGCACGCTCGTAATCACCGTGCGGCGACGGGCACCGCGTTCGGTTTTATTCGTCCGTCCGGTCAGGCGATCCTGAGCCGCATCGCGAAGCTGTCGTTCGCTGATGTTATTCGTGCCGTCGGCTTCAGGGTGGATGACGAATGTGAACAGCTCGTCGTTGCTCATCAGGCGGGCGATTTCATGAGTCAGATTGAAGAAGTCTTTTTCGGCATCGTCCGCAGGTTTCGTCTCATCGGCGATGCGAGGACTCGTGCAGTCACGGATGGCATCGATCAGCGGCAGCACGCGAATTCGACGACCGGCTTCGCTCAAACGCTTGTCCGCCGCGATCGCCTTGCCTTGCCGATAAATCTCCAGCAACGCATCGAGAAACGTCTTGTAATGTACGCGGTCAGGCTTCAGCAGCGTCAGTCGAATGGCCTTGCGAAGAAGATGAGCCCAACACTTCTGCGCAAGATTAAAACCCTGATACACGGCGGCATCGTCGCTCACGAGAATGCCTTTGAAGTCTTCCTTCTTCAGCAGCACGGCCAGCGTCTCGCCGTCCTTGCGACAGCCGAAGACCGTGATGCGAGAATGTTCCGAAAGAAACGCCCACACCGAATTGATGCTCCAACTGGTTTCGTCGGCGTACACGACGGCCGACACCGCGAGCAACTGGCAGAGTGCATCGAATTCCGGCAACCATTCCTTCGCCAGGC
>Ga0335397_10008504_pt1 | contig 12916 bp, 11 predicted proteins | sample MAT04_FD_205740 | JGI IMG/M metagenome (GOLD analysis project Ga0335397, IMG submission 205740) | Freshwater microbial communities from Lake Fryxell liftoff mats and glacier meltwater in Antarctica - MAT-04 (spades assembly) (version 2) ...
AATGCCGACCTCAAACTCTCAGAGTGGATACGCGACAGGCTCAAGGCCGCTGCGATCCGAGAGAATAAGCGCGCACGATCACCGCATTAAGCGGAGACCGGGGGAGTTGAACCCGCCGCACGCTATTCGCGCACGGACCCTCCGGCAGGGTATAAGGCTGCTGCGCCGTCCGAGACGCGGGCCGACCTCCTTTAGAAGATCGGAGCGATGGCGAGAATGGTCATAGTCATGGTCAGAAAATGACCCGAAATCCGCCACAAAGGTTCACTCGCCGTCGCGAGGCGGAGTCGGAATTATTCCGACATTCATAAGGTGGCCAATCATGGCGTCGATGCTCATGTTGCAGTTCGCGAACTCTCGCATGTCGTGCGGAGCGATGCCGAATCGCCTTGCGATCCAGCCGTGGGTGGCGTTTCGATGGCTCCCGTGCTTGATCCCAAATCTCACAACCTCAACGCCGTTGCAGAAAATCTGATGCTGAATGTGTGCCCCGTCCTTTAAGGGGATCACTTCCAACTTTGGCAGATTTCTATTATCAGGCTTTGTTTTTAGCTTTTTGGCTGTCGCTTCGGCGTGTTCTTTGGTGAACGACATAGGAATTCCATCAAAATACGCTTCTCCCGGAGAAGCCTTGGCCCAAGCTCGCCTTCGCTCCTTTGCTCCGCAATGCAGAACGAAGACGCCAGAATGTCTTGAAGGCTTTCAAACGCATCCTGGACGGTATCGCCACCTGACGCAATGTTTGCGTCCATGAAACTCGCGATGTAACCGCCCCCATCTGGCTCGATAGTAACCGGAATTGGATTCGTAACTTCAATATCATCGCGGCCCAATGTAACCATGAATGTGCAATACGCTGAAATTCGCGAAGCGACCTGTTGGGCGAGAATTTTGACGGTCTCCGCAAGCGAGGAATTTGTACGTTGCAAACTTGACTCATCAATCAAGAACGGGTTCGTTCCGGACGTCGCCGAACTTGTGCCAACAATATGGCCCGAAGTTTTTTTCGCACCATCTTTAACGACTTTCACGTCTCGCACGAGAAAATGTTCGATTCTATTTACGCCAGTGCCGAGTGATTTCGCCATTTTAATTAGAGTTCTTCGATATTTCGAGGAGAAGTGGCCACCCGATTTTTTGCCCGTTGATTGACGCGACGAATTGAATGTCGCTCATTTCCTCGACGGGAAGAATCGGAACTTTCGCCATGACCTCACGGGTCTCATTTGGTTCAAACGGAATCGCCGTTGAGGTGATAAGCTCCATCACTTTTTTTCCACTGCCGTTGGTCGCAATGATTTTTAGCGCGGACTTGACTTTGCCGCCGTAAAGCTGAATGAATAGAAAAAACTGACCATACGCCGCAGGAACATTCTCAACCCACACGACGTTAAACACGCCTTGCAGGGATGTCTTTTCGCCGTTAACTGCGGCGACCCTTCCAGCGTAATCGCACGCCAGAAAACATCGCATCGTCGGAAGCGCCGATTTCGGCAGCTTTGTCGGCAATTTCGCCGGCTTTTTAGGAGCCTTTTTTACCATTTCTCGTTTCAACTCGCATTGGATCGACGGGGTTCAATCACAAGATTAACAGATGGATCAAGAATACGCATCACAGAAAATGTGGGCTGATCGTATTTTCAGGTGATTGGCCAGAACGCCCCGCTCCAACCTACCGGAGGCGAGGCGCATACCGCAGTCCCCTGGAAATTGACGCCATCCACGCCGGGTGGGATGATGGACCGGATCAATTCCAAAGCAGCTTGGCTGCACCGGTGGCGAGATACCGGACGTTCCCCGCTGGGTCTGGCTGCTCGTTCTCGCGAGTGTCGCTCTCTATGGCGTGACGCGGTTTCTGTGAATCGGGTTCGCCCCGCAGAATTTCAAATTAGGACACCACCCCGAACCACGGGACGAAAGAAGGCGGACAGCAATATTTCGATTGGTTCAAGTTCCAATTCTGGCGGTTCGTCTTTGTCCAACAGGTGATGGGCAAGACACTTGAAACATTCATCGAATACCCGCCGATGCAGCGTGGCGCGAGTTTCAATCTCGACGCCATCAAAGCGGAGATGGCCAAACGGATGCAACAGGCAGAGTCCGCCAGCAAAGGCGTCGGTCACTAACTGAGACGGTCTGCAAGGCAGGCGGTCAGTCACGACCGCCTGCCTCTTCTTGCCGGGCACTCCCCAAGGCGGCTGCCGGGCACTCACAAAATCGGCTGCGGGACACTTCTAAAGTCGGGCGCGCAGCGGGTGCCACACCGTCTCTGTCTGACTTCAGGGCAGTGCCACGGCTGCTCGCCTAGATGAGTCCCCGGAGTGCGGCACGGTTTTCCCATTTCCTACACCGCGCACGGCCGGTACGATCCGCGCCAGCTTCGAGAACTCGGGTCGTTCGGCTTGGTCGATGCTTGCAAGCAGCGGGGTGGACGCTTAGCATGGCTCGTTCCCAGGGGTCCGACCATTGTGCAGGGACGGTACGCCCGTGGGTCACGAGCGGGTTGTCATCGCCGGAAATTTCCGGAAATTGCAGCCAGCAACTTGGATTCGATCCGCGTAAGCAGGTCGGGGCGAGTTCGGCCTCATGTTCCTTGATTGATTGAATTTCTCATCTTTTCTCTATAGCTTCCATTCGTCGGGAACTTGTTCATGAGCCAGCCGGGCGCAGCTGCGGAATCCGTGATTGATATCCGAAACCTCACCAAGGTTTACCGCGATTTCTGGGGTCGCAAAAAAGTCCGGGCCGTCAACGCCCTGACCCTCGATGTCAAAAAAGGGGAAGTCTTCGGTCTGCTTGGCCCCAACGGCTCCGGCAAGACGACGACCCTCAAAATGCTCCTCGGCCTGCTGTTTCCGACCGAAGGCGAGATCACCATTCTCGGCAAGTCGGCGTCCGATGTCAGCAAGAACGAGCGGATCGGCTATCTGCCGGAAGAATCGTATCTCTACCGGTTCCTGAACGCCGAGGAAACGCTCGATTTCTACGGCCGGCTGTTCAATATGTCGGCCGCCAAACGCCGCGAGCGAACGGAAATGCTGCTCGACCTGGTGAAAATCTCGCATGCCCGCAAACGGCAGTTGAAAGAGTACTCCAAGGGGATGACCCGGCGTATCGGCCTGGCCCAGGCGCTGATCAACGATCCCGATCTCGTCCTCCTCGACGAACCAACCAGCGGCCTCGACCCGCTCGGTAATCGCGACATGAAAGACTTGATTCTGGACTTGAAAAAACAGGGCAAAACGGTGCTGATGTGCAGCCATCTGCTGGGCGACGTCCAGGATGTCTGCGACCGGATTGCGATTCTGTACGGCGGGGAACTCAAGGTGCTGGGCCGGGTGGATGAACTGCTCCGCTCGCAGGATTCGACGCAGATTCTCAGCTCGAAGTTGAGCGACGGGGCGATCAAGGAAATCGAAGCGGTGCTCAAGAAGCATGGCGCGTCGATGCAGAAGGTCGATCACCCGACAGCGAACCTCGAAGACCTGTTCCTCAAAACGGTGCAGGAAAGCCGCGAACGGCCCGGTCGGCGGTTCACGGTGGACGATCAGCCGAAATCGCCGCCCGCCAAGGTCTGACGGCGAATCGCGCCGCGAGGCGTTCTCGACAATTTCGTTCCGCGCTCCTGACTTCTGCGGTGATGGTATTCTGACATGAACTTCGATCTGCCTGCCGTCAACTTGCCTTATGCGATCACGCAATGGGCCGGCTTTTTTCTCGGTTTCCTCATTGTCGTGGGGATCGTTTCGCTGTTGACCTCGCTGAGTGTGTACGGCACGCGGGGTGTGGCGGCGCTCGCGGGCGGAGTGGTGCAGGGCATCATCGACCTGTTCAGTCTGTCGCCCCGGCGGTTGTCGGCTCTGGCATCGCTGACGTTCAAAGAAGCCGTTCGCCGCAAGGCACTGCTGGTCTTCGTCGTGTTCGCGGTGTTGTTCATGTTCGCCGGTTGGTTCCTGACCGGCGGCGTCGAAACGCAGAAAGATTTTCAGGCCAAGGTTTACATCAGTTTCGCACTCCGCACCATGACCTGGCTGCTGCTGCCGTTGATATTGCTGCTGTCATGCTGGGGGATTCCCGAAGACATCAGGCAGCGTTCGCTGCACACTGTGGTGACCAAACCGGCCCGCCGGTTGGAAGTGGTGCTCGGCCGGATGATCGGTTTCGGGATGATCGGCACGCTCATTCTCGCCGTGATGGGGGCCGTCGGCTACATCTGGATCATCCGCCAAGTTCCCGCCAGCGAACAGCATCAACTCATCTGCCGCGATCCCCTGTTCGGCAAGCTGGAGTTTTTGGACCGGGAAGGTGGCAAAGGATTGGGTGTGAACGTCGGTGATCGGCTCGACTTCCGTAGTTTCATCGAAGGGGCGACGAAGGCCCGCGCGATCTGGACAATTGAGAATGTGAATGAAAGCATTCTCCACTCCAATAATTGCTTCCAGTTGGAATCTCGGTTTGAAGCGTTCCGCACTCATAAAGGGGATTTCAAGCGAACGACCTATTTCCAATACACGCTGGCGAACCCGGACAACCCGGCGATCAATGTGCCGTTGTCGCTGATCAAGATCGACGAATTCCGCAACAACGCCAACTTCGTAACCGTCGGCCCCACGATTCAACTGGCCGATGCGGAGGGCAAGCCGCTGTCGAACGCCGCGCCGCCGGCGGAAGCGAACAAGGATTTCTTCAAGGACCTCGTCTCGAAAGACGGCAAGATTCAGGTGCAGGTCGCCTGTATCGACCCTGGCCAGTATGTCGGGATGTCACGCGTCGACTTCTTCTTCCGCAAACCGGATAAACCGTTCGCCGTGGGTTATGCGAAATCGCTGATCGGCATCGAATCCCTGCTGCTGCTGGTGGTGTTCCTCGGCGTGGCGGCGAGTACGTTCGTCAAAGGACCAGTCGCCACCTTCCTCACCGCCTGCATCATCCTGGTCGGCATGTTCGGGCAGGGCTTCATGGATGAACTGATCAAAGCCCCTGAAATCGGCGGCTTCACCGGTGGCGGCGTGTTCGAGTCGGTTTACCGCATTGTGACGCACATGAATCCGACGACGGAACTTCCCGCGGGGCCGGCATTCTTCATCATGCAATGGGTCGATTACCTGCTGAAATTGTATCTCTGGTCGGTGCGCTACTATATTCCGAATTGCGAACACTTCATGCGAATGCCGGAGTTTGTCGCGAACGGATTCGATGTCTTGTGGGCGGAATCTTTGCTGCCCGCGATGCTGGTCACGCTGGGTTTCTTCATTCCCTGCGTATTCATCGGCTACTTCAGCCTGCAGTCGCGCGAATTGGAGTCGAAATGAACTCGCTCACTTCTCAACAGCGAAAACTGGTCTATCTCGGCGGCATCCTGCTGCTGCTCATTCCCATCATCTATTTCGGCCTCCCCTCCGGCGGCAAGAAAACGGCCGATGGGCAGACGCAATCGTCCGGCGGCAGGTTGGCGCAGCTGCGTCAGCAGTACGACCTGGGCGAGAGCAATCTCGGCGATGTCGATCCATCCAGCGTGACGATGAATTTGGTGCTGCTCGGTCTGCGCGGGATCGCCGTGAATCAGCTCTGGATTCAAATGGATGCCGCCAAGGACAAGAAAGACTGGACGAGCATGCTCGAAGCTACCCAGTCGATCGTCAAATTGCAGCCCCACTTTGAAAAAGTGTGGGACTTCAACGGTTGGAACCTCGCCTGGAACACCTCGGTCGAATGGGACGCTGTGCCCGACCGTTACTACTGGGTGAAAGAAGGGGGCAAGTTCATGTTGCAAGGGGTGGGCCGCAACGAGAAATCGACCGAACTCCGCTTCCGCGCCGCCACCATTTATCAAAAGAAGATCGGCATCGCTGACGAGTCGATCTACTTCCGCAAGTACTTCCGCGTCGATCCTGATACCGAGCGCTGGAAGAACGGTCCGGATACCGATTTCAACACCGGCCCGGAAGGCCCGTATCAAGCGGAAGGGAAGGACAATTACCTCGTCGCCTCCGACTGGTATCAGGCCGCGGTCGACAATGAACAGCGCTGGAAGATTCCGCTGAAACAAGGGACGCTGGACCGCACGGCGTTTCATTCGCTCCCCGCGCGCTGTCTGTTCGATTACGCGCAAGGTTTGCAGAAAGACGGCCAGTTCGGCGAAATCACGCGTGAAGCCTGGGCGAATGCGCTTGATTCGTGGATCAACAAATTCGGCCGGGAAGAGCTATTCTCGGTTTTCGGAGCGAATGCGATTCCAGTCAAGTTCGTACTCGAAGCCAACGAAGAAGAAATCGCGGCCATGGCGTCGACGCCTGAACAGGAAGCCATGATCCGCAACGCGATCGACAGTTTCCAGAAGATCGTGAACTACCGGTACTGGCGGACCCGCGGCATGGCGGAAGCCGAGCCGGAAACGGCTCAGGCCCATCGCGAGTTCTTTGAAGCGGGCGAAGCGTACAAACAGCAGAAGTGGCGTGATGCGCTGCCCCTAGTGGAATCGGCGATGAAGGGCTTCGAGAGCATGCTGGCCCGATACCCGGACTTGCGAATTGAAGACAACACCATCGAAGAAGCGATGCTCGCGGTGCTGATGTGGAACAACATTTACAAGCTGGAAATCCTCGGCGAAGGCGAATCGCTGCCGCAGGAATTTCCGCTCCGCACGCTGTGGCAGGAGAATCAGGGTCGCATGCCGGAAATCGAACGCGAGTTCCGTCTGCGCTACCTGACACAAGCCGGTCAATAAGCGGATTCTCCCGAGCGGGGGGCGTCAGCCCCTTGAATGTGCGTTCCATTACATTGCGAGCACATTCAGGGGACTCACGTCCCTCGCTCGTAAAGCGGCGCGAGCGATTGCGGCCGCGATGCCGACGCGCGTATGATCGCGGGAAACCGTGACATCATCTCAGCCAGGACTTCGCTCATGTCCGATGCGCTCGATCCCGTCCGCCGTGATTTTCTCAAAACGGCCGGTGCCGCCGCGGCGACCGCCATCACCTCAAACTTCTTCGTGCATGCCTCGGATAAAGCCGGCACCAAACCCGCCGTGGTCGGCACGGGCGAATTCACTTATGAGTGCCATCACAACTGGGGCACGCTCCCCGCTGCAATCCAATGGTGGGACACGCATGGTGTGGCCGTCGATGCCGCCGGCCTCGTCTACATCACACATCGGTCACCGTTCAACTCGGGGATGGATACGGCCGTCGTTTTTGACCCCACCGGAAAATACGTCCGCTCCTTTGGCAAGCAGTGGAACTTCGGCGGGCACGGCGTCGATATCCGCCAGGAAGGCAACGAAGAGTTTCTGTACCTGGCGATCACCACCACCAAGCCGCCGGATGGCTCGCAACCGCGGCCCGGCTTGGTGACGAAGACGACGCTCGCCGGGGAAAAAGTCTGGGAGTTGCCGGTCCCCGCGGAGTCGAAACTCTACGACTCACCGGAAAAATACAGTCCCACGAATGTCGCCTTCGCACCGGATGGCGGCTTCTATGTGGCCGACGGTTACGGCTCGAATTACATCCACCAATACGACCAGCATGCGAAGTACGTCCGGTCCTTCGGCGGCACGGGCGACCAGCCGGGCGAATTCAAAACGCCCCACGGCATCTGGCTCGACAACCGCCCCGGCCGCGATCCGCAGTTGGTCATCGCCGACCGCGCGAACGCCCGGTTGCAATATGTCTCGCTCGACGGCCAACCCGTCAGCATCGGCTGGAATGTGAGTTTTCCGGCCAATTTCGATACGCAAGGTTCGGCGCTGCTGATTCCCGACCTGCATGCCCGCGTTTCGATTTTTGATCAAGCCAACAACGTCGTCACGCATCTCGGTTACGATCCGCAATGGACCGTGCAGGTGCTCGACGGCTTCAAAATGCGCGGCCAGCCGGAGCGGTGGGAGAACGGCAAGTTCATCCATCCTCACGACGCCTGCTTCGACGCGCAGGGGAATATCTATGTGGTGGAGTGGGTCACCAGTGGCCGGGTCTCGTTTTTGAAGAAGGTGGCGTAGTAGAGACCTTGATATCTATCGGGTGGCCGGGGCTGGAGCGATTCGCGAAGCCACGGTGATTACGCGAATACACGTCGGGGATTGCGCCGCGACGCTCGCCAAGACCGGCCACATTTTCCAGCGGATGAACGAACTCGAACGAAAACTTCGCCCAGCGGAACAAAACTCAGGGGAAACGCCGGCATGACACAACTTCGTCTATTTCTGGTGGTCACATTGATGTTGGGGACCTGGCCTGCGATCGCGGAGTGTGCTGGCCATGATTTCACCGTCCACTATCCCGCGTCCGACGAGCCGGGCGGGTTGCAGATGGTTGTCGACTACACGGTGTGGATTCCCGACGGCGTCCAGATGTTGCGCGGCGTGATTGTGCATCAGCATGGCTGCGGTACGGGGGCTTGCCAGGGGGGCGAGACGGCCGCTTACGATCTGCATTGGCAGGCGCTGGCGAAGAAATGGAACTGCGCGCTGCTCGGCCCGCGCTATCATCAGGCGGAAGCGCAGAACTGCCGGCTGTGGTGTGATCCGCGGAATGGTTCCAACGGGACGTTCCTCAAATCGCTGGATGATCTCGCCGAGCAGTCGGGGCATCCGGAATTGAAGACCGTCCCTTGGTGTCTGTGGGGTCATTCAGGCGGCGCATTCTGGGCCAGTTTAATGCAGACATTGCATGCGGAGCGGATCGTCGCGATCTGGTTCCGCTCCGGCGGTGCGATTGATGCCTGGTCGAAGGATCAGATTCCGCGGCCCGAGTTCCCCGCGGCGGCATTCACCATCCCGACGATGGGCAACCCCGGCATCAAGGAGCGCGACGACCCGCGCATGAAAGGGGCCTGGATCGCGGCGACCGGTTTGTTTCAGGTGTATCGCCGACAAGGGGCACCGACCAGTTTCGCGGCCGACCCGCGCAGCAGCCACGAATGTGCCGACAGCCGGTATCTGGCGATTCCGTTTTTCGATGCGTGTCTGGAACAGCGGCTGCCGGTGGTGGAGGCTGCGAACCCGCAATCGTTAAGGCCGGTCGACATGTCGAAAGCGTGGCTGGTGAGTTATGACGGGGGGGAACCGGTGCCGGCGGAGAAGTTTGAGGGGTTTGAACATGAGGCGATCTGGCTGCCGAACGAGAAGTTCGCCAGGTTGTGGGCCGAATATATCAAAGTTGGCTCGACGAGCGACGACACGCCGCCGCCGGCTCCGAGCGCGGTGAAACAAACCGTCCATGCGGACGGTTCGGTGGAACTCACTTGGGAAGCCGAGGCCGATTTTGAAAGCGGCTTGAAATGTTTCGTCATCCACCGTGATGGCAAGCAGTTGGCTCAGCATCCCGAAAACCCCGTCGGCAAGTTCGGGCGACCGCTGTTTCAATCGATGAGCTATCACGACACGCCGGAGCAACCGCTGCCGCAGATGAAGTATGTCGATGCCACGGCCAAGCCGGGCGACAAGCATGAGTACGAAGTGCGTGCCGTGAATTCGGTGGGGTTAGAATCGGCACCGACGAAAGCGCGGTGAGTGAACCCGAGGATGGTTATCCCCGAACTTCGGCGGCGATTTTCTCCGCGAAATGGAGCGCTAATCGCAGATTGGCCTGCGTCCAGAGCAGGGGCGTGATGTCGTTGGGCACCCATTCCCCGCGTGCGCAACAGTACGATTCCGGGCAGCGATCCGGTCCCGCGGCCATCTCCGCCGTGGTGACTTGTTGCAGCGAGCGCAGCAGATATTCACGGTGTGATTGCAGATCGCGAGGATTTTTGGTGTCGAGATAATTCCGCGCGAAGTGGACGGCCAGAATGGGATCGAAGATGCACCATTGGGCTTCGGTGCCGGGTTTCAATAATCGGTCGCGCGAACCGAGATCAGCGCTGAAATCGACGGTTCGCTCGTCGGCGGCAAGCAACTGTTTGTATTCGCCGCACCAGTAGGAATCACCCGGATAACGCCGGATGCCGTGCGGGCCTTGCAGGTTTTCGGTGACATCCCGCACAATCTGGTCGGCTGTTTCGCCGGAGACGACTTCGAGCGGATAGATCAGGAAGAGTAACGCGGCATCATAGCGACGCTGCTGGAGGGGGTTTGGTTGGCGGCATTCCCAGGGAAGGATTGAGTGGAGCGCTGTTTGACCATGTGCGATGAGTGAATCCAAATGGGCGGAGTCGATGGGTCCGCGAAGCGCAAGCGGTGATGCGGATCGTAGCAGTGATTGGTATTCGGTCAGACCCGCGACGGCCGCGCCGATGCTTGACGCGGCGATCTTGCGCACCTCTTCCCAATGTCCGCTGTCTTCGTCCTGCCAATACTCAACGGCGTCGAAATAGCGCGGCACCGCGTGCAACACCTTGCAGCCGGCGGCAGTCGGCGTAAGCAATCCCGCGCTGATCAACTTGCAGGCCAGCCACAGAAAATACCCGAGGGCGTCATTCTGCGCGTGAGCCCATTTCTCCGGGAGTTCGGTGAGAGTTGTTCCGTCGAAGCGGATGTGCGGCCGCTGCATCGGATCGTGCCGGTCGGCCGCGCCAGCGATGATGTCGTCCCAGCGGTGGGGATGCCGGGCGAAGAATTCGAGGAGCGCGGTGACAGCGCGGACGGCGACTTCTGGTTGACCGATCACCCAATGGGCATGGGCAATGTGAATCGTGTCGCGAACCCAGACCGATTGATAACCTGAGTGGGCGAAATCTTCACTCAAGCCGGCCGCGGCGGAAAACAAGCCCGTGGAGAGTTGCGGGAAATGAAATGTCCCGCGCGCGCTGAGTGCGTCGATCACCCGGCGGACATCTTGAGCCGTGGGATTTGAGCGTGAGAAAACATCCAAGGCGAGCTGTCGGCCCGAGTCCATTCGGTGATCCTTGCTGAACCACGCTTCTGCGAAGCGTCGCGAAATGACTTACTGCACCAGGCCCTTCGTCAGCGAGAGGAACGCGGTTTCGAGGTTGACTTCCTCTTCGCGGAATAACGTCAGGTGCAGTCCATGGTCGGTGAGCAGCGAGGAGAGCGGGCTGTAATCTTCGATCTCTGGCTTCAGCGTGACGTACAGCGTTCCCTGCATGTCATCCACTTTGGTGACAAAAGAATGTTTTTCCAACAAGCCCGCGGCCCGGTTCTGATTCTCTTTGACTTTGATGTAGAGCAAAATCTGCTGACGGGCTTTGCGCATGACCTCGTCCACATAACCATCGACGATCAGATTTCCTTTTTCGATCATGCCGACGCGGGTGCAGACATCGGCGAGTTCGGGCAGAATGTGACTGGAAACGACGACGGTCTTGTTCATCTGACCGAGCCGTTTGAGCAGCGCCCGGATTTCGATGCGTGCCCGCGGATCGAGGCCGGATGCCGGTTCATCGAGCAGCAGGACTTGCGGATCGTGCAGCAGCGTGCGTGCCAGGCCGATGCGCTGGGTTTGGCCGCGCGAGAGCTGGTTGACCATCGCATCGCGTTTGAAGGCCATGTCGACCAGTTCGAGCTTTTCCTCGCAGACTTTGCGGCGGCCGGGACCATTGATGCGATACGCGGCGGCGAAGAATTCGAGGTACTCGATGACGGTCATGTCGTCGTAAACGCCGAAGAAGTCGGGCATGTAGCCGACGAGCCGGCGAATTTCCTGCGGATGGGTGTAGATCGATTTTCCGCAGACGTAGGCTTCGCCGTAATCGGGGCTGAGGAGCGTGGCGAGCATGCGCATGGTCGTCGTTTTGCCGGAGCCGTTCGGGCCGATGAAGCCGAACACGTCTCCTTCCTTTAACGTGAGGTTGATCTCGTTGACGGCGATGAGCGAGCCGTAGCGTTTCGTCAGTTGGCGGGTTTCAATCACGGTGATTCGTTTTCTTTCAGAAGCCCGGAGGATCGCAATCCCCGGGTTTCGGGCATTCATTTCGGTTCAAATTTGGGAAGATCGCGCACGGCCTGCTTGGAACGGTCGACCGGCAGGACGATGCGGACCAGCGTGGTGCGTGCCGTCGCGGCGGGGTTCACGCCGTCGACCTGCGCTCCTGGAGCCGGGTCCGCGAGGTATCCGAACAAAATGGCACGATCGAGTTGGAGCAGGGGGGTCAGATCGTCTTCGGCCAACGCCTCGTTCGTGAGTCCGGTATACGCGGTGCCGCCGACTTCGGTGAAGAACGTGAGAATTGGCAGGATCTGTTTGAGGTTCCGTTCGAGCGGGTCGTAGCTGGCCTGCTGGACGACGAGTTCCGTGGTTTTGCGTTCGATCCCCCGTTGAACTTCCTGGGCACGGGTCCGTGTCAGAAAACCGCGCAGTTCGCGCTGGGCGACATTCCGCTGTTCGACACGAAAGACCTGCTGCGGTTTCAGCGGCAAAACCGCCTCGGCTCCCGTCTGTTCCGGCAGACGATAGATTCGGCCGGCGAACGCGAGGAACCAGTCGGTCAGCGGTGCCGGCAGGCGATGCATTACGGTGCCGGACAATCGCCCCGTCGCGCTGCTGGTGAGTTTGGATTCAATGAGGTCCGCGAGTTGGCCTTCCGCCTGCGAAGAGATCGCCGCCGTCGACCATTGGGCGAGGGGCAAATCGTCGACATCATTTCCGGACGCCGTGAAATCATAATCGGCCCGCTGAAATTGCAACGCCCCCGAGCCGGCGCGGTACATGCCGCCGAACGAGGATTCCGGCAGGCCAGACCAGCCGGTGATCTGCCGTGCATTTTCGGATTTTGCAGCCGGCCAGGTGGCCCAGTCGAGCGGCATTTCGACGCGGCTGGCTTGTGTGGAGGGACTGTAAAGTGTCGCCCAATGCCGGCTGCGGACCGATTGCGTCGCGACATCGACATCGACCACATCGAGTTGATTCAGCCGAAAGAGTTCGCCATTGGTGCTTCCCGCGGCCCAGGCCGTGGCCGCCGCGCAGACCGCCAGCAGCATCGGAAACGTGATCCAGGTGGCGAAGGGGGCTTTCCAGACCCG
>Ga0335397_10008505_pt1 | contig 12916 bp, 13 predicted proteins | sample MAT04_FD_205740 | JGI IMG/M metagenome (GOLD analysis project Ga0335397, IMG submission 205740) | Freshwater microbial communities from Lake Fryxell liftoff mats and glacier meltwater in Antarctica - MAT-04 (spades assembly) (version 2) ...
GCCGTCGCCGCCCGCATCGCCGGGTCGGGCCGGCGGCTGCCCTTCGCCCTCGAGGTCGTCGCCTTCAGCGATGAGGAGGGCACCAGGTTCGGCGCGGCGCTGCTCGGCAGCCGCGCCCTCGCCGGAACCTGGGACGAGGCCTGGTGGAACCTCGCCGACAGCGACGGCATCACCCTGTACGAGGCGTTCCAGGACTTCGGTCTCGACCCGGCACGTCTGCCCGGCGCGGTCCGCCGCCCCGAGCAGCTGGTCGGCTACCTCGAAGCGCACATCGAGCAGGGCCCGGCGCTCGACGATGCCGACCGCGCCCTCGCCGTCGTCACCTCGATCGCCGGCGCCAGGCGGTTCTCGCTCGAGATGGCCGGCATGGCCGGCCATGCCGGTGGCACCCCCTTCGCGCGGCGCCGTGACGCCCTCGTCGGCGCGAGCGAGCTCGTCATCGCGGTCGAGGCGCTGTCCCTCGAACTCGGCACGATCGGCACGGTCGGGGTCATGCGGGCGTACCCCGGCGGGGTCAACGTCATTCCCGGCCGCGCCGAGTTCAGCCTCGACCTGCGGGCAGAGACCGACGAGTGCCGCGACGAATGCTGGCGGCGCATCCGCGAGACCGCCGAGGAAATCTGCGCGAGACGCGGCCTCTCGTTCGAGGCGACCGAGATCTATCGGGCCGACGCGGTGCGCTGCGACCCCCGACTCCGCGAGGCCGTCGGACTCGGGATCCGCGCGACCGGCGACGCCGACCCGATCGCCCTGTACAGCCGCGCCGGCCACGACGGTGTCGCGGTGTCGCGGGTCACGGGCTTCGCGATGCTGTTCGTGCGCTGCGCGGGAGGGGTCAGCCACCATCCAGACGAGTCGGTGCGGGAGGGGGATGTCGCCGTCGCGCTCGACGCGTTCGAGGCGGCGGTGTTGGCGCTCGCCGACTGAGGGAGCGCGATCGGCCGACCGTCGGCGCGGCACAGGATTGTGGCGCGGCGGTGCCCGGCACGCATGATGGGAGCAACCGAGAGCCACGGTGACGTTCGCCGATGAGCCCGCCGACCCAGTCGAAAGCGACCCAGTGAGCTATACCGCCCCCGACCCGTTCACGACGCGCCCCGACCTGTCGGGCACCTTCGGAATGACCGCCTCGACCCACTTCCTCGCGACCGCGTGCGCGCAGGCCGTTCTGGAGCGCGGCGGCAACGCGTTCGACGCGGCGGTCGCCGGCGCGTTCGTGCTGCACATCGTCGAGCCGCACCTCAACGGCCCGGGCGGCGACATGACCGGCGTCTTCGTCACCGCCGACGCGCCATCCACTCCCATCGTGCTCATGGGGCAGGGGCCGGCGCCCGCCGCCGCGACGCCGGGGCACTACCTCAGCGAGGGGCTCGAGCTGGTTCCCGGATCGGGTGCCCTCGCCGCGGCAATCCCCGGGGCGGTCGACGCGTGGCTCCTGCTGCTCCGCGACCACGGCACCTGGGAGCTCGGCCCGGTGCTCGAGTTCGCGATCGGGTACGCGCGCGACGGCCACCCGGTTCTCGGGCGGGTCAGCGCCACGATCGCCTCCGTCGCCACCCTGTTCGCCGAGCACTGGCCGTCCTCGGCGGCGCAGTGGATGCCGCATGGCCGGCCTCCCGTGGCCGGGGAGCTCATCACCAACGAGCCCTGGGCGCACACGCTCGACCGACTCGTTGCGGCGGGCGCGGCCGAAGGCACGGACGCCGACGACTCCGGGCGTGGGGCGCGCATCGACGCGGCACGCACGGAGTGGGCCGAGGGCTTCGTCGCGCGTGCGATCGTCGACTTCATCCGCGAGCCGCACCGCCACTCGTCGGGAACCGACCACGCGGGCGTCCTCGCGCCCGGCGACCTCGCGGGCTTTCGCGCCGGCTACGAGCCGGCCGCCACCGTGACCTTCCGCGGGCACACCATCGCCAAGACCGGCCCGTGGGGGCAGGGGCCCGCGCTGCTGCAGGCGCTGGTCATCCTCGACGGATTCGACGACGACCGCCTCGACCCGTCGACGGCGCTCGGCGCGCACACCATCCTCGAGACCATCAAGCTAGTGATGGCAGACAGGGAGGCATTCTTCGGCGATGGGGAGGTGCCGCTCTCGCACCTGCTCTCCGCCGAGTATGCGGCGCAGCGCCGCGCGCTGATCAGCGACACGGCGTCGCACGAGGTGCGCCAGGGCACCGTGCCCGGATTCGCGCCGCTCCTTCCCCCGCTGCGCACCGAGTACGCCCCGCCCGCGTCCGAGGGGGGAGCCGTCGACTTCGCCGGGGTGGGGGAACCGACGGTCTCCGCGACCGGCGAGACCCGCGGCGACACCTGCCACATCGACGTCGTCGACCGCTTCGGCAACATGGTCTCGGCGACACCGTCGGGCGGGTGGCTCCAGTCGTCGCCGACCATTCCCGAGCTCGGCTTCTGCCTCGGCTCGCGGCTGCAGATGACCTGGCTCGAGCCCGGATCGCCGTCGACCCTCACGCCCGGATCTCGGCCGCGCACGACCCTCACCCCGACGCTCGTACTCCGTGACGGCGAGCCCGTCTCCGCGCTCGGGTCGCCCGGAGGCGACCAGCAGGACCAGTGGCAGCTGCTCTACCTGCTGCGCACAATCGTCGGAGGGTATTCGCCGCAGGAGGCGATCGACGCGCCGGCCCTGCACACGAACTCGTTCCCCTCCTCGTTCTGGCCGCGCACCTGGGCGCCGGGCGAGTCCGTCGTCGAGGACCGACTCGGCGACGAGGTCATCGCCGACCTGGAGAGCCGGGGCCATCGCATCGTGCGGTCGGGCGGATGGACCCTCGGGCGCCTCTCGTCGGTGTCGCGCGATCCGGCAACCGGGGTCCTGTCGGCGGCGGCGAACCCGCGGGGCGCGCAGGGGTACGCGGCCGGGCGCTGATCCGGCCGGTCTCCGGTGCGGACGGCCGCCGCGGCGGGGGGCGCGGCGGGCGGGCGCCGACCAACCCAGCGTGCCGGCGGCGCGGCCCGTGTCGACGAGCCGACCCCGAACTAGGGCGTGTCGAACGAATCCACGTCGCTCCCGTCGCCGAGGTCGGAGCAGTCGACCAGTGCCGCGCCGTGTGCGAGGAGGTATCCGCGAGCGCCAGCATCCCCGGCGAGCCAGTCGAGGATCGGCGCCCAGTGGTCGCGTCCGATGACCACCGGATGCCCCGGCGCCCCGTCGTGCCATCCGGCCCGGCGGAGGGTCGACGCCTCGAGCGGCGGCTCGAGCAGGCGTTTCACCGCGGCGAGCGGCAGCGCCGGCAGGTCGACGAGGGTGACGACGGCGACCGTGGCGCCCGTCGTCGACGACGACGCGTGGAGCCCCGCGGCCAGCGACGCCGACATCCCGAGCCGCCAGTCGGCGGCGACGACGACCTCGACACGCGGATCGGCGGGCAGCAGTGCCCGCGCCTCGTCGGCGGCGGCGCCGAGCACGGCCACGACGGGGGAGCAGCCGGCGTCGAGCAGAATTCCGACCGCGCGCGCGAGCCAGGGCTCGCCGTCGGTGCCGCGCACGAGAGCCTTTGGCACCCCCATCCGCCGCCCCGCGCCAGCCGCGAGCACCACGCCCACGGGCCGGGACCGATTCATTGCCACCAGTACAGTTATACCGGCGGCGGCACTACCGGATCGCCGCGAGGGGAACTCATGCGCGAACTCACCGATTCCGATCTGCGTGCCGGCCTCGAGGCCGCGCTCGCGATACCCCGCTTTGTCGACGACGTCGCCGCGCGCGCCCCGTTCGTCGACTTCGCCGCCCTGGAGTCCGCCGCAACCGGTGCCGCGTCGGCGCTGACCCCGGCCGAGATCGACCGGGCGCTCGCGCACCATCCGCGCATCGGAGAGACGCCGGTCGGCCGAGGCGCCGCGCAGGAGTTCTCCCGCGCGGAGCAGGCCGCCCCCGACGCGGATGACGCCGTGCTCGCCGCCGCGCTCGCCGATGGCAACCGGGCCTACGAGGAGCGCTTCGACCGGGTGTTCCTGATCCGCGCCGCCGGGCGCAGCCGAGCGGAAATCCTCGCCGAGCTCACCCGGCGCCTCCAACTCGACGACGACACCGATCTCGCGATCGTCGCGGACCAGCTGCTCCAGATCGCGCTCCTGCGCCTCACGAGCGCATTCGGAGGGGAGGGGGCATGAGCCAGGTCACCACCCACGTGCTCGACACCGCGCGGGGACGGCCGGCGGCGGGGGTCCCCGTCGCGCTCGAGCACCTCTCCGCGGGCGGACGCCGGGCGGTCGCGACCGCCGAGACGGATGCCGACGGTCGGGTCGGCGAGCTGGGCGACGACGTGCTCGAGCCGGGCCGGTACGCCCTCGTCTTCGACACGGGCGCCTACTTCGCGTCGACCTGCCAGACCGCTTTCTTCCCCCAGGTCACCCTCGTCTTCGACGTCGCCGCAGCCGAGCACTACCACGTGCCGCTGCTGCTGAGCCCGTTCGCATTCAGCAGCTACCGGGGCAGCTGAGCGGTTCGCGGCGGCCGCGCGCCGGATTCAGTACGCGGTGCGGTCCGCGTCGTTGAGCCAGGCATCGAATGGCGTGGCCGACTCCTCGAGCCGCAGCGCCTCGATCCTGGTCGGCCAGCTCGCCCGGTCCCTCGAGAACAGTTCGTAGAACTCGAGGTCGTCGAAGCCGCCGCGCGCGGCATCGTGCCGGTCGGCCGCGTAGACGATCCGGTCGAGCCTCGCCCACAGCGACGCCGAGACGCACAGGGGGCACGGCTCGCACGAGGTGTAGAGCGTCGCACCGACGAGCGAGAAATCGCCGACGGCCCGGCACGCGGCACGGATCGCCTGCACCTCGGCGTGCGCGGTCGGATCGAGGTCGCGGGTCACCCGGTTCTGGCCGATCGCGAGGAGCTTTCCGTCACGGATGATCAGCGCGCCGAACGGACCGCCGCCCTCGGCGACATTCTCGGTCGCGAGCTCGACGGCGCGGGCGAGCCAGTCAACGTCGGATTTGGGCGCGCCGCCGGACGGGTCGGTCGACGGGAAGCCGGGGGTGATGCCGCTCATGCGAGTCCCGCCCCCGGCGCCCAGGCGGCACCGGCATCCGGAGCGTCGTCGCGGGCCACGGTCGCCTGGATGAGCCCGTAGGGCCGGTCCGCGGCGACGAAGACCTCACCCGGGTTCGCGAGTCCGAACGGCGACAGGTCCACGACGAAGTGGTGCTTGTTGGGGGCCGCGAACTTGATCTCGGCGATCTCAGGATGCGCCCGCAGCACGGCCTTGCCCATGTGCCAGAGCGTCTGCTGCAGGGCGAGCGACTGCAGCGTCGCGAATTGGGTCACCATGGTCTGCTTGACGCTACCGTAGACGCGATCCCAATCGACCTCGAGGGTCGAGAATCTCCATCTCGCCACGAGCGAGGTGGAGAGCACGCGGTCGCTCGTCTCGGCGAGAGTCGTGTACTCGTCGGTGAGGAAATCGTGGAACTCCGACCCCGTCGACTTGAGCAGCACGAGGTCCTTGAGCCCGCCGATGACGTGCACGACCTGGGCGTCGCCCTTGCCCTCGACCGTCACGGCGGCGGTGCGCACCTCCTCGCACGACCGGATCCAGGTGTGGTCGTGCTCGACGCCGTCGGCCATCGCCCGTCGCCAGGAGTACTCCTCGATCTCGACGCGGGCGCCGGTCGCCGGCTCGGTCTTGTCGACGAAGTGCCGGGCGAGCGTGAGCCCGAACTCCTCGATCGAGGCGATGCCGGCCGACTTCGCGAAGGCGTACGCGGTGTTCTTCTGCGTGTCGGTGGGCAGCACCCGCGACTGGTCCCCGTAGATGTGCGCCTCGGTGAAGCTGCCGCGCAGGCTCGTGCTGACATTCAGGTCGCGGATCTCGTGCCGCGCCGTGTCCCGATCGATGCGCACGAGGCGCGACTCGGCCTTGCCGTATTGGTGGTCCCCGAGAACGATGCCCATGGGCCGATTCTCACAGAGCCGTATGACCGTGATGTTTCAGAGTGTTTCGGCGTGTTTCGTACCCAGCCGTGACAGCAGCTTCCCGCGGGGGGCCGCGGCCAACGTCAGATCGACGCGCTCGCCCCGCAGCCAGGTGCCCCGCACGACGCCGGCGAGCTCCGCCCCGTCGTAGGCGCTCACCCGGTTGCGGTGGAAGAGCTTGTCGACATCGACCGTGAACGTCACGTCGGGGGCGAAGGCGACGAGGTCGGCGTCGGCGCCCACCTCGATGCGCCCCTTGCCGCGAAGCCCGACGAGATCGGCCGGGCCGCGCGACATCCACTCCAGCACGCGTTCCAGCCGGATGCCGCGGCGCCCGGCCTCGGTCCAGACGGCAGGCAACCCGAGCTGGAGCCCCGCGATGCCTCCCCAGGCCAGCGCGAAGTCGCCGCCGTGACCGAGCTTGAGCTCGCGGGTGCTGGGCGAATGGTCGGAGACGATGGCGTCGATGACGCCGTCGGCGAGGCCGCGCCAGAGGAGGTCGCGGTTGCCCTCGTCGCGGATCGGCGGGCAGCATTTGAACGCGGTCGCACCATCCGGGATCTGCTCGGCGGTGAAGCACAGGTAGTGCGGGCAGGTCTCGACCGTGATCGGCAGCCCCTCGGACCTCGCGGCGGCGAGGCGGGGAAGCGCGGCGGCGGAGGAGAGGTGCAGGATGTGCGCGCGCGCCCCGGTGCGCCGTACGCCGTCGATGACCCGGTCGATCGCCACGAGCTCTGCCTCCTTCGGCCGCGAGGCGACGAAGTCGCCATAGCCGGTGCCGCCCGCGTTCTCGTTCGCCGCGAGCACTCCCGGATCCTCGGCATGCACGATGAGCACCGCGCCGAGCGCGGCGACCTCCTTGAGCGCGGCGTCGAGCTGATCGGCGTCGAGGTGCGGGAACTCGTCGACGCCGGAGGGGGCGAGGAAGCACTTGAAGCCGAAGACTCCCCGCACCTGCAGCTCGCGGAGACGGCCGAGGTTCCCGGGGATCGCGCCGCCCCAGAAGCCGACGTCGACGACCGCCTTGCCCGCCGCGACGCCGCGCTTGAGGTCGAGGGCCGGGGCATCCACGGTCGGAGGGATGCTGTTCAGCGGCATGTCGATGATCGTGGTGACGCCCCCGGCGGCGGCGGCCCTCGTCGCGCTCGCGAAGCCCTCCCACTCGGTGCGCCCCGGCTCGTTCACGTGCACGTGGGTGTCGACGAGGCCGGGCAGCAGCACCTCGTCCGCCGCGAGCCGCACGTCGTCGGCACCTCGAAGGTCGCGGCCGATCGCGGCGATGACACCGTTGTGGATGCCGACCGACGCGGCAACGAAGGCGCCGTCGATCAGCACCCGCTCGGCACTGATGATGAGGTCGAAGTCGTCGGTCATGTGGTGGCTCCGTCCGTCGGGATGGGTGACATTCAAGCAGACCGCGGCCTCGTACCTCCGCGCGTGCGTCGGATGCCGGAGTGACCACACTCCCACCGGCGCGCGGACCGGCGCCTTTCCCATCTTCGACCTAGACTCGACCGGGGCGGCCCGCTCGACGCGGCGATCGAGCTGGGGCGGCACATGCTGCACCTCGACGGCGCCGTCGGTGTGAACACCTCCGGCGGAACACCATCCGTCGGCAAACCGCCCATCGCCGAGGCGCTCGCCCCGATCGGCGCGGTGCTGCGCCCCTGAATCTAGAAGCCGCGGCCGCCCGTCACGGGAACCACGGCACCCGAGACGTACGACGCCTCTGGCGAGGCCAGGAACACGTACGCGGCCGCCAGCTCGGCCGGCTGCCCGGCGCGACCCAGGGGCGTCTCCTGACCGAAGACCGGAAGCTTGTCCGGCCAGGATGTTGCCGGGATCAGCGGCGTCCAGATCGGGCCGGGCGCCACCGCGTTGACTCGCACGCCGACAGGACCGAGCTGCTGCGCGAGCGCCTGGGTGAAGGCGACCAACGCGGCCTTGGTCATCGCGTAGTCGATGAGCGCCGGCGAGGGACTGGACGCCTGGATGGACGACGTGGAAAGGATCGACGATCCCGGCTTCAGGTGCGGGATCGCGGTGCGCGCGATCCACATGGTGGCATAGAGGTTGGTTCTGAACACCCGGTCGAGCTCCTCGGTCGACAGGTTCTCCAGGCCGTCGCGATTCTCCTGGTACGCGGCGTTCAGCACGAGGATGTCCAACCCGCCGAGAGTATCCACCGTGTCGTTGACGATCGAGATGCAGTGCTTTTCCTCGCGGATGTCGCCGGGCAGAAGCAGAGCGGTGCGGCCGGCCTCGCGGATCAGGGCTGCGGCCTCGTCGGCGTCTTCCTGCTCCTCGGGCAGGTAGGCGATGGCGACGTCGGCGCCCTCCCTGGCGTACGCGATGGCCACGGCACGGCCGATTCCCGAGTCGCCGCCGGTGATAAGCGCACGCTTGCCCGTGAGCTTGCCGGTGCCTCTGTAGGTGTCTTCACCGTGGTCAGGGCGCGGCTCCGTTGCTGCGGTGAGACCTGGCTGTTGCTGCTCCTGCGTGGGGAACCCCTCGGAATAGTACTTGGTCGTGGGGTCCTCGGAGAGGCGGCGGTCATTCGACATCGATGCTCCTTTCATTCGGCACGGCGCGAGCTCCAGAATCGAGTGAAAACGCTAACATGGGGGCGTCGCTCGCACCAAGGGCGTCGCTCGCACCAAGGGCGACGCTCGCCGAGGGGGAACCGCGCGGTCGGGGCCGCGCGGTCGGAGCCGGGCGGTCGGGATCGCGACCAGGCCGTGATCGGGGGAGAATTGGCTGGTCCGCCGAGCGCCCCCGCTGGGGCGTTCGCCACGATCAGTCAGGAGCTCCGCCCATGAACGCCAAGCACCCCGATAGTGGCACCAGTGGCACCAGTGGCACCAACGGCATCGCGAACAGCGACCACGGCGACGGAGTAGACGCGCGCGGCGCGTGGGACGCCCGCTACGCGGAGGCCGCGAGATCCGATTCGAGCGTCTGGTCGCGTGAACCGAATGCCTTCGTCGCCTCCGTCGTCACCGATCTCGCGCCCGGCACCGCGATCGACCTCGCCTGCGGGGAGGGACGGAACGCGTTGTGGCTTGCCCAGCGCGGCTGGCAGGTCACGGCGGTCGACTTCTCCCGGGTGGCGGTCGAGACGGGGCGGGCGCGGGCCGGCCGCCTGGGCCTCGAGGTCGACTGGGTCGCGGCCGACGTCACCGACTGGACATCGCCGGGCCTCGTGGACCTCATCGTCATCGCCTACCTGCAGCTCCCCGCCGCCGAGCTCGCGTCGGTCATCGCCACCTGCGCCGGATCGCTCGAGCCGGAGGGCCTGGTCGTGCTCGTGGCGCACGATCTCGACAACCTCGAGCGCGGCGTCGGGGGTCCGCAGAACCCGACGGTGCTCACGAGCGTCGACTCCCTCCGCGCGGCCGCCGCCGACCTCGAGATCGAGCGCTGCGAGCAGGTGCAGCGCCGGGTCGGCGACGCCATCGCGATCGACACGGTACTCATCGCCCGCCGGGCCTGACGTCCCGAGCGCGGGTCGTCACAGTCGGAGTTTCGGCGCGACACGCGCTGACGCCCGTGCCGGGGACGGCGTGTCGCAGCTGGGCTCCGACCTTGACGACGGCGCGACGCGCGCGCGACACGGTCGGCGGTGAGCTGAACCACACTCGTCCTCCCCGCCGCCATCGGCTAGCGTGACGGCGTGGAATGGCTTCCGGACGAGGTGGGTGGTGCACGCGATGCGCCGCCATCTCCGGGGATACCCCGGGGCACGAAGACCGACCTGATACGAGCGCCGCAGGCGCCTCACTGCGCTCCGCGCAGCTCAGCGCCCGCACTGACGGACGAGTCGTCCGGGGGCCATTCCGCGTCGCGCCCCCGAGCGGGCTCGTCGTGACCGAGACGGTCACCAGCGCGGCGGCGCTCGTGCTCGCGAGGCGCCCCCGTCCGTCGGCGTCGGCGCTGGCGACCGCGCTGGGCCACGCGTTCCTCGCCGCCGACACGTGGACGGCGGGCGGGCTCGTCACGTCTGCCGCGCGAACGCTCGGTGCGAGGCGCCGCTGGCTCGGGCCTCTCGTCGCCGAGGTGCTCGCCTGCTACCACCGGCCTCCGGTCGACGCCCCGCGCGAACTCGCCGCCGTCATCGAGGCCGCGGAGACCTTCCGGGCGGCGGTCGCGCGCGCCGAGGAGCGTCGCGCGCCCATCCGCATCGCCCACTACGCGGTCGATCCGGGCGCCGCGCGCGCGATGCCGTCCAGTGTGCCGCGCATCGACGGGCACTCGGCGCTCGCCGAGCTGCTGAGCCTGTCGCCGGGGGACCTCGACTGGTTCGCCGACACAGCGCTCTGGAACCGGCGCGGCACCTCCGAACGCTTGCAGCACTACCGCTACGAGTGGCGGACCAGGGTGGGGCGCGTGCCGCGGCTGCTGGAGGTTCCCCAGCGGCGTCTCAAGGGGGTGCAACGCACCGTGCTGGACAGCATCCTCGGCCCGATTCCCGCGCACGATGCCGCGCACGGGTTCGTGCCCGGCCGCAGCGCCGTGTCGGGGGCCGCGCTGCACACGGGCTCCGACGTGCTGATCGCCCTCGACCTGTCGACCTTCTTCGCCACGGTGACCGCCCGCCGCATCTTCGGAACTCTCCGGCAGGCGGGGCTGCCGGAGGCGGTCGCGCACACCCTCACCGGGCTCTGCACCCACGTGGTGCCGCCCCACGTCATCGCGGCGATGCCGCGGGGCGGCGCTGCGGAGGAGCGCTTCGCGCTGCGCCGGGCGCTCGCGACACCCCACCTGCCCCAGGGCGCTCCGACGTCGCCCGCCCTCGCGAACCTCGCCATCCGCCGGCTCGACGCGCGGCTGGCCGGATGGGCGGATGCCGCAGGCGCGACCTACACCCGCTACGCCGACGACCTGGCGTTCAGCGGCGGTCCGCCGCTCGCCCGGCGGGCGGACGCCTTCGTACGCGGGGTGTCGAGGATCGTCGAGGCCGAGGGTCACACCCTCAACCGCCTCAAGATGCGGGTGCGTGCGGCAAGCGTGCGACAGGTCGTCACGGGAATCGTTGTCAACGACCGCACCAACGTGCCCAGGGCGGAGTTCGACCGGCTCAAGGCCGTGCTGCACAACTGCGTCGCGCACGGCCCGCACTCGCAGAATCGCGCCGGCCATCCCGACTTTCAGGCTCACCTGCTCGGCCGCATCTCCTGGGTCGAGGCTCTCAACCCCGGTCGCGGCAGGCGCCTGCGCGAGGAACTCGCGCGCATCCGGTGGTGATCGGGTGCGGCGCCAGAATGAGCTGTATCAATCATGTGACACACGTGCTAGCGTCCCTGTATCAGATAGTTGGTACAGAGGAGGGTGGGTGTGATGTTCTTAGTGCTGATCATCGTCACGATCGTGGCGGTGGCCGTCGTCGTCTCGGTTTTCCTCAACCGGGCGGACGCGTTCCGGCCGATCGTGGTGGATGCGGCGACGGCCCGAGTTCTGAGCCGGGCTGGAGCGGCCACCCGCTGGCGGGCGGTGGCGACTCTCGGCTCGGCCATCGGTGTGCTGGTCGCGGGGGCCAAGTGGAATGAGGCGGCTCCCCAGTGGTACGGCCTGCCGCTCCTGCTCGCGCCGGGAACGGCTGCGTGCATCGGACTGCTCGTGTTTGCGGCCTTCCCTCCCCTGCGACTCGAGGGTCAGACGGGTCGGCGGGTCGCCAGTCTCGCTCCTCGGTATCCCTGGAGTCTCGGCCCCCGGTGGGCGTACCTGCTGCCGCTTGGTTCGGCTATTGCCGTGATCGTCTTCGCGATTCTCGCTGGCCTGGCATCGTCACCGTCCGACGACGGGAACTACCGCTCGATAAGTTTCGACTTCGGCTCCTCCTCCTCGAGCGCCGGCCCCTATCCGGGCTGGTACTACGGGATTCCGCTGATCATCATGACGGTCGTGCTGTTCGCCACGACCGTCCTGGCCCTCTGGCGCGTTTCGGGGGCGCCGCGCCCGGCCGTCGAGGCGTTGCGCGCGCCGGACTCGGCCCTGCGCCTGCTGGCTGCCCGGACCGTTATGAGGCTCAGCTCCGGCGCGCTCTTCGTGTATGCGGGCGGGGTGCTTTCTTTCGCGGGCCTGACGACCGGCAATGCGGCGCGGATCCTGACCGCCGAGGGGCAGATCACGCTCCAGCCGGCGGGCGCGCTCGGGGTGGTTGAGCTCGTCGCCGGTGTGCTCGCGGTCCTGCTCGGCGCATCCCTTCTCGCTCTCTCCGTCGTGGATGCCAGCCGGCCGCTTTTCGCCCGCGACGGTCGGCCGCTCGCCCCGGTCCGGCAGCCGTGATCGTTCTCGACGATGACGACCCGACACCTCCATTCGAACAGATCCGCAGCCAGCTCGTCGATCACATCCGCTCGGGCACCGTAGTCGGGGGGCAGCGGCTGCCCTCGGTGCGCCAGCTCGCGGCCGACCTGAGAATTGCCGCGGGAACGGTCGCGCGCGCCTACTCCGCCCTCGAGTCAGAGGGGCTGCTCGAATCAAGCCGCACCGGCACCCGCGTGCGTCCGGGGTGGGGAGTGCCCGACTCGGTGCGCCTGGCCGCGCGCGGGTTCGTTGCGTCGCTCGACCGGGAGACGGTGACACTCGACGAGGCGCTCAGCGCAGTGCGAGCGCAGTGGGAGGCACGGGTGGTCCGGCGGCCCGACTAGATGTGCCGCCGACTCGGCTGCGCACTGGGGAGCTGGGTTAGTCCCAGTCGGCTGCGTCGCGTGCTTTCATCATTCAGGAGTGGGGAGGTGATGTGGGTAGGTCGGCCCCGTGCCGTGCTTTCATCATTCAGGAATTACGGAACGGCTGCGGCGCACAACTCCGACGATGTGCGGCCCGGGGCAGCCGGAAGCCCGTCCTTCCGGGGCACGGATGCCGGGACATGCGCCATTTGCCGAAGTTCTGCGCACCAAGGCCGGCTGACTTGATGCCCACTCCTGAATGATGAAACCGAGCTGGCAGGTCGCGGGAGCGACAAGTCCTGAATGATGA
>Ga0335397_10008506_pt1 | contig 12915 bp, 9 predicted proteins | sample MAT04_FD_205740 | JGI IMG/M metagenome (GOLD analysis project Ga0335397, IMG submission 205740) | Freshwater microbial communities from Lake Fryxell liftoff mats and glacier meltwater in Antarctica - MAT-04 (spades assembly) (version 2) ...
GCTTCATCCCAGCATGAATCGCGATCGGGCCCCGGTGCTTTGTGGGCCATGTCCGAGTCTCGAACCGTTTGACTTTGAGCGCGATTAAGCTGGCATACGGCTGATGCAGGGTTAGGGCTTTTTTGGCAGTTCCTCCGAGGCTGGTGCGATCGGCTCTGACATCAATTCCGAGGCCTTAAAGATGCTAGAAGCCATATTGTGCAAGAGCTTATCGAATTGCACCCGGTATTTTTGATTAGCTCCAGATCCGGCTGTGCTGATGATTTTACCGCTCGCACCCTTGTATATTTTGCTGTCGGGGGCGGCAACGATAACCCGACCGCCTACCTTGAATTCTTTCCTTGCTTTTTTTACCGCTTCGACTGTCGGCGGGGCGATCAGTTCTGGTACAGGCTGCGGTTCTAGGCTAGGCGCGATCGACTCTGGCATAACTTCGACTGGCGGCGCGATTGGTTCCGGCGTAGCTTCGACTGTCGCCGGCACGATCGACTCTGACATAGCTTCGACTGTCGCCGGCACGATTGGTTCCGGCGAAGCGATCGGGTCTAGTTGGAGATGTTCCCTACGCATAGGAAAGCGGCGCTGCGGTGGTGTGGTTTCGAGGTCTCTCCCAAAGTCCAACATTAACAAGCCATCCTCAAAAACTTCGTCAACCGTGGCAGACTCTCCCTTGAGTTCGGGGGAGCCTGGGTAGGTCGCAAGCACTCGGACTCGATCGCCTGCCTCGATTTTCACTACGGGTTTTTTAGAAATGTTGACAGAATCAGAAATGTTGACAGAATCAGAAATGTTGACAGAATCAGAAATGTTGACAGAATCAGAAATGTTGACGCAATTTGTTGACAATTCGTCAGCACTCTCTAAGCTTTGCAGTGTAACGCTTTCTGCGGTTGATTCCAAAATGTTGACAATGTTGACAGATTTTATCAAGCTGGCTTCTTTATCGGCAATTGTTAGCGGATTTAGATAACCTAGCTCTACCTTTTGGCAGTCCAAAGTGTTTTTGGTGTCGAAAAATGTGTCAACATTGTCAACATTTTGATAATTCACATCTTGAATCCCTTGCTCTGTATGAGTTTGATGTTGTTTGGAATCTGTCAACATTCTGTCAACATTTGTCAACATTTTGGGATTGCTATTTACTACATCCCTTGTATCATCAGGGTTTGGAGTGTTTTGAATTTTGTCAACACTTGTCAACATTTTTAGCGTCAATCGAATACCCTCTCCCTGCACAGTTGCTAAGTCCATCGCCGCCAAGTCAACAAAGAGCTCCCGGACTCTAGCAGCGGATGTTTTCTTCAAATCCCTGATACTCGCAATTGCGTCACGAGCGGTTAAGGTACCCTTCTCTCGTACCTTCGTGACTAAAGCCTTGTGAATGGGGCTTAAATTGCCACTGCTGACATCGCTCGATTGCAAGAGAGTTACTTGCCCTAAATAGAAGTCAGCTAATTTGCAGCCAGCTTGTACAGTGTTTAGGGATATCTCCAGTGGTATGTCGTCTTCGCTCGCGGCAACATTGTTTATTACGTGCAACAAACCGATTAGTCGCACCGCTTGCCCCGGCATTTTTGCAATTGCAGTCCGCAGTCCCGATCTGTTTTCCGCTAATTTCTGTTCATCTTTTTTGTCGTAAAAATTGTCGAAGTGCGTTTGTCCTTCCTTGCAAAAATGAAGTTCGATCGCGGGTAGAGCATCAATTTTTCTGTAAAGATTTTCCAGCAAATCCGACATATCAAATCGCCTATCATCCCTTGGTATTTTGTACGGTCGGGACGGCATATGATACCAAAGGAATCGAGCCCACTCCCCCTGCGAATCATTAAAGTCTCCCAGTAGTTCGCGAAGTTTGTCCGGTTGGATTCCCCCAGTAATTGACAAGGAATCGCGAGCTAGACTAACGCGAGAATCGTCGCCGGCGCGGTTTTTCTTGATGCCGCCGCCATTCCAGCCGGACAGATAACTTTCCTTGTCTGAACCCTTACCTCCTTTGTAAGCGCCGTGTGAAGCGAATAACCCGCTAAGTTCGTCTTTGATTAGCGTCATGCCGTGGTCTGGTTGCTGTCCCTTGATTTTGTCAACCGCCTCGACAGTAACATTGTCGAGATAATATTCGCGAGGTGGTTTGGGTTTCTGGGGTGATTCGCTTTTATCCTTACTTTTCGATTCTCTGATGGATTGAATCTCTGATTCGTATATCTGCATTGCTTGCTGATATCGTGCATCCTCAGCACTTTGAAGGCGTAACAAAGGCGATTTGACCACATTTAAGGTAGGTGTCTTTCTGTCGCCGGATAGCGCTACCCCCCCCGTGTAAAGCAAAAACGGCTCAACAAAATTGATACATCTTTTAGCGACAATGCACGAATTAGGATTAATTAACCCCGCAACAGTTGGCAATAAAAAAGTAAGAATTGCTTCGGCATCTACGCCCATCCATACTGCAAGTTGCTTGATAGGTTCGGCTATGGATGGGTGTAGGTATTTTTCAAGGGTTAAACGGCGATCGGCGATTGATAGCAGGTTGTTTACTTCGATCGTTCGCTCGGCGCGGTTGTCGGCTTGCTCTCTTTCCTCTTCCCTTGTTTTGTAAAAATTTCGGATTTCTTTGTCGGGGATTTTGAAAATTTGGGATAGTTCCAGAAACTTTTGTTTGAGCTTCGTTCGAGTCAAGCTAGAGTCAAGCAGCGCGTCGATTTTAGCGGGCAACATATCCAGAGGGAGGCCCTGATTTTTGATAGGAAAATGTACCAGATTCTCCTTTTGCTCTGGCTTTCCTAAGCTGCGAGCTTTCGGTTCGATCGACTGCATTAAGTCTGCGGCGGTTAGATTCTTGTCTTTAATCCAGTCTGCAACATCGAGCCCTTGACTTTTTGGGAGATTATCCCACGCTCCCGAATCTGGATAAGGATAAAGCCATCGGGCGGCAGGGAAGTCTTTGGCTATTTGTTCTGCGTGTTCGATGCCTGGTGAGTCGCGATCTGGACAAATAACGTAGGCAGCACCAGGCAAATCTTGACTGTCGCTTGGTCGCCATTTTCCAGAGCCACCAATGTTACAGGTAGCGGCCAAACCTAAACCCCAAAGTAAATCAGCGCACGGTTCACCCTCGACTATGAATATGATTTGATTTTTGGCAACAGCTTCTTTTACTTCCTGGTAGCGATAGATAGGGATACTGGCGCGGTCAATGCCCGCAAGTCCAAAAACCCATTCCTTGCCATCCCAGTGCTCTTGCTTAATATCCTTCTTGCGGCCGTCACCAAAATCTATCCGACGCACTCGGACAAGTGGGGAACCGTCGCGGGCCGGATATTCCCAGTAGCGAGTCTGTGCGGGCCGGATGGGCTTCTTTTCTTGGATCGGTGCATAGTAGGGGTGGCCGTTGCTGTCTGTCTTGGTAATAGCCACCCACCCTTCTGCTGGGGGATTCTTGCGATTACAGACAGATAGTTCGCCGATAAAGTAGCAGTAATCGGGTTTACCGCAGTGTGGGCATGGATTATCTTTGGAAACGTTGACGAGGCTGGGGCCGATTGAGTAAACCATTACAGTGCACCCCCGCTCGCTTCAAAGATGCCAGAGGTTTGTGCTAGAATTGAGTTAACACAAGGCTTTGCAGGCTTTTTAACTCTATGGGTAGCGCTACAATCCAGAATTTGCTCGATCACACAGACGGCGGGGACGCTAGTATCAACCGCCACAATGCCTATACAGCGCGTGCTTTGTGAGACAAGGTATGTCATTATATTATTAGGAGCCGAACCCTTATTGCGGCAAAAGCCCTAATTTTGTTTCATCGTCTGGCAAGATTTCTGAAGACAAAATTAGGGAGTTATACAAAATGATCAAAAGCGCTGGAAAGCTTACGCTGCCAGCGCTTCTTCTTTGGTATCAAGTTTTTCGACCATATTGAAGTGCTTTAGGTAAGTTTCTCAAGCGTGTTGACAAAAATACGATCGACTTACTCCTAAGCTTTTTGCAGCAGCGTCAAACCCTTCGACAACCTCACGGGATATGGAGAAAGATTTTGCTCTTTTGTATTCAGGTGTTGGTAGCATGGTTCACAAATTGGGTTGAGAAACAATACTGCCATTCTACTACAAAAGAAATTGTTTCGATCGCCCCTGCCGAAAAATCAATAAAACCCCAAGTCTGGCAACTGTCGCTCGTCTGGTAACATAACATTGCTGCTTAAGTGACATATTGCTCTAGCTACTCTGGCAGTCAATCGATCGACTTTTTTGGATTTACTACTTTTGGTAGCAAATCCAAAGGAGTGAACAAAAGTGTAAACAAAAGTAAGGAATTCCCTAGGCTTTGTGTAGGATTTGTTAACAAAATTGCCCGGTTAACACGGCTATAAGCCTCCTCAAAACTCACACATTTTACTCGGATTCAAGTCAACTAAACCTAGACCTCGATCAGGCGATTCTTGGCAGTCGCGGTTGTCCGGTTCAGCATTCCATTCAGCAATTTCCGCTAGATACCGCCTCACTAGCCGATTGTAGTATGCGATCGCCTCTCCAAAACTATCGCAGTAAAATTTCTCAGTTCAGATTGTAGGGTAGATCGCACCTGATACCGATGCGGCTCTAGTTGGTCGATCGAACTTTCCCCAAGATCCACAATTTCCATAGAGACTAAAAGGACTGTGGGCGCTGGCGGTTCGGTAGGTGGGTTGTCGAAAAACTCTAGGTCAAAGGCCATAAGCTACTTCCTGATCTTCTTGCCAGTTTTCCAATATCTAAGGGCTGTTTGAGGCCCCTTTGCACCCCCTTTGAGGCCTCTCTGCATTCCCTTCAATGCGCCTCTTCATCGGCTTCTGGAAGTCCCCAAGAGCCATGCCTTACCTCACTTTTGCGATCGCCAGCGGTATCTGGTACACCATTTTCTCCAATAATTAGGGCCGTTGATTGACCGTTGATTGGCCCTTCCGTTCCTTCCGGATTTTGGCTCCACCACGCCGCATCCGCCGTGCGATCGCAATTAGCCTGGTTCAACCCCCGTCACGCTTTTGGGTAAACCCGCCCGAAAAATCACCTCGGCAGTTAACCTTAGTTCTGGGAATGCCAACGACTCAACCGTGTCATCGCCCCGAAACTGTTTGACCTGATACTCCCCGTCTACAAGAAAGCAAACCGAGATGGTTGGTTGTTTGGGGCTGCCGATCAACTTGCGACCGCCTAAACCGAGGTAGTCAACAATCCAGTATTCGGGGATGCCCATTTCCTCATAGTCAGCAAATTTGAAATGATAATCATCTCGCCAGTTCGTGCTGACTACCTCTACAGCCAGTCGCACCGAGGAACCCATCGTGATGATAGATTCCCTATCCCATCGCGGTTCGCACTGGTGTAGAGCCGCTTCGTCTAAGACAATCACATCAGGTTGATAACCAGCTTCATCACGAGTGGGTTTAAGCAGGCAATCACCGGGGATAAAGTAAGGCAATTTCAGTCGCCTGATTTCTGCGCTGATTTCGTCCCGTGTAAAACCCGTAACAACGGAATGACGGCCAGTTCCTAAAGGCATTTCGACAATTACTCCGTTGTGTAGTTCGTAGCGTTTGACCGAGTTCTCTGGATACCAGGCTGCGAACTCGTCAAACGTGACTGGTTTGGTTATGGTTTCGGTTTGGGTTTGCATAATTTCTCCTGTGTTTGGTTGCCTTGTCCCGGCTTGAGCAACTTAACGAAGCCCCTGGAAGTCCTCACGGGTCGATGCCGTGTTCCCGAAGCAGCCGTTCTTAGTTGTCGCGTTCCATCCTAATCTCATCCTCCACCCAGAAAGCCTCGCTAATATCGCGTTGGCTGAGCAGTTGGTTGCGATCAAGTTTGGTGCGGGTGATGCCAAAAGCTTCACCCGTACCGCCGCTCCAAGGTTTCAGCCAGCAGGGCCATAACTAGACTTAACGCTTGTTTGTTTCCCCGTGCCGCCTGCCACAGCCAGTAAGCGCCGATAACTTCTAGCGGCAACGCACAAATCCGACTGCCTCCCCGCACTTGCCCCCTCATCAGGTTCTCTTTGAATACTGTCTGGCGTATAACCCTTACCTAGTAAAGCTTTGATTTTCTTTGAATCAAAAACCGTCTGGCGTAAAAAATGGGTCTTTCCACACACACTCGATCGCTTGGGTTGGGCTGCGTTCGGTAGTCACCGTCTGGTTGCACCAAAAGTTCCTGACGAAGCTAGACATCCGTGTTTGCATTAACTAGCTTCCTTACGCCTCCTCATCTGGTTCTGGGTAAGCCATATCGTCACCGGGCAACCGCAGCGCTTCCAGTTCCTCTCGGTTCTCTGCGAGAGCTTCCAAGAATTCCCCGTAAGTCAAGCCAAAGAAGCGCCGACGCTCATCGGTGGTTCGCTGTTGGATTCCAAAAGCATCCCGGAACCGCCCGTCCAAACCTTCGAGCGTGAATGCCGCTTGTAATGCGATCGCTCGTTTGTTGCCGGAGAGTGCTTCGACAGTGATTAGCGCGGCAAGGTCTTTGAGGCTAATTGTTTGTGCTCGTGATGCTCCCCGCAGCCCTGAGTCTCTGGGAATCGTGACTGGTTGAACGTAACCTGTAAAACCTCCAGCCTGTAAGGCTTTAACCTTGTTGGGAGCCTCTGACTGTAACCTGTTAAACCAGTTTTTTGCGTAGCCAAGCAACACCGACGATCCAGCGATACCAGCCCGGAATTCTCCGTCTGGCAACATATACCGTAATTGCTCAACCCCCTTGACAAGAAGACGAGATAGACATTAGATAAAGGAATGGAAAAACTCCCCAACTTAAAGCAACTATCGAACGAGGCAAAAGAAGCCTTGATAGTAGAGCTATGGCAAGAAATCCAAAAACTCAGCGCAGCATTAGCCACATACCAATCAAAATCAGACTCATCTCCCACCAAAACTAGCAAAAATTCCAGCACTCCGCCATCAAAGGGATTCAAGCCCAACATTAAGCCATCGAAAATTGAGGGGATAAAAAGACAAAGAAGCGTGGGAAGAGTCGGAGGGGGAAGAGAACTACATCCCAATCCTGACCAAGTAATCATCGCCCAACTGAAAAATTGTCCCCAGTGTGGAGAGAAAGTCACCGCCACCGCCCAGAAGTTGCAATCCGTCTACGAAAAAATCGAACTACCCCCAATTCGCCCGATCATCACCCGAATAGAACGTTATGGTGGTCAGTGTGCCTGCTGTCAGACCAAATATGTTGCACCTGTACCATTGGGAATGGAACCAGGCTCACCGTTTGGCAGTTCAATTCAAAGCTTAGTCACATATCTCCGTTACACTCATGCCATTAGCTACGAACGGTTGTCGGGAATATTGGCATCCGTTTTTGGACTAAAGATATCCGAAGGAGCAATCGCCAACCTGCTGGTCCAAGTCAAAACCAGTTTAGATGACGAAGTAACTCAAATACTGCAAAGGTTGCGACGGGCCAAATTAATTTGTTCAGATGAAACGAGTGCGAGAGTTAACGGACAGAATCAGTGGGAGTGGGTGTTTCAGAACCAGGATGTTTGTTTACACGTCATCCGTCCGAGTCGAGGAACTGGAGTAATTAACGAAGTTCTAGGAGAACATCGTCCCGATATCTGGGTGTCAGATTTATTTAGCGCTCAAAAAAATCACCCAGCACCACAATGGCAAGTGTGTTTGGCTCATCAACTGCGGGATTGCCAATACGCAATTGACGCTGGGGACAGGATTTTTGCCCCAGGGATGAAGAGGTTATTATTAAGAGCTTTTATCATCCATCGACGACGAGAAAAAATCGACGATACCAGACTCTTGAGATATCGAGAAAATTTACAGGAAAGATTAACCGGTATTTTGAGTTTAGCGCCGCACCATCCGGATGGTATCCGGTTACGAAAACGCTATGGTGGGCTGATTGACAATTTATTTCTATTTCTGGAAGATGCGGCGATTCCCCCCACGAATAATTCGAGCGAACAGGCGATTAGGATGAGCGTGATCTTTCGCCGTGTGACTAATGGCTTCCGTTCGGAATGGGGGCGAGATTTGTTTGCAGCAGTTCGTTCAGTTGTCAATACTGGCAAGCGTCAGGGTTTAACTGCTTATCAATCTATTCAACAAGCTCTCTCTATTGATGGCTCCCTTTTTTGCCCTAGTTGAGCAATTACCGAAATTTTTTAGAAGAAGGTGGAAACGTTGAAATTCCGGCTCACTACGAACTTTACTCGTCTGCCTTGCTAAAGGATTTAGATGTTAACATTGTCGGACACTACCCAATCTCCTGTACGAGTGAACTTGTACAGATTATTGATTTATTATCTCGTTCACACTCTCCCAGCATAATATGTGGAGCTTTTTACGCGACGGAAGGCGTAGCAATCAGAGAAACAAAACTTTTGCAGGACATCACTAATACATATAGCCTTTCTCACAAAGATGAGGTACAATAACAGCAGTGTGTAAACCAGTTAAAAATATTTGACGATGTAACTTGTCCGAACGCAAACCAAGAGGGCCTTTCCTAATTCTTGATAATTAGTAGTTTTGATAGAACGGAGGATATTTTTAACTTTTGACCACAGATTTTCAATTGGCGAAAAATCTGGTGAGTAAGGTGACAAATATATTAATTTTCCCCCTTTTCTTTCGATGGCTTTCTTCACTTGTTCTCCCAGGTGAATGGAACAATTATCCATCACTACACAAGCACCTTTCCATAATTTTGGCACGAGTTTTCTGATAATAAAAGCTTCAAATGTAATTGCATCACTTGAACCTATTAAATTAACCGACGTTAAGATTTCATTGACTGACATTGCTCCAATAATTGAGACATTCTTTCCGCGTTTAGTTGGTTTTGATCCCCTAGCTCTTTGTCCTTTTAAAGACCTAGCATATAATCTAACCATTGCCAAGTTTACTCCTGATTCATCAATAAATATTAAGTCTTTAAAACTAATTTCTCGGATTTTTTCCCAGAACTCAAATCGCAGGTTTTGAACTCTGTCAGTGCCTTTGCCTGAAGGGAAGAGCGTTTTTTTTTGCAAGTTATGTTTAAGAATTTTGTCATTCTTCCCATCGGTTCAGAATGATAAGTCTCAATAATCTTTTGCCGAAAATCAGTTGAATAAGCTTTCATGTTTAAGAATCTATGATGAGGAGTACAAGTAAACGTGTTGTGAGTCAAGCATCGCGTGCTCTGAGTCAAGAAATTCTATGATCTGTGGTATCGCAGGCGAGGCTTTACTGAACCATGTAATTATAGTTCATTTGATCTGATTTTCTCTGTTTGACCCTCACTCGTGAGGGTCAGTAACATGATACCTCATCTTTCTGAGAAAGGCTATATACAACTTGTAAACAGTGGTTGTAAGCTTTTATTATCTAAAAATAGGCAGGAAGCAAAAACCACCATTAATCAGTTCCTCTTTTCTCTAAAAAGTCATGACAAAGCGTGTCTGTAGCTTCTAATAATGGTGAATTTATCTCAAAATATACTCACCACTGGTGAACAGTGTTCAATAAGATGCGTTCCCCCTGGCTTCCATCATTGAAGTCTCCACCGAAACTCGCTACAGGAGTCACCTCATTAACTGAAACAGCCGAACGCCTTGCTCAAAGAATTCGAGGCTATTGGGGAGTCGAAAACAAGGTTCATTATGTCCGTGATGTCACTCAAGGAGAAGATGCTTGTCGCATTCGCACCGTTGGACTCGTTCAATGTTGGGCAATCGCACGGAATTTTGCCTTGAATTTGTATCGCGATTATGGCTTTCAAAACATGGCTCAAGCTCAACGTCTCGCTGGCTTTAGTTGTAGCATACTCAGAGATATATTTAGAATGAAATAGCCCTGGCATTAATTTCCCATAATCTAATAATTCGTTATGGTTAAATATTACTCGATTTGTCATTATTTTTAACAATTATAAACAAAAAAATAAATTAAAGATTAGTTTCTTTTCCTAGTAATTCCATATCGATAGTAATTAACTTTGGTCGTGGAATTATAAATTTGCATTAGGCTATATTTTTCGTGTTTTTTCAAACTATATTTTTCATTATCTTTAAAGTTTGAAGCATACCAAAATAGCAGAAAAATTGTAACTACAGGAATAAATACTAGAAACATCAGCAGCAAGATGAACGAAATCATCATATTATAAATTGTAGAAGTTGGAAAAGTTAGCTAACTTCTGGGGAAAGTCACACCAGTAATCAATCCTTAAATTGACAATGCTCTGGCGATCTTTGCGACCAAAGTAAACCCATCTATCCCATCAAAGCACCGATACCCAACCTTGTCAACAGGATACCCGCCACAGCCAGCAAAGAACGCGTAGATGTCACCACCCTTGTCAATTCCTTCTGACGAACCAGAGAATTGACAGCCTCAGCAATCTGCCCCTCTTGCTTCTCCACCGCCACCCGTTCGCAAGCCGCCAGCGTCTTATTAATCCGCCCCACCCACCGATCAAACGCCAACTCAAAATCCTCCGGTTTCGGACTCTCTTGAATCAGCATCTCCAATCTGCCAGTAGCCAACAAAATCAAAAAGATCGGGTCAGTTGGCTCAATTTTCCCCTTAAAAGCCAACTCCAAAACTTTGCGCCTGTACTCCTCAGATTGCCCCTCTAACGCAATATCAAGCAAAGATTTAGTATCAACAACACCATAACTCACGACAACATCCCCGTAGTTTCAAATGCTTCGTAAGCCGACAACATAAACGACTTAATTCGCTGCCGTCCCAGCCAGCACACCGAGTTCTTGGCTATTCCTTGCCAAATCAAAAGTTATTCCCCTCGCATCGATCGCAATTCCGAGGACTGTGACCGGAACGAATTCGGCAAGCGTCCTCACCCTGGATTTAGATCGGGGTAAATTGCTCAGTGACGACCTGAAACATCACAAAATCGTTCCCAACAGGGTGGTCTACCCTAATTAATTGAGCAGTCTCAGAAAAAACTGAATTTTTGCAATAACCCATTTTTTACGTGCAACACTGCATTCAAAGCGAGTGGATATCTGTAACTTAGTTGCTTAGCTCGCTTAAACAATATCTTGTAAAATCTGGTATGATCAAAGGTTTTTCTTTGCAATAACCCATTATTCAGCCAGCAGTATTGTTCGCACCAACGAAGCTAATCGTCTCCACCTCAACAGCCGACAGCACACGAGCTTCCATCCCGTACAAATCCCGCAGTACAACCTTGACATTGGGAAAGTCAAAATACGATCGTCATTTTTCAATGCAGTAATTAGGGCTTGCTGAATAATCGATCGCATATTGCGTCGCGAAAGGTTTCGATCGCGCGATCGAGAATAAAGTGCAAGATAAACAGGTAAAATAGGTCAAAACCCGTGCATCACCCAGTGCGAACTTGTACAGAAAAGCTGAGTTTGCTTCCCTCTCACCCTCCGACTTTGAACTGCCCTCATGCGGAAAATTGTCAGATTCTAACCGTTGGGTAAAGATAGCCCAAGTAATACCGCGATCAGAATTTGAATCAGAATATGCTGAAAACTTCCCTACAGAAAAGGGGGCACCAGCCAAATCATTTCGGATGGCATTGGGGGCATTGATTATCAAAGAAAAACTGGGAATTAGCTCCGAGTGAAACGCTAGACCAGAAAAAATTATAGACATCCTGTATAAACAGATCAAAGATCAAACCAATAAAAAACCAAGAACCTACCGTAATCTAGCAAGAAAAGACTACTTAGCAGTAGCCAAACAAAGACGGCCCACCCGAAACAAAAGAAGACAGGCACTGAAAAAACAACTCCAATATATTAAAAGAAACCTAGCTCATATTGAACAGCTAATCGAGTCAGGTGCGACCCTAGAAAGTCTGAATAAAAAGCAATATAAAACCTTGCTAGTCCTCACAGAAGTCTATCGCCCACAGCAATGGTTATTTGACAATAACAAACAGAGCATAGAAGATAGAATAGTAAGTTTAAGTCAACCCCACATCCGCCCTATAGTCAGAGGAAAAGCCGGGAAAAGCGTAGAGTTTGGAGCTAAACTATCAGCGAGCTGTTTTGAAGGATATGTATTTTTAGACCGGATGAGCTGGGATAATTTTAACGAATCAGGAGACTTAAAAGCACAAGTAGAAGCATATCGTAGGTTCACAGGGTATTATCCAGAGTCCGTTCACGCAGATCGGATTTACCGTACAAGAGAAAACCGAGCTTGGTGCAAAGAAAAAGGAATTAGAATCAGTGGGCCGCCCCTAGGAAGACCGCCAGCAAACGATAGAATCATACACCAGCGTCGGTTCCAGCGGTCAACTATTGCACCAGCGATCGGAGAAATCAGGATACTGGGTAGCAGAGAAAATAGCAAAATCAGCGAGAATTGGGTGACTGAACCTGTACGTTGGTACACCCACACTCCCAGAGCAAAGTTAGTCAGACCCGATCCGATGAAGGATACCAGTTGTCCAAACCAGACTATAAGAAAAACGCGCATTTGACGTGCCAGGGATTTTGTCATTCGGCACCTTCTCGATTTTTCTCTTGAAAGCCCTCAAACGCAGCAATCTTCATTTGTGGTGACTCAGCCAGCTTTTGCAGGACTTTCTGATAGCAGTTAAACATCCGCTCGATAGTTTCGCTGCCAAACAAATCTGTGCTGTAAAGAGCTTCAATTTCGATTTTTTTAGACTTCGCAGAAGGTGAGGAAATATAAAGCTCTAGAGGAATCTCCTCGTCCCACAGTTCGTCTTTGGGCGTGACTGGTGCTTCGTCCCACCCAGGCATCCGGTCAGAACCCTGCACGGGAGGAACTATGGTAACGCTCGCTGATAGGGTCAGTTTTCTCTGGCGTTTGACAGCTTCAATGACTTGTTGTAAAGGAATCTCCTTGTTGGAGATCGCTTCATTGAGCGTTTCTTTAACCTGCTCTAAAAGAGCTACTCCTGTTTG
>Ga0335397_10008514_pt1 | contig 12911 bp, 5 predicted proteins | sample MAT04_FD_205740 | JGI IMG/M metagenome (GOLD analysis project Ga0335397, IMG submission 205740) | Freshwater microbial communities from Lake Fryxell liftoff mats and glacier meltwater in Antarctica - MAT-04 (spades assembly) (version 2) ...
TGCAGGCGTTGAAATACACCAAATAATTTATCGGCATATTTCATGTTAAACCCTACTCCGTTATCCTTTATACTGTATACTATTTCATCTCCCTTTTCTTCTCCCTGTATTTCTATTACCATCTTATCTTCTTTACCCGAAAATTTAATGGCATTGGAGATCAGGTTGGTTATTACTATTTCAACCATGTTAATATCGGCATTTGCTGCCGGTATTTTATTTATGATAAACGCTATATTTTTCAGGTTAGTTATTGGTTCCTGCTCTTTGATGACCGATCGAAAAAGGGATGACATATTTACGAGGCCGGCATTTACTTCTTTTTTTCCTATCCTGGAAAAACTCAGCAGGTCATCAATGAGCCGGCTCATTTTTTGGGTATTGCTTCCTATAAGCGCTAAAAGTTTTTTGCCTTCTGAGTCCAGTTTTATTTCATAATCTTCGGCAAGTATTTTAGAAAACCCGTTGATGGCACGAAGCGGTGCCCTCAGATCGTGCGATACTGAATAACTGAAAGATTCAAGCTCGGCATTTGATTCCTTTAACTGCCTGCCGGTTTGTTCCAGTACCGTTGATTTTTCTTTAAGGTCTTTTAAATAATTCACCAATGCTATCTTACTTTCTTTCAACTCAATATTATTCTTATCCAGTGCCGCAGTTCTTTCTTTAACCCGGTTTTCCAGTTGTTCATTTAGCAGTATGATCTCATTTTCGGCCTTCTTACGTGCAGTTAAATCCGTAGCCAGAACAGCTAAACCAACTACTTTGCCTTCATTATCTTTAATAGGGTTATGAGAAATTTTAAAATAAAGCTTTGATAAATGGTCGTCGCCCGAGTAGGCTTCTTCCAAAATGTATTCACCCTGTAATGCTTTATCCAGATTCTGTTTTGCTATTTCCCTGTCTTCAATAAGCGTCATATAGTTCAGCATATTTTCTCCCAGTTCAATGTTAACAGCATAAAGCGATCTCATGGTTGCAGCATGCACTTTGTTGAAACTGGTATACCGGTACTTTGTATCCAGCGAAAAAATGGGCGATTCTATGCTTTCATTAATGCCCTTAAGGGTTAAAAATTGCTTGCGGATTGTTTCTTCGTGATCCTGCAAATCCTTCTCTACCTTTTTTCTTTCGGTGATATCGGTAATGATACCATGCCAAAGAATACTGCCATCTTCTAATTGCTCCGGCTTTGCATTGTTACTGCGCCAACGAACACCCTGATCCGGCAATATTACCCTAAACTCACTGTGATACAATTCAATTGTACGGGCCGACTCCTGAATACCGGCTACAACATCGTTATAGTCATCGGGATGTAGCCTGTCTAATACCGGGGTAGCGTCTTCCCTTACTTCTTCGGGGGTTACTTCATAAATATCAAACATACCCTCACTGGCAAATGGAAAACAGGAACTTCCATCGGCATTTAAACGGTATTGATACACAACGCCCGGAACCTGGTTGGTTAGTTTGGTAATCAGTTCATCTCTTTGTTGCAGTATTTCATCTGCATGTCTTCTCTCCAGTTCGGCAGCTACATTTGGCGATATCAATTCCATCAATAATTTTATCTCTTTTTCATTGCTCAATTCCTGTTGCCCAATTAATGCAATTAACCCAATAGGCTTTCCTTTAGAATTAGATAAAGTTGAACCAATATAACTTTCAGCTTTCAAGTCCTGCAATGCGTCATCAGCAGGAAAAAGCTTGCTTACCCCTTTTTTATAATAGCAGTATCCCTTATTCAACACTTGCCCACAGGGGGTGTCTTTAAGCGTATACCGCACATTATTTTCAATTATTCCTTCATTATATATAGCAAGTGTTTCTGCAACTAAATTGTTGCCTTCCAGTTGGTCTATACAAACGTATTGCACCTTCATCTTTTCTGCCATGTATTTTGCCATCGACTGAAAATAGTCCTGTCCGCTGGCTGGCGAACCACATTCTAATAAAAATTGCTGTGTGTCGGCTATTATTTTACGATCCGTGATATCATGAAACGTTTCCAGCATGGCCTTTTTGCCATTGTAAATAATGCCGGTATGGGTTATTTCAAATGATCTTCCATTCGCTATGTCATTTGATTCCATTGTACTCGTTTTCCCTATTTCAAATTCATCCTGTAATGGGCAATTTTTGCATTGCTCTTTATCATTCCGGTAAACTTCCCAGCATTTTTTACCCAGCGTTTGTTTGCCAAACATTTTTTCCATGTTTGGGTCGGCATACAAAATATTCCCATCTTCATCTACAATAACAATTGGAAATGGCATACTCGATAATAAGGTTTTATTGAAGGCGTTAGCAATAGCAAGTTCATTTTCCTTTTGCTTACGTTCGGTAAAATCAATACATGAACCAATGTATCCAATAAATTTACCTTTTTCGTTATAGTTAGGTGTACCGCGATCAAAAATCCAACGATATTCACCGTCATGCCGGCGCAATCGATATTCAATTTCAAATACTTTTTGAGCATCAAAGGATGAACTATAAATATCAAGACAATTTTGAAAATCATCGGGATGAACACCCTCTGCCCAGCCATTGCCAATTTCCTGCTCCATTGTTCTGCCGGTAAAATCCAACCAAACTTTGTTAAAATAATTACATAGCTTATCTATACCTGCAATCCAAATCAGAATTGGTAGCTTATCTGCCATTACCCGAAATCGTTTTTCGCTTTCTGCCAACGCTATTTCAATTTTCTTTCTTTCGGTAATATCCCTTGCCGTTGAAATAATGATGTCTTTGCCGAAATGTTTTATTTTTTGAATTATTACGTCCTTTGGAAATACTTCTCCATTTTTTCTTCGGCCCCAAAATTCAAAAGCTTCAGGCATACCCGTTTCCAATACTTTTTTTATAAGGCGGAAAACATGCGGTATATCATTCATGCCCGGAGCAGTAACTATTTTGGGTGTATTGCCAATAAGCTCTTCACGGGAGTATCCATACATATTTACTGCTCCTTCATTTACATCAATAAAAACACCCTCTTTATTTTGCAGGTAAATTGCTTCGGTAACCGAATTAAATAGATGTATATATTCAAGCCTGCTTTCACTCATTTTATCCATAGCATGTTTACGCTCAGAGATATCATGTATCACACCAACCAAAAACTTTTGTCCGGTGTCGTCAATATATCTGGTCTTCCTGGTAGAAATGATATGCTTAGTTCCGCCTCTTAAAGTCAGTGTTTCTTCGTTTATATTTTCCAGTCCATCGCTGAGTACCTGCTTATCAATGCTCAAAAAGGATTCCTGCTCGGCCGGTGTCACATCTTCTGCAAGTGTTTTGCCAATTATATCGGCTTTGTTTAATCCAAACATTTTACAAAAAGCTTCATTGACTTTCAGTATCCTGCTTTGTTCGTCTTTTACAAAAACCGGATCGCCTATATTATTAATGAAATTATCTAAATAATTTTTTGATTGTTGTAATGCTGCTTCAGCCTGCCTGCGTTGAGTTATATCCCGTGCTGTGGCATACGTAATTCCATCTTTTTTGTTATAATCAGCAATCCATGATAGCCAGATATAGCTGCCATCTTTACATAAATAACGATTTTCGAAATTAAGCGAAGCCCCGGTTTTTATATGCTTAGCCATTTCGTCAAGTGAAGCCTGTTTATCATCTGGATGAATAAAATCTATATATGGTTTTGAGATGAGCTCGGCTTCAGTATATCCAAGCAAAGCCAATGTAGCGGGATTAATTTTTTTGAAAGCGCCATCAGGTTCGGCTATCACCATGATATCAGATGACAGGTTAAAAAAATTCAGAAACGGATCCGTCTCCTGTTCTGTTTTTTGCCGCTTAAGCAATTCTTCAGCTTGCTTCATGGGCTCTTTTTTTACAGATAATTTGGGTTCTTTCCTCATATATGACACTTTTAGCCTGATTCATTAAAACTACTGTTACTGATTAACAAGTTGTTTTAGTTAGTAGCCTAAACGAAAAAGTTAACCAGGGTAGTTAACCGCTTACTTTCTTTAAGCAAACCCGTATTTGCCATTGAAAGCTAAGATTAGATATATCTCTACAAGTTAGCACAAACTGAGTATTTAGTAATATAATTTTGGTGGAAACTAAGTATTTCTACATAGCCATGAAATACTGAATTTAAATGGAGCGTTGCCAATGTAGATGCCTTGAAAAACTGCAGCCGGTAAACAAAATATCATTTTTAAATTTTTGGGCACCGCACCGGATTACCGGGACAGTTATTTTTATTTTTGAAGTTTTGATAACCCAAAATACTTTTGTAGCAATTCTTCTGCCTGTATGTAAACATTAGTCTACCAGTTTGGGCCTGGGTATTTTTTAAAGGCATTAAAGTTTCTGTTGTGTAGCTGTTTGTTTGCCAACGACCATTTTTTATTATATTAATATTGTCTTCCTGCTCTGCCGGTATTGGGAGTTAATATTTATATAAAGCCAAACACATTTTCAATTAAAATTCACACACTGGCATCAGGTGTTGGGCTTGCCTGTTAATTGATGCCGTTTAATCCGGCCCTGGTTGTGTGAGGAATTTGAAAGAAAAAAATTGTGTATAGTTATTGAAGCTAAAAAGTATCTCAATGTCTTCAAAAATGCAATGTTGGCAAAGATGCTGCGCCCCACTTTATTATTTTTTTCATGGTTGAATAGCATTAGATGTAGTATTTAATAGTGCATTTAATAGATGGAAATACTTAGTTTCTTAAAATAGCTGAAATAATTCTTCCTGCAGCAATCCGGCTGGTCTAATTTTAACATGCGAATAAACTTTAATGCTTTTTGTAGCTGCAATTTTTAGCCTGGCACAGCAAAATTGTTGAAAATGTAAAGCATCTGCAAAAGAAAGAAGCGTTTATTATTCTGCCATAAAATCCAACTTTTAAAAAATAAAATTTTAAATATCCATGAAAAAGAAATCATCCGGCACAACAGTGAGGGCTTTTGTAAGTTTTTGTTTTGTCTTATTGGCCGGCACAGCCATTTCACAAACGATGGCCATCAATTCTACCGGCGCTAATGCAGCAGCATCTTCAATTTTAGATGTGTCCAGCACCACAAACGGTTTGCTTATTCCACGGATGACAACAGCCCAGCGCAATGCCATCAGCAGCCCGGCAACAGGTTTGATGGTATGGAATACAACAGATAGTTCCCTCAATCAATACAGGGGCACAAGTGGATGGTATAGTTTGCAAAATGCCGGCAGTGAGTGGAATGTAACTGGTAATACAGAAACTACAGCAGGTACAAATTTTATAGGAACAACAGATGCCCGGGCGCTGGTTATAAAAACCAATAATACATCAAGGATAAATGTGAGCAGTGCAGGTATAACCACTATTGGAGATGGTACCAATCAAACATCTATTGAAGCAGATGGTACCCTAACACTACAGGCAAACGCCTCGGTTTTTAATGATTTACAGGTACCGGTATTCTCCACATCCAAAGGAGAAACCAAACCCCCAACAATAGCAAGATTGATGAATAATGGTTCAGGAAGCCAGGGCGTATTTACTTATTTCTTTGATAAAAGTAATGAACAGGAACTATATTTTCTGGTACAGATGCCACACGACTGGAAAGAAGGATCTACCATTTTTCCACACGTACACTGGACAGCAAATACTTCAGTAGGTACCAATAAAGTACGATGGGGTTTAGAATACACATGGGCTAATATTACCGGAACTTTAGAAAATAATTCAATCATATATGGTGAAAACCCGATAGCAGCGGTTGGTACTGTTACAGCTTATGAGCATGCAATTACTGAGCTGGGCACCGGTACAGGTATTAGTGCAACCGGTAAAACTTTATCAAGTTATATCATGTGCCGTATTTTCAGGGCTGCTGATGCCGGCTCGGATAATTATGATAATTCTGCAGCGTTACTGGGAATCGACTTTCATATTGAGATAGATGCTTTGGGCAGCAGGAGTGAATACAGCAAATAGAACCAACTTATTTGCAACTATTTCTATTAACTAAAATAACTTTTTGGCGGAAAGTACTATCCGTAATTCCAAATAATATCCGTTCTCTTTTATTACTTTTTTAGTAGTTGGATCCCTGCCGGAATGACTTAATCAATCAGGCAGGGATTGACATATTTACGGGAGAATATTATAAAGAATATTACAATGAACATAAAGAGTTAGTCCTATATATTAAAACTGATAACATTACTCTTTGATGAATGAATAGCATTAGATGTAGTATTTAATAGTGCATTTAATAGATGAAAATACTTAGTTTGTTAAAATAGGTGAAATAATTCTTACTGCAGCAGCAAGGCTGTAGTAAATTTAACATACGAATAAAAGTTAATGCTTTTTGTAGCTGCACTTTTTTAACCTGATACAGCAAAATTGTTGAAAAGGCAAAGTGCCTGCAAAAGAAAAAAGCGTTTATTATTCTACCATAAAATCTATCCTTTCAAAAACAAAAATTTAATATCCATGAAAAAGAAAACATCCGGCACATCCGTAATGGCTTTTGTAAGTCTATGTTTTGTGCTAATGGCCGGCACTGCCATTTCGCAAACGATAGCCATCAATTCTACCGGCGCTAATGCAGCAGCCTCTTCAATTTTAGATGTGTCCAGCACCACAAATGGTTTGCTTATTCCACGCATGACAACAACCCAACGTAATGCCATTAGTACCCCGGCAACAGGTTTGATGATATGGAATACAACAGATAGTTCTCTCAATCAATACAGGGGTACAAGTGGATGGTATAGTTTGCAAAATACCGGCAGTGAGTGGAGTGTAACCGGTAATGCAGGAACTACAGCAGGTGCAAATTTTATAGGAACAACAGATGCCAGGGCACTGGTTGTAAAAACCAATAATACATCAAGGATTAATGTGAGCAGTGCAGGTATAACCACTATTGGTGATGGTACCAATCAAACATCTGTTGAAGCAGATGGTACCATAACTCTGCAGGGAAGCGCCACGGTTTTTAAAGATCTACTGGTACCGGTATTCTCCACATCCAATTCATCAAGCAATCCTCCATCACTTGGAAGAACGAAAGATAATGGTTCAGGAAGTCAGGGCGTATTTACTTATTACTTTAGTGGAAGTACTGAACAAGAGCTATACTTTTTGGTACAGATGCCACACGACTGGAAAGAAGGATCTACCATTTTTCCGCACGTACACTGGACAGCAAATACTACATTAGGTACCACAAAAGTAAGATGGGGTTTAGAATACACATGGGTTAATATTACAGGAACTTTAGAAAATACTTCTATCATTTATGGAGAAGATCTGATAGCGCCGGTTGGTACTGTTACAGCTTATAAGCATGCAATAACTGAGTTAGCGGCCAGTACAGGGATCATAGCAACCGGTAAAACTTTATCCAGTTTCATCATGTGCCGTATTTTCAGAGATGCTACAGCCGGCACAGATAATTATTCCGGTTCTGCAGCGTTACTGGGAATTGATTTTCATATGGAGACAGATGCTTTGGGCAGCAGGAGTGCATACAGCAAATAAAGCCACCTTATTTGCAACTATTTTCCAGAAAATAAATTATCAGAATATTAAGAATAGTTGCCGTATTGAGTGAGCCAATAAAGTTTAACTAACATTCAAAACCGGCAATTAATTAACTCAAAGTTTCAATCTTAAATATGAAAACATTATTACTATTAGTTTTTTACAGCATCACAGGTCTTTCTGCCAGTGCGCAGGGAGTTTTAAAGATATCATCCGGTGCCAATATGGTCATGTCTAATGATGCATACATGGTGTTAAATAATATGAGCATTGTTAATAACGCCAATGATGCTAGCATATCCGGGGCTGGCAAACTTAAAGTAACCGGTACTACCAATGCTGCTACTACAGGTAGCAGCAGCAATACCTTAAATGAGTTTATATTGGCAGTAGATGCCGGGGTTACTTTTACATTAAATACGCAGCTAAGTATAAAAAAAATATTAACGGTAGCTTCCGGCACCCTTGCTTCTAATGGATACCTTGTTTTAAGATCTGATTTAATTGGTACCGCACAGTTAGCTGCATTGCCGGTGGATGGCTCGGGTGTAGCCACTTCTTTTATTACAGGCAATGCAACCGTGGAAAGATATATACCGGCAAAAAGAGTATGGCGACTATTGGGTGTACCCCTATCGTTCACCGGTGCTCCTTCTATCAATGCTTCCTGGCAGGAAGGCGTTACAACAGCTTCGCCCAACCCCAACCCATATCCGGGGTATGGAACGCATATTGCTGGCGGTACAGTAGCCAATGGTTTCGATCAGAGCCCTACCAACGGCGCTTCTATGAAGTATTATAACAATGTAAACAATAGTTTAGCCAGTGTGAGCAATACCAATATTGCCATTACCGCTTACCCGGGATATTTTCTTTTTGTAAACGGCAATAGAAGCTATAACATTTCACAGGGAATATCCACTCCATCCAATACCACCCTTCGTATGAAGGGTAAGTTGGCAACAGGCAAGTTGCCCATAACAGTAAATGCACAAAACTATACATTGGTAGGCAATCCCTATCCATCGGCTATTGATTTTGGTACCTTAACCAAAACGAATGTTGCTAATACCATTTACGTATGGGATCCAAAGTTGGGTGGAAGCTATGGCTTAGGCGGCTATGTAACTGGTAACTGGAACAGTAGTATGTTACGATATGATTTTACTTCTGCTATAAGTGCGGTAAGCCAGTATATTGCCAGTGGTGAAGCCTTCTTTGTAAAGTCTGGTGATAATGCCAGCTCCGGTACATTGACCATTAAAGAATCTGATAAAACGCTCAGTGGAAGTGATCAGGTATTTGGCCGGGAGGGCATGTATGACCCATCCATAAGAGTAGACTTGTTAAAGCTAAATGCAGATAGCAGCAGATCGCTTGCAGATGGATTATTAGTCACTTTTGATCCGGGTAATTCAAATAATGTGAATATAGATGACGCAAAAAAAATGACCAATTCTGGCGAGAATATTTCTTTACGCAGGGGCGCTGATTTGTTAAGTATTGAAAGAAGGAATACCCTGGTGCCGGGGGATACTTTATTTATTAACCTGCAAAGCCTAAAGCTGCAAAGTTATCAACTGGATATAACAGCATTAGACCTGTCTGCAGGGGATAGCCTGCTTGCTATCCTTAAAGACAAGCTTGCAGGAAGTGCCCTCAATAACCGGCCACTAAATACCCGGGGCCTTAGTACCGTAAATTTTACCGTGACTACGGATCCTGCAAGCTATGCAGCAAACAGGTTTAGTATAGTTTTTGAACCAGTTGCTGCTCTTTCATTTATCTTTAAATCTTTAACATTGGCAAATAAAAATAAAGATAACCTGCTAAACTGGGACGTAGAAAGTGAAATCGATATCAGCAAATATGCCATAGAGTTATCTGCCGATGGTATGAAGTTTACCAAAGCAGGAGAGGTACCTGCCAAAGGAACCCTGAATGCAAGTTATAACTGGACGGACCATAGTGTATTGCCAGGAAGATATTTTTACCGGGTGCAAGCCATTGGCCCCAATGATTTAACTTATCGCAGCGGCATCGTTAAGATAAATATTGCAGAAACAAAAGAAGGTCCTTCGGTACAAATATTTCCCAATACTATTTCAGGCAATAACATGGTGCTTAAGCTAAGCGGGTTGGTAAAAGATACCTACGAAGCAAACATTTTTAGCGCAACCGGTCAATGGATACAGAAGTTGACCATAACCTATGCAGGAGGTACCACTATAAATAATATCATTTTAGCAGAAAATATTACTGCAGGTAAATACTTTTTACGCTTAGAGGGAAAATCACCTGCAATTACAACAGGATTTATTAAGCAATAATATAAAAACGGAGAATATCAAGAGCCGCTGTAATGGCGGCTTTTTTAATATGTACCCTTCTTCATTTCTAATGCATAGAACAAAACTCATATGCATTAATGACTACAATCATGTATTAATCCTGCTTCCGTTTTTACATTTGGTAATAATTACCAAACTAACGTGAAACTACATAGCTTAAAACAAAACAAAGCACTTAAGGGTGCGGCTGTGAACCCTGATGAAATAAAAAAATCATTAAGAACAAAGTCTCCTTTAAAAAGAAATGAAGATATTAGCCCGGTGATAACGGGGCTGTTGCGTTTGCAGAAAGCAAAACGTCCGGCACTTAAAAAAACAAAAACAAGCCTGTTGAAAAGTGGAGAAGAATCCCGCTTTTTAGCGGAAAACATTTCGGAACCCGTATGGGTCTTTAATCCAACGCCCGGGCAATTTTCGGAAGCAACTCCTGTGCTTTTTCATTCCAAAGTCATTTCAAAAGAGGATCTTACGAATAAGATATTCTCTGAAATTTTAACGCCCGCATCAGCACAAATGATTCTTAAGGAAATAACCGCTAACCTGCCTGATTTTAAAATGCTTAAATGGGATTGTTTTGTAAACCAATCTCAACAAACCTTCGAAGATGGAACCCTTAGATGTGTAGAAACCTCTTCAAAATTTACTTATGGAAAAGATGGAAATTCGAAGCGGGTAAGGGATTTACTATCAGGGCATTTATCCCGATAACAAACAAAATCAATCATAGATGAAACGAATAACAATCGTAGCGATAGATGACCATAAATTGATAAGGGAGATGTGGCGCTTATTGTTTTTGGATAGCCCAACAATTGAACTGGTTGGGGATAGTGGAACATTTGATAGTGGTATTGAGATGATTAAATTAATGAGGCCGGATATAGTATTGCTTGATATCAATTTGCAGGATACTTCCGGGTTAAATGCAGTTCCGTTGATTCGGAAATATTCTCCAGGTACCAGGATCATTGCTGTTACGATGCACACTGAACCTGCGTATGCAAAGAAAATGCTGCACCTTGGCGCCAGGGCATATATAACAAAAAACGCTTCGTATGAAGAAGTGTTTAATGCCATTGATATTGTGATGCATGATGGAATTTATATCTGTTCTGAAATAAAAGATATAATGGTGAAACAAATGTTGGAGCCCGGGGAACCGGTGCCGGATATAAAAAAGTTAACGCTGCGTGAAATTGAAATTGTATTGCTTATAAAAAAAGGTTTTTCATCCAAAGAAATTGCTTCCAAAATAAATGTATCAGACAAAACGGTAGAAGTGCACAGGCATAATATACTTACAAAGCTAAACTTAAAGAACACAGTAGCATTAATAGATTACATCCATACCACCGACCTTGGTTTTATTTAATAAATCATTATTGGCCGTTTATAAACAGGATATATATCGCCAACATCAAGCTTCGGCAATGGTTTTCGGCGTATAAAATTAGATGTATAGCTGGGAGTAGTAAACATGCATAAATTTAGCTAACAAAAACGTTGGGTGCATTTTTGGGCTGGGTGGTAAAGATTAATCAGCCCACTCTCTGCGTCATTCTTTTTTCTCCAATGTGGGGTGCTCCGGTCCATTCTTTTGGTATAGCGGGTGTTCGAAGAGTGCGGCCGACGCCGTATCCAGATAAGTGGTATAGTATAATTTTTTTCTGCCACTGCAGTTGAGCCTTTTTGCCCGCAAGTGATTGCCATTTACCCCGTGCTGTTCCGATAATTTCGGAAGGCTTCAGCCAGTGGCTTAAAAACTAAAAGCCTATAATAATTCCGTCCAGCCCAAATGAAGTAAAGCAGTTAGTGAATATTTAATTATTGAATAAATTTTATAGAACGAGTGCAACCCCAAACTAAAGCTAAATTGTATGTACAGCTTATTGTTTTTAAAAGCGAAGATTGTACAGCATATGCACAGGCAGTAAGGAGGGTGTAAGAAACTACATTACGAGTTTTAGAAAACTGACACACGCCGGTCAACAAACAACTTGTATGCCTGGATGTAGATAACCAAAAGCCAAGTAAATAATTTAATTGTGTGGGCTTTTTATGTGGGGTTATAAGGTATTTTAGTTAATGTGAGCGGCTTTGCTTCTTTAACTCAGGAACTCCAAATTTTTTAAAAGCTTCTTTGGCTTCCTTTACTTTTTCAGGAAAGAGAACAACATTGTCGTATTTATTCAAAGACTTGTTAATACGAACAACCGGAACTTTTTTTTCATTCAATTCAAGTATTTATTTCATAGTTCAAATTTAATATTTCGTATAGTTTTAAACCGTTTTTTATTTAAGGGGATTCCGGCAAAGCAGGATTTTATTGCCTTACTCACTACAGCCCTTTTACATAACAAGCTGTGTTATCAATAGTTTCTTTGGTAAAGCCCATTACTTTTAAAAAACTGAGGTGGCTTTTGTTGGTTACCTGGTGGTAAACAATTCGTTTGATGCCTTTAGAAATAAGGTATTCCCGCTCTTTTTCAAAAATAAAACTACCTATTTTAAAGTCACGAAATTTTTGAAGCGTATAATTTAATTCTACGCTGGCATCACCATTTGCAGATACAGCGGCGCTGAACATATTGGCAATGACAAGGTCCCGGGTTATAACAAAATTAAGGTTATGCTGCAGGTGATTTTTATCAAAATGCGGAAAGTAACCTGCCATATCTTTTTGGTAATATTCCATGAATTTTTGGGCAAGTTTTTCCTCGCCTTTAAACTCCATCAAATCAAAATTTTCTTTTTTGTTGTAAATTTTATACAGGTAGTAAATATTGATAAAAATTAAAATAACATTGGTCAGTAATACCGGGATAGCCAGCAACAGGATAGCATAAATGATAAATGCAATATTGCCGAATGTATTATACCACCTGAACTTAAGGTCATTATTTACTACAAGCGCAAGAATAAGGAATAAGGAAGCAAGGTATCCAAAATAAGGAGCAATAGAAAGGAGCATAAAAATAAAATTGAACTGCAAAGGAAATGAATAAAAAATGAATTGAAATATTTTGCA
>Ga0335397_10008524_pt1 | contig 12903 bp, 9 predicted proteins | sample MAT04_FD_205740 | JGI IMG/M metagenome (GOLD analysis project Ga0335397, IMG submission 205740) | Freshwater microbial communities from Lake Fryxell liftoff mats and glacier meltwater in Antarctica - MAT-04 (spades assembly) (version 2) ...
AGGCACGCCCGCGCGAAGCGCGTGGGCGTGGCACATCAGAAAATCCATTTCGAGGGACATTTCACAGGAAAATCGCCCCGTGATTGCCTGAGCTGTCTCTGCGGCGGTAATGTGGGGACGTGTTATTCGCGATGATGACCACGAGTCGCACATGAATTCCCCGGTGGAAACTCTGAATTCGATTCCTGCGCAGCGATCGCCGGCCGTTCCGCTGGCGATTGTGGTGGCGGTCGGGTTGTGTTTGAGCCGTACGTTTCCCGGACAGTTCGCCGTCTGGTGGATCGGAGCATTGGCGGCGGGATTGGGTTGGTGGGGGCTGCATCATCTGCGTTGGACGCGCTGCGGCGCGGGCTGTCTGTTACTGGCTTGGCTCGCGCTGGCCGCCGCCTGGCATGATGTCTGTTGGACCTTCGTTGCTCCGCGAGATGTTTCCCGGCTGGCGAGCGATGACGGCGTGTCGGTGCGGCTGGTCGTCAAGATCGACGAGCCGGCATGGATTGTCGAAGCCTCCGCCGACCGCGCGGCTCCCACCTGGCAATCCCCGGAACGAACACTGACGACCTGCACAGCGCGAGAACTCATCACCACAACGGAACGATCCGCGATCCACGGTCGACTCCGTCTCACCGTGAATGGCCACTATCCCGAGTTGATCTGCGGCGATGTGATCACCGTCATCGGCAAACTCCGCCGGCCGGCCGCGCCGCTGAACCCGACCGACTTCGATTATCGAACCTGGCTGCAAGCCCAGGGAATTTACGCGTTATTGCAAATCGAAACGGTGGAAGGTGTCCGCCCGGTGATGCAAGAGACGTTGCCGGGCGATTGGTGGGGCCGCGTTCGGCAGACACTGCGTCAACAGGCGCGCGATCTCTTTTCGGCCGCGCTCAGTCCGGAAACTTCAGGCGTGGCGGAGACATTGCTTATGGGCGGCCGGCGGCAAATTGATGAGGAATTGCGGCAAGCGTTTCTCGACAGCGGCATGCTGCATGTTCTCGCCATCTCTGGCGTGAACATCGCATTGCTTGGCTGGTGGCTGACGATTCTCGTCCGTTTGGCGGGTGGAACATCGCGGCAGTCGGTGTGGCTCGTGCTGATCGGCCTGGCGTTTTACGCCGCTATTACAGATGCCGATCCTCCAGTGGTTCGCGCGACCGTGATGGCGGTCCTCGGTGGCTTGGCCCTGTGGTCGGGCCGGCGGGTTTCCAGCGTGCAGATCGTCGCGCTGACGTTGGTCGGCATGATGCTGGTCAGCCCGTCCGATTTATTCCATGCCGGGGCGCAATTGTCGTTTCTCTCCGTCCTGACCATCGGCCGGACGTTATCGGCCTGGCAGGCACGGCAACGCGCGGCCCTGCTCGATGCACCGACGGATGTGACATCGTCCTCCGCGCGCTGGTTCTCTTCCGCGGGTCGGCTGTGGTGGGAAGGGGCGCTCGTGAGTTGCGGCATCTGGCTGGCGACGACTCCGCTGGTCGCGTGGCGATTTCAGTTGGTCTCGCCGGTCGGGTTGGTGCTGAACATCGTGCTGGGGCCGTTGATCGTGGTGCTGATGTGGGCGGGCTATTCCTTTCTCATGGTCGGCATGATTGTGCCTGTCGCGGCGGCTCCGCTCGGGTTGCTGTTCGATGGCTGCCTGTGGTGTTTGATTCGCAGCGTCGAATGGGCGTCGTCGTTTCCCCTGGGACATTTCGCGGTCGCCAGTCCGCCCGATTGGTGGATGGTCGGCTATTACTTCGGCGTTGGTCTGCTGCTTCTGTGGGGGCATGCGGCGCTGGTCCGCAAACTGGCATTGCGCGGCGTGCTGGCCTGGACGGTGATTGGTTTGATCGCGGGCTTGATGCCTGCGCAGCGGGAAGGACTGACATGTCGATTTCTCGCGGTGGGGCACGGGTTGTCTGTGCTATTGGAATTGCCGGACGGTCAAGTCGTGTTGTACGACGCCGGCAGCATGGGGGACTCGCGACGGGCAGCGCGGCTCGTGCAGCAGGAGTTGTTGCGGCGGGGGCATCACCGGATCGACGCCGTGATTCTGTCGCATGCCGACGCCGATCATTGCAACGCCTTGCCGGATCTGCTGGAAGCCATCCCCATTGGCACCGTGCTCATCGGCCCGGGATTTCTCGATGATGACCAGCCACTGCCGTTGGAAATTGTGAATGCCTGCGCCCGGCGAAAAACCACGGTCGGGCTGCTGGCGGCGGGACACCGGCTGGTGCTGCATCCCGAAGTGGAGCTGCGAATCTTGCATCCGTCGGAAGACTTTTACGCCGAGGCGGACAACCCGCTCAGCTTGGTGATGGCCGTCGAATATCGGGGACGGCGGGTGTTGTTAACGGGAGATGTGGAACACGCGGGGTTGACAACTCTGCTGCAATCGCCGGCGATGGTGTGTGATGTGTTACTGTCGCCCCATCACGGTAGCCGGGCCGCGAATCCGCGGGAACTGGCGGGCTGGTCGAAACCGCGGTGGGTGGTTGTCAGTACCAACGACTCCAGTGCGGAGGAACGTCTGGCCGCGACGTATGAAGGCACCGCCGACGTGCTGTCCACCGCAAGCCTCGGCGCGATTGATTTCCGGATCGACACGCGAGGAGCGCTGACGGTCGAGACATTTCGGAGCCAGAGGCGGTAAGGTGGGAAAAAATTAGGAATGATGAATGATAAAGTATCAATCAGCATCAGATTAGGATCGCATCGCTTATACTGATTCATACTTCATACTTTATAATTCATCATTATTTTGATTCGCATTGATATTCGCACCGAGGGACCCACTCATGCCATGTCCATTGTTCGATCTGCGGGGAAAAGTCGCGCTGGTGACGGGTGGGAGCAAGGGGTTGGGGCTGGCGATGGCGCGCGGGTTCGCGGAAGCCGGGGCCGATGTGCTCATCACCAGCCGGCATGCCGACGAATTGCAGGCGGCGATCCCGCAGATTGTCGATGGGACCGGCACACAGGCGCGCTGGTTTGTCGCCGACATGACGCAGCGAACGGCGGTTACCGAATTGGCGAAGTCGGCACTCGAGGCGTTTGGCCACGTCGATATTCTGGTCAACAACGCCGGGTCGAATGTGCCGGAGACGGTCGAGGAAATGACCGACGAGAAATGGGATCAGATTCTCGAATTGAATCTGTCGAGCTGCATGGCGTTGTCGCGGGCGCTGATTCCGCAGATGAAGTCGCGCCAATGGGGCCGCATCATTCATATCTCGTCGATAATGGGCCTCGTATCCAAGGCGGGCCGCGGCGCGTACTCGGCGACGAAATCGGGATTGATCGGCCTGGCGCGGGCGATGGCCTTGGAACTCGGACCGCACGGCATCACGGTGAACTGCATCGCACCGGGGCCATTTCTGACCGACTTGCCGCTGAGTGTCCTGTCGCAGGCCGAGCAGGACGCCTTCGCCGACCGGGTGGCGTTGGGCCGTTGGGGACTGCCGCGCGAGATGGCCGGCCCGGCCCTGTTCCTCGCCAGTGATGCCGGCAGCTATGTCAGCGGCACGGTGATCACGGTCGATGGGGGCGCGCTGGCGAAGTTTTGATGATTGATTGAACTGTCCGCAGAGGAACCGCGATGCGCGTCCGCTTCCCGATCATTCGCCGGTTTGTGATCGCAACCTTGTTGCTGATGATCGCGGACGGGCTGCGCGGGGAAGAGCGGTTGATTTACAATCGCGATGTCCGGCCGATACTGGCCGACAAATGTTTCGCGTGCCACGGGCCGGATGCCGGGCATCGCGCGGCGGATTTACGACTCGATCAGCGCGAGTCAGCGGTCTCCGCCACAAATCGGCAACCGGCGATTGTGCCCGGAAAACCGGACGCCAGCGAACTGATCGCCCGCATCTCGTCGTCCGACTCTGAGCTCGTGATGCCGCCGGCGAGTACCGGCAAAACGTTGACGGCGGAGGAAATCGCCACGCTATCCACCTGGATTGCCAGCGGGGCCGAGTATCAACCCCATTGGGCGTATGTGCCGCCGGTGAAACCGGTGGTGCCGGACGGAGTTCATCCGATTGATGCGCTGCTGGCGCGGTCGCATCAGGCGCGACAGCTTGTGCCTGCTGAATTGGCCGATGGGGCCACGCGGCTGCGGCGGTTGAGTTTCGATCTGGTGGGGTTGCCGCCGGGGGTGGAGGATGTGGATCGGTTTGTGGGAAATGCGAACCCGCAAGCGTATGCGGAACTGGTGGATCGATTGTTGGAGTCGCCCCATTATGGGGAGCGGATGGCGATGCTGTGGTTCGATCTGGTGCGGTTCGCGGACACCGTCGGCTATCACGGCGATCAGGAACATGCGGCTCAACCCTATCGCGATTACGTCATCCGCGCGTTCCATCAGAACAAACCATTCGATGTCTTCACGCGGGAACAACTCGCGGGCGACTTGCTGCCGAACTCCGGCGACGAACAGAAGATCGCTTCCTGCTACAACCGGTTGTTGCAGACCTCTCACGAAGGGGGCGTGCAGGTCAAGGAGTATCTGACCAAGTACGAATCGGACCGCATTCGGAACCTCGGCGGCGTGTGGCTGGGGGCGACATTGGGCTGCGCGGAATGTCACGATCACAAATACGATCCAATTTCTCAGCGGGATTTTTACCGCTTTGCCGCGATCTTCGCCGATGTGGATGATCTGCGGTCGTTCAACGGGAAAGACATCACACCAACGTTGCGCGAACCGGAAATCACCGTCGCTTCGCCGCTGGAGAAAGATCGAGCCGAAGAACTGCGGGCCGAGATCGCGACGTGCGAGCACCACCTTCTTTCAGCCGCGGACGTTTTGACGCGACCGCTCGAAATCACGCGGCGGTTGGAAGAAGTCTGGCGGAATCGAACTCAGGAGTTGGCCCAAGTGGACAATCTCTACCGCTGCATGGTGACGGAAGCCATCACGCCGCGGCCCATTCGCATTCGTCCGCGCGGGGACTGGCTGGACGAAAGCGGTCCGATTGTCGACCCCGGTGTGCCCGACTGGCTGCCCGCGGCGGATGTCGGCGGGCGACGTTTCACACGATTGGATCTCGCCGAGTGGCTGACCTCGGGACAGCATCCGCTCACGGCGCGGATTTTCGTCAATCGCTTGTGGGCGCTCTATTTTGGCACCGGCTTGTCGCGGTCGCTGGATGATTTCGGCGCGCAAGGAGAATGGCCCAGCGAACCGGAACTCCTCGACTGGCTGGCGTGCGAATTCGTGGAGAGTGGGTGGAATATCAAGCACATGGTGCGGCTCATCGTCACTTCGCAGGCCTATCAGCGATCCTCACAACCGACGCCGGAACTCGCGGCACGGGACCCCGAAAATCGCTGGTTCGCCCGGCAGTCCGCGTTTCGTCTGCCGGCGGAATTGATTCGGGACAACGCATTGGAAGTCAGCGGACTGCTGGTGAAACGTGTCGGCGGGGCGAAAGCGAAACCGTATCAACCGGCCGGGTATTTCCAGTTCCTGAATTTCCCCAAGCGCGATTACGCAGCCGACGCCGATGACGGCCAATACCGCCGGGGGGTGTATGTCCATTGGCAGCGGCAATATCTGCATCCGATGCTGCGGGCCTTCGATGCCCCGATGCGCGAGGAATGCACGGCGAAGCGGGCGATCAGCAATACTCCGCTGGCAGCCCTGACGCTGCTCAATGATCCGACGTTTCTGGAAGCGGCGCGAAATCTGGCAACGAACGCGCTTCGACAACCGGGGGCGGATGATGAGCGGCTGAATTGGATCTGGAAGCGGACGTTGTCGCGCGCGGCGCAGTCAGATGAAATCGAGAATTTGAGAAGCGTGTTGGTGGAGAGTCGGCGGGAGTTTGGTGCGTACCCGCAAGCGACTGCGAGTCTGTTGGGGGTTGGGGTGTCGGCGGTGCCGACGGATGTGGATCATGTCGAGCTTGCGGCTTGGACGACGGTGTGTCGCGTGATCCTCAATTTGCACGAAACCATCACGCGAAATTGACGATGACGCGAAATCAAGGTCTTAGCCCCCCGTCAATGACGGGGGGCCGCTGGTGATTGTGGCCACAATTCCCCCGGCGAATCGCCGGGGGCAAAGACGGGATCAAACATGGACTCACCGCGTTCCATTCACCGCCGCACGTTCCTCAGCCAGACGGCACTCGGGCTGGGGGCGATGGCGCTCGCCAATTTGGACAGCGCGCAAAGCGGCGTTGGCGTTTTGGGGTCCGCGAATCGGCAAGCGACGGCGAAGCGCGTGATCTTTCTTTACATGTCTGGTGGGCCATCGCATTTGGAGACGTTCGATTTCAAACCCGCGCTGGTGAAGCACGACGGCGAGCCGATGCCGGAATCGTTCACGGCCGGGCAGCCCATCGCCCAGTTGCAGGGCCAGACGCTGAAATGCCTGGGACCGCAGTTTGGATTTCACAAACATGGGGAATCAGGGCAGGAGATCGCTGACATCCTGCCGTTTCATGCCGCGATCGCCGACGATATCGCGATTGTCCGGTCGATGCATACCGATCAGATCAATCACGACCCGGCACATACCGTGATGAACACCGGCACGTCGATCTCCGGCCGGCCGAGCATGGGGGCGTGGATTAATTACGGACTCGGCACGGAATCGAGTGATCTTCCCGGGTTTGTGGTGATGACCAGCGAAGGGGGCCGCAATCCGCAGCCGATTTCCACCCGGCAATGGTCGGCCGGTTTTCTGCCCGCCGAGCATCAAGGGGTGATGTTTTACTCGAAGGGCGATCCGGTCCATTACATCGCCAATCCGCCGGGCGTGTCGTGGGAAAATCAGAAACGAGTTGTCGATGCCGTGCGCTCTTTGAATCAACAGCGATCACAAGTCGCCCCGGATCGCGAACTGACGGCCCGCATCACTCAGTATGAACTCGCGTTCCAGATGCAGCGCAGTATTCCGGAACTGATGGACTGGAGCGATGAGCCGCAGCATGCCCGCGAGATGTACGGCGTCGAATCGTTCGATGGCTCGTTCGCCGCGAATTGCCTGATGGCACGGCGGCTGGTCGAACGAGGCTCGCGTTTTATTCAGCTTTATCACCGCGATTGGGATCATCATGGTGATCTGGTCCATTATATGAAAATCTGTTGCGGCCACTGCGACCGGCCGGCGGCCGCACTGATTCAGGATCTGAAGCAGCGCGGGCTGCTCGATGACACGCTGGTGATCTGGGGCGGGGAATTCGGCCGCACGCCGATGTTTCAGGGGAAGGGCCAAACTGCCGGTCGCGATCATCACATGCAGGGGTTCAGTATGTGGCTCGCCGGCGGCGGCGTGAAAGGGGGGACGACCTATGGCGCGACCGACGAATTCGGTTACAAAGCCGTTGAGAACCCCGTGCATGTCCGCGACCTGCACGCCACCATGCTGCATCTGCTGGGCATCGACCACGCCCACTTCGCCTACAAGTATCAGGGCCTCGACTTACGTCTCACCGGAGTCGAACCCGCCCGCGTTGTGCATGAGATTTTGACATAGATGAGTCGCGTTCCTTGTCCGCCCGTGGCGGCACGTTTCCAACGTGCCGGCAATTGAGAACAAAGCGAATACACACACGTTGGAAACGTGTGCCACGTGAAATCCACGCTCCACATCTTCAAACGCCTAACGCCGAAGATCTAACGCCTACCTATGGACCCGAACCCGTTCTCCGTGCTGTCCCTGATCGTCGCCCCGGCGATTTTGACGAACGCGTCGTCCGTTTTGGTGATGAGCACCAGTAATCGCCTGGCGCGGGCCGTCGATCGGGCCAGGGAACTCTCCAAGCAACTGGAAGAAACGACCGACTTCACGTCGGTCGAAGCGGAACGCCGGTTGAGAGAACTGGCCGCGGCCGAGCAGCGAACCGTGCTGCTGTTGAACAGCTGCGGAGTTTTTATGTCGCTTTGGGTGGCTTCGCTTCGGCGACGCTCATCTCCTTGCTGGGAGCCGTGTCCGCTCCGATCAGTCATCTGGCGGTGGTGCGGGCGTTGGAAACGGCGGGCGTGGGGGCGGGCCTGGTCGGCGTCGGCGCGCTGGTTTTCGGTTCGATGCTGTTACTGCGTGAAACACGCATCGCCGTGCAGATTCTTTCGGAACGCGTGGCGATGGTCCAATCGCGGGCCGAGCAATTCCCCACGCGGCGGGGGCCACATTGAGTCTGCGATTTAGCCGCGAAAAGGCGCAAAATACGCAAAAAAGTAGTGTCATTGCAGATCGGGCAAAATTCAGAGTTCATCCTCATTTCATTTTGCGATTTTTGCGCCTTTTCGCGGCCAAAAGTCATCGCTGCTTCTTCACGTTAAGAAAATATCGGCACCTCGCGCGAGCCAATTGCGGTCGGGTCTTTTCCATCGGTTGATTTCGATCCGAGCAGTTGGACAGTACCGCCTCGCGGGCCGATGTTGTAAATTGCGAACTGACGGCTATCCTTAGCTGTCAATTATTCAACAATTTCACTCGCCAACGGATTCAGGGAGCACGGAGGCATGGCCGCACCGCTCAAGTTCGCCAAATCGCATGAATGGGTCGCCGTCGAAAACGGCGTGGCGACCGTCGGCATCTCCGCCTTCGCCGTCAAACTCCTCAGCGATCTCGTCTTCATCGATTTGCCGAAGACCGGGAAGAAGGTTGCCGCCGGCGAGACGCTGGGCGAAGTCGAAAGCGTGAAAGCCGTCAGCGACATTTACGCCCCGCTCAGCGGCGAAGTTGTCGAGGTTAATGCCCCGCTCGCCGACCATCTGGAATGGCTGACGGAAGACCCGCTCCGCAAAGGGTGGATGGTGAAACTAAAACTCACCGACGCCGGCGAATTGGCCGCGCTGCTCGATGAAGCCGCCTATCAGGCCCACTGCGCGGCGGAAACGCATTGAGATGTCCGTTGTAAGATTGGATGCCTGGGAGCGCGAATCAAACAAGGATGATTGGCCGCGAAAAGGCGCAAAAATCGCAAAAGGGAATTCAGAGCGGCTTAAGTCCATGCTTCGTTTCACGTGTGTCTTCTTTGCGTTTTTTGCGCCTTTCGCGGCAAAAACTCTGTTTTTCGGTATTTCGACATATCAAATCGTCGAAGCCTGACCCTTTTTAGGTTTAAGGATTCATCGTGCCTTATGTTTTGAACACGCCGGATCAACAGCAGGAGATGCTGGCGAAGATCGGCGTGTCGAGTGTCGCGGATTTGCTCGCACAGATTCCGGCCGGTTGCCGGTTGAGCCGTCCGCTCAACATGCCCCCCGCGCTGACGGAATTGGAACTCGAACAGGAAATGCGGGAACTGGCCGGCCGCAATGTCGGGCCGTCGAGCCGCGTCTGTTTTCTGGGGGGCGGTGCCTACGAGCATTTCGTCCCTGCGGTGGTGGATGAGATCACCGGTCGCGGCGAATTCTACACGGCGTACACTCCGTATCAGGCCGAGGCCAGCCAGGGAAGTTTGCAGGCATTCTTTGAATATCAGTCGATGATCTGCGCCCTCACCGGCATGGACGCCTCGAATGCCAGTTTGTACGAAGGTGGCTCGGCGGTCTGCGAAGCCGTGCTGATGGCGATGCACAGCACCGGTCGCAAACAGATTGTGATGACCGAAGGCGTCCACCCGGAATATCGCCAGGTTGTTGAAACCTATTTAACGACATTGGGCGGCACCGTCGTGACGGCACCGTGCTCCCAAGGGGTGATCGACCCGGCGAAGCTCGCCGCCTTGATCAGCAATCAAACCGCCGCTGTTGTGGTTCAGCATCCGAATGTCTTCGGCCGACTGGAAGATGTCGCGATCGTGAGTGGGGCGGCTCATCAGCAGGGAGCAATCTGCATCCAATCGTTCGATCCGATCAGCCTGGGATTGCTCAAGCGGCCGGCCGATCTGGGGGTCGACATCGCGGTGGCCGAGGGACAGTCGTTGGGAATCCCGCTGCAATATGGCGGGCCGTATCTGGGGATTCTCGCCTGCAAGAAAGAGTTCCTGCGTAAAATGCCCGGCCGGTTAATCGGGCTGACGACCGACCGCCGCGGAGCGCAGTGTTTCGTGCTGAATCTGCAGGCGCGCGAGCAGCATATTCGGCGAGACAAGGCGACGAGCAACATCTGCACGAATCAGGGTTTGATGGCGTTGCGCGCGGCGGTGTACCTCGCGGCTGTCGGCCCGCAGGGTCTGAAAGAAGCGGCCGAGCGGTGCTGCCGATTGACACATTACGCGGCGCAGCGATTCACGCAAGATTCCCAGTACACACTGGCATTCAGCGGACCGTGTTTCAAGGAATTCGTGTTACTCTGCCCTGACTCCGCCGAAGCGACACAAGCGAAAGCGCGGCAGGCGGGCTTCGACATCGGCCCGAATTTCCAGAGGCTCTCCGGTTGGACATCACTCTCGCCGGAAATCCAGGAACGTGGCTTACTCATCGCCGTGACGGAATGCCGGTCGGTCGAAGAGATTGATCGACTCGCCGCCGTGTTAAACCAAAATTAGCGACGCTTCGCAGAAGCGTGGTTCAGAGTTCCGAGCGGGGGACGGGAGTCCCCTGAATCGGCGTGAATGAAAAAACGACCGCACAAACAGGGGACTGACGTCCCCCGCTCGGGATGCACGAAATCAACATGAGAAATCGGCAAGCCATTCGTTCGTTGCAGGATCTGTCGCACGCGGGGCGTCGCGGCACCTGTTTTCCGCTGGCGGATGTCCCGCCGGTGGCGCTCACCGACATTCTGCCCGCGGCGCAATTAGCGGACACCTCACCGGCATTGCCCGAATTGACGGAGGGCGATGTCGTGCGGCATTTCGTCAATCTGTCGACCTTGAACATGTCGGTCGACACTCATTTCTATCCGCTCGGCAGTTGCACGATGAAGTACAACCCAAAGCGGCATGAACGGTTGGCCAAGCTGCCGGGCATTGTCGATTTGCATCCGTATCAGATCGATGACGATTCGCAGGGGATGTTGAAGCTGCTGTATGAGATGCAGGAGATGCTGGCCGAGATCGCCGGGTTGCCGGCTGTCTCGCTGCAACCCGCGGCTGGCGCGCAGGGCGAATTGACGGCTCTGCTCACCGCGGCGGCGTATTTCCGCGATCGGGGTGAGCAGCGGACGAAAGTTGTGTTTCCTGCGAGTGCTCACGGCACCAACCCCGCCAGTGCAGCCATCGCGGGATTCGATTGCGTGGAACTGGCCGGCTCGGCGGATGGCTTCGTCGACCTCGAGGATCTGAAACGCCATGTCGATGCCGATACTGCCGTGTTCATGATCACCAATCCGAACACGCTGGGCCTGTTTGAAAAGGACATCACCACGATCTCGAAGATTCTGCACGATGTCGGCGGTCTGGTGTACATCGACGGGGCGAATCTGAATGCGATCATGGGCATCTCGCGGCCCGGAGATTTTGGCGGCGACATGATGCACTTCAATGTCCACAAAACGTTCACCGGCCCGCATGGAGCCGGCGGCCCCGGTTCCGGACCCATCGCTGTGCGGGCCGATCTGGCTCCGTATCTGCCGGGACCAGTCATCAGCCGCCAAACCAATTCCGATGGCACATTATATTACACGTGGACGACACCTGAAAAATCCATCGGCCGGGTTCGCTCGTACTTCGGCAACATCGGGATTCTGATTCGCGGCTACTGCTATTTGAGGACGCTGGGATCCGCGGGGGTGACCCGGGCCGCCGAGCAGGCGATTCTGAACGCCAACTATCTGCGGGCGATCCTGTCCGACATTTTGCCGACGCCGCACGGTGAACGCTGCCTGCATGAGTTCGTCGCCTCCGCTAAAACGCTCAAGGACGAGCGGGGCATCTCGGCGATGGATATTGCCAAACGGCTGCTGGATTACGGCTTCCATGCCCCGACGGTCTATTTCCCGCTCGTCGTGCCGGAAGCACTCATGATGGAACCGACCGAAACGGAATCGAAGGAAACGCTGGACGCGTTCTCGGCAGCATTGCATGAGATCGTGAACGAAGACGCGGAGTTCTTGCATCAGGCACCGCACAGTTTGTCGGTGAGCCGTCCGGATGATGTCGCCGCCGCGCGGAAGCCGGTGTTATCGTGGTCGGCGGTGAAATAGTGGGAGTTCAGGTTAGCGCCTGCGGCGGACAGCCTGAAGGCTGAACTCCAACGGGCGCTGCCTGTCGACATTGAAATGCCTCGACCATGTCCAAACTCCCCTTATGCCGATTGCTGCTGGAGACGGAGCCGCATCCGGGGGACTGGAACATGGCGGTCGATGCAGCCTTATTAGAATCGGCGGTGAGGGACTCGGTGGCCACCTTTCGCTGGTATCGCTGGTCGGAACCGACGTTGTCACTCGGCTACTTTCAGCGAGACACTGAAGCGGACGCCGCCCCACGCTGGACAGGATTGCCGCGCGTGCGCCGGTTGAGCGGCGGCGGCGCGATTCTCCACCATCACGAATGGACGTACAGCTTCGCCGTGCCCGCCGGCCAGACGTGGTTCCATCATCCTGAGGAACTGTACGACCGCGTCCATCAGGCGATCATCGATTTGTTGAATCGGCGGGGAGGTGGAACCGAACTGCGGGGAGAAACGCATTTGCTGGCCGCTGAACCTTGGCTCTGCTTCTCCCGCAAGGATGCCCACGATGTCGTCTGGCGAGGACGGAAGATTCTGGGCAGTGCGCAGCGGCGGCGCAAAGGGGCCGTGTTGCAACATGGCTCCCTGCTGGAACGGGCTTCGCCGTTGACACCTGAACATCCGGGAGTGTTGGATTTGGGCCTGCCCAACCCGCTCGGTGTGGATGATCTGCGAGCCGTCGTCTCGTCGCTGGCTGAGACGTTCGTGCAGGACAATCTGACTCCGGCGGAGCGATGGCGAGTCGAAGAGCAGTTGTCTGCTAAATGAAGAGATTCTCATGAACTATTGCGGTGATTACCTCCAATGGCATGTTGACAGCCTAGTAGTGGATTGGTAGTTTGGGGGTGA
>Ga0335397_10008526_pt1 | contig 12903 bp, 13 predicted proteins | sample MAT04_FD_205740 | JGI IMG/M metagenome (GOLD analysis project Ga0335397, IMG submission 205740) | Freshwater microbial communities from Lake Fryxell liftoff mats and glacier meltwater in Antarctica - MAT-04 (spades assembly) (version 2) ...
TCCATCCGGGAGGTGCCGACCCGGTCAATCCGTTCTTCATGCTGAAGGCCGCCTACGGCGCACGGCCGATGCCGCTCGAAGCGGTGGCCCTGGCCGGCCCTCCCAGCGCGCTGGCTTCGGTGCTGCCGCCCGAGGAGCAGACCGCACCGGCCTGAACGGCCACTGACTTCGCTGCCACTGAGCCACAATGGGTCCATGGAGATCACTGCCTCGTTGCACACCGTGCTGGATGCCGAGCGGATCTTCGCCGTCGTGAACGACCTCGGGACCTACCCGCGCTGGCTCGACATCGTGGGTCGGGCCGTTCCCACCGCAGCGGACCCCGACGGTGACGATCCGGGGCCGGCGTGGCTCATCGACCTTCGGGGCCAGCTCGGTCCTTTGCGCCGCTCGAAACGCCTGCGCATGGTGCGCTCGTCGGGCGGCTCCACCAGCGAGGTGCGCTTCGAGCGCCGCGAGCTCGATGGTCGCGATCACTCGCCGTGGGTGCTCGAAGCGACACTGAAGGCGTCCGACCAGGCCGGGCAGGTCACCGCGCTCACCATGCGCCTTCACTACGGCGGATCGTTGTGGGTGCCGCTGCTCGACCGGGTGCTGCGCGACGAGATCGAGCGGTCCAAGCCCCGCCTCGTGACCGTCGCCGAGGAACTGTCCGCCGACGCCGGCTGATCAGTCGCGCCGCACCGGATCAGACGCGACGGCTGCGGGCCGACCAGCGCCCGTCGTGGCGCTCGACGGTCACGGCGAGCCCGGCCGAGCGGGTCATCGTCGCCGATGTGAGCGCCTCGTCGATCGGACCCTGCACCGCCACGGTGCCGTCCGCGAGAAGCAGCGCGTGGGTGAAGGTGGCCGGGATCTCCTCGAGGTGGTGCGTGACCAACACCATGGGAGGCCCGTCGGCGCCGATGGCATCGAGATCGGCCACGAACTCCTCACGCCCCGCCAGATCGAGCCCGGCGGTGGGTTCGTCGAGCAGGAGCACCTCGGGTTCGGTCATGAGCGCCCGCGCCAGCTGGACGCGCTGACGCTCACCCGACGAGAGCGAACCGAAGCGGCGGGTGGCGAGTGCGGCGATACCGAGGCGGTCGAGCGATTCGACGGCGCGACGGCGGTCGTCGTCGGTGTAGGTGTGCCACCACGGTTCGAGCGAGGCGTTGATGGCGCACATGACCACATCGGCGGCCACGAGATCGGGGCGGATCAGATCGACGAACGCCGAGCTGACGAAGCCCACCCGACGCCGCAGGCTGCGAACGTCGCAGCGACCGAGCAGCTCGCCGAGCACCCGCACCGAACCCGACGACGGGTGGTCGTAAAGGCCGGCGATGCGTATGAGCGTCGTTTTGCCCGACCCGTTGGCCCCCAGCAGCACCCACCGCTGACCGGGGTGCACCGTCCAGTCGATGTCGTGGACGACGTCGTTGCCGCCACGGTTGACCCGCACGTCGCGCAACTCGATCACGGGCTCCGCGGACAAAGACATCGGTTCATTTCTACACGGGTGGTGGCTGTTATCGTGACCCCTACATGAGCGGTGACCCAGCGATGAGCCCGAGACCCTGGGAGTCCCCGTCGAAGCGATAGCGGGCCTCGCTGCCGTGCTGGTGCTCGTCGCCGCAACGGCGTTCTTCGTCGCGGTCGAGTTCTCCTTGGTGGCCGTCGACCGCAGCGAGGTCGAGCTCGCCGCCGCCGCTGGCGACCGCCGGGCGATGCTGGTGTCGGCCGCCATCAAACGCCTCTCGTTCCACCTCTCGGGCGTGCAGCTCGGTATCACCGTGTGCTCGGTCGGCCTCGGGGTGCTCGCCGAACCCAGCGTTGCCAGCCTCCTCGAGTCGCCCGTCCAAGCCGTCGTGGGTGAGAGCCAGGCCGCCACCGTGTCGGTGATCCTGGCGCTGCTCCTCGCCACCTTCACCCAGATGCTCCTCGGCGAACTCATCCCCAAGGCCATTGCGGTGGGTCGCCCGCTTGGCACGGCGCGAATGCTGGCCCCGGCCGAGCGCATCTACTCGGGCTTCTTCCGGCCGATCATCGTGGTCTTCGGTGGCGCAGCCGACTGGATCGTGCGCCGCCTCGGCGTCGAGCCCACCGAAGAGCTCAGCCAGGTGCGCTCGCGTCACGAGCTGGCCAAGCTCGTCGAGTCCTCCGGCATCGAAGGCACCCTCGAACCGGCCGAGGTCGAGCTGCTCACCCGCACCTTCCGCTTCCGTGACAAGACGGCGGTCGAGGCCCTCACCCCTCGGACGTCGATGATCGCCCTGTCGGTCGACGACGTGGGCGCTTCGCTGCGTGAGTTGTCCATCTCGACGGGCTTCAGCCGCTTCCTCCTGTATGGCACCGACCTCGACGACGTCGTCGGGCTGGTGCACGTCAAGGCGCTCTTCGACATCGACCCCAACCAGCGCGACACCGTGGCTCTGAGGACGCTCAGCACCGACGTCCTGATGGTGCCCGAGTCGCGAAGGCTCGACGGACTCATGGCCGAGATGCGCGAATCCGCCACGTACCTGGCGGTGGTGCTCGACGAGTACGGCGGCACCGCCGGCATCATCACCATGGAGGACCTGCTCGAGGAGATCGTCGGCGAGATCGACGACGAACACGACCGTGGAAACCGGCGGGCCCCGGTGTGGAGCCGCGGTGGTACCTCCATCCTCGGCGGACGCCTCAGCCTCGACGAGGTATCCGACGCCACCGGCCTCGAACTGCCCGAGGGCGACTACGAGACCCTGGCCGGTTTCGTGCTCGACCAGCTGGGCCACATGCCCGTGGCGGGTGACGGGTTCACGTTCGAAACGATCCAGTTCGAGGTGCTCGAGATGGACCGCAACCGGGTGGCGACGGTTCGCGTCACCCAGCCGGTCGAACCCGGCGCCGGTGGCATTGGTTCAAGTGCCATCGCCGGGTCCGACTCATGATCCTGCTGCTCGCACTGGTGCTCGTCGTCGCCAACGGCTTCTTCGTGGCCATGGAGTTCGCGCTCCTGGCCTCGTTGCGCACCCGGATCGAAGAGGAAGGCGGAACCCTGCGGGGTCGGGTTGCCCTGCGGTCGATGGGGCGCCTCGGCGTCGTACTTGCCGGCACGCAGCTGGGTGTGACGCTCGCGTCTCTCGCCCTCGGCTCGGTGGCCGAACCGGCGCTCGACAAGGTCCTTGAAACGTTCTTCCACGATGTGCACGTCCCCGAATCGGTCGGGCACCCCGTGGCCCTCGTGCTCGCCCTCGCGGTGGTGGTGTTCATCCACCTCGTCGTGGGCGAGATGGTGCCCAAGTCGATCGCCCTCGCCCAGCCCGAACGCACCCTGTTGATGCTGGCCCTGCCCGCAGCGGCCTTCGTGTGGTTGTTCACCCCGGTCATCTGGGTGCTGAACCGCCTAGCGTTCTTCGGGTCCCGCCTGTTCGGCGTCGAGCCCGCGGATGAGTTGCGCAGCTCGGCCAGCGCCGCCGAGCTGGGACTGATGCTCGAGGAGTCTCACGGTGAGGGATTGCTCGAGGAGAAGGACCACGAGCTGCTCGTCGCGGCCCTCGGGTTCCTCAACCGCGCTTCGCTCGACGTGATGGTGCCGCGCCACGAGATCATCTCGCTGCCGCGCAGCTCGACCGTGGCGGAGGCTGAGTCGGTCATGCAGGCGAGCGGCCACAGCCGAGTGCTGATCACCGGTCGGGGTCTGGATGACGTGTTGGGCTTCGTGCACGCCAAGGACCTGCTCGCCCTCGCCATCGACGAGCGCGAGCAGCCGGTGCCGCTCGGGTCCATCCGGATGACGCTGACGGTGCGCCCAGAGCGGGCGCTCGGCGATGTGCTCTTGGCCATGCAGCGGGCCCGGCGCCACGTTGCCGTCATCTCGGATGCGCAGCGTCGTACCGTGGGCATGGTGACCATGGAGGACGTGCTCGAGAGCATCGTCGGCGACATCGCGGACGAGACCGATCGCGACGACTCCCCGGTCCGGTGAGCGCCCCCGACCTGCAAGCCGCGTTGGCTGACCAGCTGGGAACAGCGGTGAGCGACCTGGTGCGGCTGTCGGGCGGAGCGAGTCGCGAGACCTGGTCGTTGAGCGCTGGTGGAGCGCCGCTGATCCTGCAGCGCCGCCGGCCCGGTGCCGCCGACCTGAGTGGGGCCGTCGATCTCGAGGTCGACCTGTTGCGCGCTGCGGCGAGGGCCGGTGTGTACGTGCCCCGCGTCCTCGACTCGGGCGACGGCGACGGCGACGGCGACGGCGACGGGTTCGGCGGACCCTGGATGATCTGTGAGCGCCTCGGCGGTGAGGCGCTGCCCAAACGGTTGTTGCACGACGACGCCTACGCCGCGGCGCGGCCGGATATGGCCCGTCAATGCGGTGCAGCCGCAGCGGGAATCCATGCCATCGACACCGCACCGTTCGAGGGCCGGCTGGGCCACGACGAGCCCATCGCCCAGCTACGCAGCATCCTCGACGCCTATGAGTCGCCCAGCGCGGCGTTCGAGCTGGGCTTCCGCTGGCTCGAGCTGCATCCGGCGCCGCAGCGGCCCACCACCGTCGTGCACGGCGACTTCCGAACCGGCAACCTGCTGATGGATCGCGACGGCTTGGCCGGCGTGCTCGACTGGGAGCTCGCGCACCTGGGCAATCCCGTCGAAGACCTGGGCTGGTTCTGTGTGCGGGCGTGGCGGTTCGGTTCGGACCAGCGCGCCGGCGGCTTCGGCCCCGTGGAGCAGCTGCTCGACGGGTACCGCAGCGAATCGGGCCTCGACGTCGGCGTCGACGAACTGACGTGGTGGGAGCTGCTGGGCACCCTGCGCTGGGGAGTCATCTGCGTGGTGCAGGCCCAGTCACACCTGAGCGGCGCCAGCCGCTCGGTCGAGCTCGCGACCATCGGGCGCCGGGTGAGCGAGAACGAGTGGGACACCCTGCGGCTCCTCGAGGAGCTGTCGTGACCGGCGAGCCGCCGCCCAGCCGGCCCGAGCCCGGGTTGCATGGCCGGCCCACCGCTGTCGAGCTCATCGAAGCGGTGCGGGAGTTCCTCGCCGGCGATGTCGTGGCAGCCACCGAGGGACGGGTGAAGTTCCACGCCCGGGTGGCCGCGAACGCGCTGGCCATGGTCGAGCGGGAGCTGGCAGCGGGGGAGGGGCCGGCACTCGAACACCGGCACCGGCTCGAAACCCTGGGGGTGCACAGCGATGGCGAGCTGGCCGCCGCCATCCGCGACGGCCACCTCGATGACCGGTGGGACGAGGTGGTGAAGGTTGTGGAGGCAGCGGTGCGGGCCAGGTTGGACGTCGCCAATCCTCGCTATTGCGGTTAGGGAGTTGCGATCGGCGCTCACGGCGCGCATTCAGTTGGCGTCCGTCGCGTGTCGGCCGCCACAATCAACGGATGCAGATCGGCGTACTTGGTGGAACTGGCCCGGCTGGAAGCGGCCTCGCCGCACGACTCGCCTCGGTGGGCTTCGATGTGATCATCGGGTCACGGTCGAGGTATCGGGCGCTTGAAGTGCGCGACAAGCTCTGCGCGAAGTGGGAGGACCTCAACCTTCCGCTCACCGCCGGGGACAACGCGGCGGCCGCTGCGGCCGACGTCGTGGTCGTCGCCACTCCCTGGGACGCCGCGTCGATGACCGTGTCCGAGGTTGCGCCGCAGCTTCGCGGCAAGGTCGTCATCTCGATGGCCAACGCGCTGGCGAAGGTGGGCCACGAGTTCCAGCCGCTCGTGCCGCCCCGCGGTTCGGTGGCGGCCTCGGTGCAGGCCGCCGTGCCCAAGTCGCTCGTGGCCGCCGCCATGCACCATGTGCCGGCCAAGGAACTCGGTGACCTTCGTCATCCGTGCATCAGCGATGTGCTGGTGTGCTCGGATCACCCCTCCGCGACGGCCACCACGATCGAGATCGTGTCCAAGCTGCCCGACCTGCGTCCGCTCGATGCCGGCGAGTTGTCCAACGCTGCGCCCATCGAGGCGTTCGCCGCGGTGCTGCTACAGATCAACATGAAGTACAAGACCCGCGTCGCCATCCGCTTCACGGGCCTCGACGACATCTGACGTAACGGCCTCGGTCGCTGCGCTCAGGCTCGGCCTCCTTCGTCGGCCTTCTCACGCTGCGCTCCTCGGCGTCGTAACGGCCTCGGTCGCTGCGCTCAGGCTCGGCCTCCTTCGTCGGCCTTCTCACGCTGCGCTCCTCGGCGTCGTAACGGCCTCGGTCGCTGCGCCGGGTAGTTGCCGGCGTTCGTGACGGAGTAGCTTCGGACGCCGTGCGACTTTTCGATACCGCTGCTCAGGAGATCGTTCCCTTCGAGGTCGGTCCGGTGGTGTCCATCTACACGTGTGGCATCACGCCCTACGACTCGACGCACCTCGGGCACGCGGCGACATACCTGGGCTACGACGTGCTGCAACGGCGGTTGCGTGACCTCGGCCACGAGACCCGCTGCGTGCGCAACGTCACCGACGTCGACGACTCGATCCTCGGCAAGTCCCGCGAGATCGGTGTGCACTACCTCGATCTGGCCGCCGCCGAGATCGCCCGCTTCGACAACGACATGGTCACCCTCGAGATGATCCCGTCGTTCGCCGAGCCCCGCGCCACCTCCGCCATCCCCGATATCCGGGGCTTCATCGGCATGGTGCTCGACCAGGGTTACGCCTACCAGGCTGGCGGCGCCGTGTACTTCGAGGTCGCCAAGTTCCCCAAGTTCGGATCGATCAGCAACTACAGCCGGGACCAGATGGTCGAATTTGCCGCGGAACGGGGCGGAAATGTCACCGACCCCCACAAACGTGACCCGCTCGACTTCATTCTGTGGCAGCCGTCGCTCGCCGATGAGCCGGCATGGGATTCGCTGTGGGGCCCGGGCCGACCGGGCTGGCACATCGAGTGCTCGGCGTTGTGCCTACGCGAACTCGGCACCACCATCGACCTGCACGGCGGCGGCAGCGATCTGATCTTCCCGCACCACGAGTGCGAGGCCGCTCAGTCCGAGGCCGCCACCGGCGAGCCGCTGGTGCGGCACTGGATGCACCAGGCCATGGTGTCGATGGACGGCGAGAAGATGTCCAAGTCGCTCGGCAACCTCGTGTTCGTGTCCGACCTGGTCAAGCAGTGGGACCCCCGCTCGATCCGCCTCACTGTCATGGACAACCACTACCGCACGCCGTGGGAGTGGAACGAGCAGCGCATGCCGACCAACGACGAACGCCTGCGCAGCTGGGTGGCCGCCGGCAACGGCAGCGGTGCGCTCGACGAGGTGCGCGCCGCCCTCGACGAAGACCTCAACACTCCCGAAGCCATTGCGGCGATCGACCGCGCTGCCGCCCGGGGGGTCGGCGTGAGCGAGGCCGCGGCGTTGCTCGGGGTGTTCACTAACCGCCCGGTTGCCGTCGGCGGCTAGCGGGTTCCGGCTGGGCCATCGGGCTCACCTCGTCCTGGGTGATCCTGCGGTGAACGCAGCGCCGACAACACATTGCCCGCACGCCACCGTAGCGTGACGGCCGATCTCCCTTCACACTCTGTTCACCAAAACGCGCAGCGCCGGTACCTCAGCGCAGTACACAATGGACCGCAGAGACAACCGGAGATTGCGCCGGTGACCCATCATCAATTGGCGATGTGAAACTGTGCAACGATGAAGAGGAAGGGGAGGAGCGCAATGGCAACCAGAGAAGCGGGTCAGATCCAGGGGCTGTGCAAGGCCGTTCTCTCTCCCGTGTTCAAGTTCGCCTGGCGGGTGCATACCGAGGGCGCCGAGAACATCCCGGGATCGGGTGGCGTCATCCTCGCCCCCAACCACACGTCGGTGCTCGACTCGTTCTTCCTGCCACTCGTTGTTAACCGGCCCATGACCTACGTCGGCAAGGCCGAGTACATGGACGACTGGAAGACCAAGTACCTGTTCCCCGCGATGGGCATGATCCCGATCGACCGCTCCGGCGGCGACGCCTCGGCCCGGGCGCTCGACGCCGCAGCCGGCGTGCTCGATCGTGGCGAGTTGTTCGGCATCTATCCCGAGGGCACGCGATCGCGCAGTGGCAAGCTCCACAAGGGCCACACCGGCGTCGCCCGTATCGCGTTGCGAACCGGCAGCCCCATCGTGCCCGTCGGCATCGTTGGCGCAGTGGCCGTTCAGCCGCCCGACGCCAAGCTACCCAAGCCCTTCATGGAAGTGCTCATCCGCTTCGGTGATCCCATCGACGTGTCGCGCTACAGCGGCCGGGCCAACGACCGCCTCGTGTTGCGTCAGCTCACCGACGAGCTGATGTACGCCATCCGCGATCTGTCGGGCCAGGAGTACGTCGATTCGTACGCCACCAAGTCTCACGAGACCATGCCGGCGGCGCAGACCCACATCCTCACGCCCGAGGCCGTGGTCGAGGCGTTGCCTCCCATGATCGAGCGGCCGCCGTCGATCACCACCGAGGCTGCCGAGCCCCGGTCGTCAACCGATGTGTTACGGGCACGCCCGCTGGTCGACCTTTCGTTCTGATCAACCGGCCGCTCTCGGCCGAACTCGATCGGGGCTGCGGGCGGACGCCGGTAGCATGACCGCCATGTCCGAGATCACGATCACGCTGCCAGATGGTTCCGAACGCAACCTCCCCGAGGGTGCGACCGGTGCCACCCTGGCCGCAGAGATCGGACCCGGTCTGGCCAAGGCGGCGCTCGTCGTCGAAGCCGACGGCGAGGCCATCGATCTCAACGCCCCGCTGCCCGATCACGCCGCGGTGCGGTTCGTCACCGACCGCGACGATGCGGCGCTCGTCCACATCCGCCACTCGTCGGCGCACGTGCTCGCCCAAGCCGTGCTCGAGATGTGGCCCGGCGCCACGTTTGCCGGCGGGCCCGCCATTGACGACGGCTTCTACTACGACTTCGAACTCCCCGGCGGCGACACGTTCTCCGAAGACGACCTCGAGCGCATCGACGCCAAGATGCGCGACATCATCAAGGCCGACCAGCACTTCGACCGCTTCGAGCTGCCGGTCGGCGAGGCCAAGGCGCTCATGGCCGACCACCCCTACAAGCAGCAGTTCATGGATCTCGCGGCGTCCGGCGACGATGCCGACGGCGAGGTGGCCGGCGGCGAGCAGATCAGCTTCTACCGCAACACCCCCGAGTTCATCGACATGTGCCGCGGCCCCCACGTGCCCTCCACCGGTCGGCTCGGCCACTTCAAGCTCATGCGGGTTGCCGGCGCCTACTTCCGGGGCTCCGAGAAGAACCCCATGTTGCAGCGCATCTACGGCACGGCCTGGGCCAACAAGAAAGACCTCGCCGCCCACCTGCACCGTCTTGCCGAGGCGATCAAGCGCGACCACCGCCGTCTCGCTGCCGAGCTCGATCTGGTGTCGTGGCCCGAGGAGCTCGGGCCCGGCCTCGCCGTGTGGCACCCCAAGGGCGCGCTGGTGCGCAAGACCATGGAGGACTATTCGCGCAGCCGCCACGAGACGGGTGGCTACGACTTCGTGTTCAGCCCCCACATCGCCAAGTCGGTGCTGTGGGAGACGTCGGGTCACCTCGATTTCTACGCCGACTCCATGTACCCGCCCATGGAGATGGACGGCGCCACCTACTACCCCAAGCCGATGAACTGTCCGTTCCACGTGATGGTGTACCGCTCGTCGCAGCGGTCCTACCGCGATCTGCCGCTGCGGCTTTTCGAGCTGGGCACCGTCTACCGCTACGAGTTGTCCGGTGCGGTCCACGGCCTGCTTCGTAGCCGCGGCTTCACCCAGGACGACAGCCACATTTTCTGCACGCTCGACCAGGTCGAGGACGAGTTGGCGTCGCTGCTCGACTTCGTCCTCGACGTGTTGCGCGCCTTTGGGTTCACCGACTTCCAGGCCAAGTTGTCGACGCGACCGGCCGAGAAGTCGGTCGGCGAGGACTCGTTGTGGGACCTTGCCACCGACGGTCTGCGCAGCGCGCTCGACAGCGCCGGGCTCGACTACATCGTCGACGACGGCGGCGGCGCGTTTTACGGCCCCAAGATCGACGTCGACGTACGCGACGCCATCGGCCGCAGCTGGCAGCTGTCAACGCTGCAGCTCGACTTCAACCTGCCCGAGCGCTTCGGCATCGAGTACATCGCGGCCGATGGCTCCAAGACCCGCCCGGTGATGATCCACCGCGCGCTGTTCGGCTCGGTCGAGCGCTTTTTCGGTGTATTGCTCGAGCACTACGCCGGTGCGCTGCCCACGTGGCTTTCGCCGGTGCAGGTGCGGGTGTTGCCCGTCGCCGAGGCCCACGCCGACTACGCCCATGAGGTGCTCCGCACCCTCAAGGCGGCCAAGATCCGCGCCGACGTGGTGGCACCGGACGAGTCGCTCGGCAACCGCATCCGCAAGGCCAAGGGTGAAAAGCTGCCCTACGTGCTGGTCGTCGGCGACGACGACGTGGCAGCGGGCACCATTGGGGTCAACGCTCGGGGCAACGACGTCGAACGCGATGTCGCCGTGGCCTCGTTCGTTGATCGGATCACCGCCGAGCTGGCGACGTACCGGTCCTGAACGGGGTCGCCATGCCGTTGCAACACCTGTGGGCCACCTGGCGGTCCGACTACGTCACCTCCGCCGTCGAGACCCGCTCGAGCGACAGCGAAGCGGTCGCCGCGGGGACGCCCGCGCGCACGTTGTTCGAGCGCATCCTGGCGGCCGACGGCAGCGATGACGACAAGCACATCGTCGCCCGCGGCGAGCACTGCTTCGTGTTGCTCAACAAGTTCCCCTACACGTCGGGTCACCTGCTGGTGCTGCCCAACCGCGGCGAGGCGAATCTCGAGGACCTGAGCGAGGCCGAGCACACCGAGCTATGGCAGCTCGTCACCACGTCGGTGCGCGCCATCAAGGCAGCGTTTCAGTGCGACGGGGTCAACGTCGGGGTCAACCTGGGCGCCGCGGCCGGCGGCAGCCAGTCCGATCACCTCCACGTGCACTGCGTGCCGCGCTGGATCGGCGATGCCAACTTCATTGGTGTCGTGGCCGAGACCAGGGTGCTGCCCGTCTCGCTCGACCAGGCGCACCGCCAGCTGCGGGCCGTCTGGGTCGCGTCGCCGCCGGCCGTTTAGGCTCGACGCCGTGACCGAGCCGACGACCCCCAATTCCGTGCCCGAAGGCGGGCCCGATGATTCCGACCTCGTCGCTGACGACGGCGCGGCCCTCGTCGCTGATGATGCCGACCTCGCCGCTGACCTCGCCGCTGACGACGGCGCAGCCATGGTCGCTAACGACGCCGACTTTGTCGATGAGCTGCCGGCCGATCTCAACATCACCGAGTTGTCGGGCGACTACATGCTGCCCAACAACAACCGTCGGCGCATCCCGGCCGCCATCTACTTGGTCATGGCCATCGCCTCGCTGATCCTGTGGATCACCAGCGCCGATTCCTCGCCCCTCGTCAACGACGGGTTCCTGTGGATCGCCATCTTCCTTGGGGCGTTTGCCGTGTACGGCCTGGTTGCCGGACGCACCCTGTTGGTCGACGAAACCGAGGCGCTGGTCACCGCCACCGCCACGGTGGGGTTCCCCATCGGGCACGCATCGGCGCAGATGGTATGGCGTGGCTGGTTGTCCCGGCCGGTGTGGCGCCTGCTCGCCTATTCGGCCGACAATCCCCCCAGCCAGCGGGCGATCATCGTCGTCGATGGCATCAACGGCAACGTGCTCGAGTGGTTCGCCGAGAAAAATCCCGAGGACTGGGCCCAGCCGGCGTCGGTTGCAGTGGGCTCCGACGACTAACACGCCGCGGTTGCGGGCAGTGGCGGAGCGGGCGTCATAGCGGACCGGCGCGGTTCGGCACTGTACGATGGCGCCACAGTTCCTCTATGCTTGCTGCAGTTAGCAGAACCATAAACTGCAGCTAAAGGAGTCACGATGCTCGATGGACGCTTCCGCGGCCAGATCGAGACCTGGGTCAAGCCGATCGGTATGAGTGTGAAGCGTGCGGGCATCCCTGCCGACGCCATCACCGCCACCGGCTTGCTGATGTCGGTCGCCTGTGCCCTCGCCGTCGGTGCCGGTTACCTCCAGCTCGGTGCCCTGCTGCTCGCTCTCACCGGTATTCCCGACACCCTCGACGGTGCCGTGGCCAAAGCGTCGGGCACGTCCAGTCAGCGAGGGGCCTTCTTCGACTCGGTCAGTGACCGTGTCACCGACGCCCTGCTGTTCGGCGGCGTGGCCTGGTACCTCTCCTCGCAGCCCGACATGTCGCGCCACATGCCGGTGCTGGCCTTCGCCGCCTTTGCCACCGCGGTGCTCCCGTCCTACATCCGGGCCAAGGCCGACGCCTTGGGCCTCGAGGCCAAGGGTGGCCTGGTCGAGCGGGCCGAACGCTTCGTCATCTTGGGCTTCGGACTGCTGTTCGACCGGTTCCTGGTCGCCACGCTCGTGATCTTGGTGGTGCTCAACATGGCCACCGCCATCCAGCGCTTCGCCAAGGTGTGGAAACTGGCGTCCAAGCCCATGCCCATGCCGCGACCATCCGCCGCTCGTCGCCGCTCTCGGGCGTCGTCGCCGTCGCCCGCGGCCGAACGCTGGCGGGCCCGGCGCGCCGAGATGCACGAGCGCTCCCGCGCCCGTCGCAATCCCTGACCGGTCGCCATGATTGAGCCCGTTGCCTCGGCCCGCCGCGCGGTGGGCCGGCTCAGTGGACCCGCGATGGTGCGTGCGTACCGTGCCGGCGAGTTCCTGGCCCAGCGCGCCCCCCACCAGGTGGGCGACCCCATCCTGGCCGCGGCCGGGCACCTCGCCGCCATCCGCGGCGGCGACAAGCGCACCATCGTCGAACGCAACCTGCGGCGGGTCTACGGGCGATCCCTCACCCGCAACGAGATGAATTCCAAGGTGCAGGCCACCTTCGAGAGCTACGCCCGCTACTACTACGACTCGTTCCGGCTCACCGCAATGAGCGTCGAGGACGTCGCTGCCGGATTCACGGTCGA
>Ga0335397_10008531_pt1 | contig 12901 bp, 12 predicted proteins | sample MAT04_FD_205740 | JGI IMG/M metagenome (GOLD analysis project Ga0335397, IMG submission 205740) | Freshwater microbial communities from Lake Fryxell liftoff mats and glacier meltwater in Antarctica - MAT-04 (spades assembly) (version 2) ...
CCGTCGAAATTCGTCTTGCCGATTTCCGGCAGATATTTCGCCGGCTCAACGGAATTGGCGCGCTTCATGGCGTCGATCATGACGTTGGTGGCGTCATAGACGTAGGGCGCATAGAGCTGGATGTCGGTGTTGAACTTGGCCTTGTACTTATCCTTGAAGGCCGTGCCGCCGGGCATTTTGTCCAAGGGCACACCGGGCAGCGAGCAGTACTGACCTTCGGCTGCATCGCCCGCCAGCTTGTGAAACTCGGTGGTGCAGCCGCCGTCGCCCATCAGCAACTTTGCCTTGAGGCCGAGCTTCTTCATCTGTTGTGCCATCGGGCCGGCCTGCGCGTCCATGCCGCCGTAGAAAACGATGTCCGCCTTCTTGCCCTTTACCTTGGTGAGGATGGCGGCGAAGTCTATGGCTTTGTCGTCAGTGTGCTCTTCCGCCACCACTTTCACGCCGGCTGCTTCGGCGGCTTTCTTGAATTCCTGCGAGAGCCCTTCGCCGTAGGCGGACTTGTCGTCGATGATGGCCACAGTCTTGGCCTTCAACTGATTCGCCGCGTAGCCGCCCAGCACGTGGCCCTGCTGTTCGTCATTGGCCATGACGCGGAAGGCGGTCTTGAAACCTTGCTGGGTGTACTTAGGATTGGTGGCCGAGGGGCTGATCTGCGGTATGCCGGCATCAGAATACAACTTCGATGTCGGGATGGTGGTGCCGGAATTCAAATGGCCGATGACGCCATTGACTTTCGCGTCCACAAATTTCTGCGCGACCAGCGTGCCTTGCTTGGGGTCGGCCTGATCATCTTCCGGCATCAATTCGAACTTTACTTTCGCGCCGCCGATTTCCATATTTTTGGCGTTGGCTTCTTCGATGGCCATACGCGCGCCGTTTTCGTTGTCCTTACCCAGGTGCGCCTGCGGGCCGGTGAGCGGCGCGGAGTGACCAATCTTTACCGTGATGGTCGGCTTCACCGGTGGCGGTGCGGGCTGGGCTTGCGGCGGTGGGGGCGGTGGCTCTTCCTTGCCGCAAGCCATCAAGGCGGTCGCGGCGATGGTCACGCTGGCGGCGAGGGTGATACCTGTGGTGGTGAAGCGCATGATCGTCTCTCCGGAAATCCGCCACCGATGCGGCGTGCGCGGCGATTGTGCAAGCGGCTTCAGGTGATGTCAATACAAACGAGGCAAACTGCGCACCATGAAAAAAGCCAGCCCGGAGGCTGGCTTTTTGTCGATGACGCGACTGTAGTGCCTTAGTGTTTAAGCACCCAGTCAGCCAGTGTCTTGGCTTCCGCTTCCGTCACGTTGTTGGCAGGCATGGGAATCTGGCCCCACACGCCGGTGCCGCCCTTCTTGATCTTGACCGCCATCTTGGCGGAGGCGTCGGCTTGACCCTTGTATTTGGCGGCGACGTCTTTGTAGCTCGGGCCGATGACTTTTTTGTCTTCAGCGTGGCAGGTCATGCAGTTTTTGCTCTTGGCCAGATCGAGTGAGGCGAAGGCCGGTGCGGTCATTACACAGGCGGTCGCGGCCAGTAGCAACATCTTGACGAGTTTCATGGTAAGTCCTTTGCTTGGTTGAAAAAATTGCCGAATGTGGCTTAAAGGCGTATTTCGAGCACTTCTTGAAGCTGCGCGAAATCGACAATCGGCTCAAGACACTTAACGCCCGAACACACCCAGGCGTTGACAGATGCGCCGAGAGGCTTATCCAGCGCGGCTGGCAGGCCGGTTGCCTCGTTCGGTAGGGCGATGCAGCAGGTCCGCGGCGCGTGCAGCTTGGCGAGTTGCCCCTGCCAGTTGCGCACGTCGGCTTCCGGTCCGCGCAGCACAACGATATCCGTGGGGACGAGATATTCCTCCAGCGCACCCAGCATGGCGCCGAAGCCACCCCTCGCGGCGTGTGGGTAAAACAGCTTGAGCGTGCGCTCGGCGGCATCGAGATAGCGCGATTCACCGAGGAGATGGCCCAGGCGTTGCATGGCAAAAGCGGCGACGCCGTTGCCCGAGGGGGTGGCGTTGTCGTGGCCGGTTTTGGGGCGCTGGATGAGCTGCTCGTGATCGTGGCTGGTGAAGAAAAAGCCGCCATCCTGTTTGTCCTCGAAGCGCTCCAGCAGTGCATCCGCCAAGGCCTGGGCGAAGTGCAAGTCATCAATGCGGAAGTCGGCTTGTAGCAATTCCAACACGGCTTTCAGTAAATAGGCGTAGTCATCCAGATAGGCATTCAGATGTGCGTGGCCGTCTTTGTAAGTGGCCAATAACGCGCCGTCACGCCAGAGTGTGGCGCGGATGAAATCCAGGGCGCGGCGTGCGGAAGCGAGCCAGTCATCGCGCTGGAACACGCGGCTAGCGTGGGCCATACCTTCGATCATCAGCGCGTTCCAGCTCACTAGGATTTTTTCGTCGCGGCCCGGATGTACCCGCTGTTTGCGCACGTCGAATAACTTTTGCCGTGCCGAAGCGACGAGCTGCTGGCATTCTTCCAGCGATTTGTTTTGTGCGGTGGCGATGGTGTCGAGGCCGCGCGCGACATGCAGATGCCAGTAATGCTCTTCGAAGTTCGGCGTTTGATCGAGGCCGAAATGCGGGGCGACGACGGCGTACTCGTCGGGTGTCAGGTGCGCGCGTACTTCGTCGGGCGTCCACACGTAGAACTTGCCTTCGACGTGCTCCGAGTCGGCATCGAGCGAGGAGTAGTAGCCGCCTTCGGGCGACTGCATATCGCGCATCGCCCAGGTCGCCGTCTCGTCCGCCAGCTTGCGAAACAGCGGATCGCCGGAAATCAGCCAGGCATCCGCACACAACCGCAACAACGGGCCGTTGTCGTAAAGCATTTTTTCGAAGTGCGGAATGAGCCATTCCGCATCGACGCTGTAGCGACAAAAGCCGCCGCCCAACTGGTCGTAGATGCCGCCTTCGCCCATGCGGCGCAGCGTCAGGAGCGGAATGTCGCGGCAAGGCGCCTCGCCCGTTACGGCATAACGGCGCATCAACAATTCCAAATCGGTCGGATGCGGAAATTTCGGCGCGCCGCCGAAGCCGCCAAAGCGTGCATCAAAATTAGACGCCGCGCCTTCAACGGCGGCTTGCAGCGGCGCGTCGTTGAGCGTGACGCCCGTCGCCGCGCTCGCCTCCGGACGCATGCGGCCAAGGATGCTGAGTAGCTCACCATTTTGTTTTTCGATGTCGCCCCGCTTGGTGAGGTAGGACTCGGCCACGCGCTCCAACAGCGTGGGAAAGCCGGACAGCCCATAACGCGGTGTCTTGGGGAAGTAGGTGCCGCCAAAAAACGGCGTGCCGTCCGGCATCAAAAACATGGTCAGCGGCCAGCCGCCGGAACGGTTGGTGAGTACCTGGTGCGCGGTCTGGTAGATCTGGTCGATGTCCGGTCGCTCCTCGCGGTCGACTTTGATATTCACGTAGAGCCGGTTCATCACCGCCGCCACCGCGACATCCTCGAAGGATTCATGCGCCATTACGTGACACCAGTGGCAGGCCGAATAGCCGACGGAGAGGAGGATGGGCTTGTCCTCGCGCCGCGCCTTCTCCAGCGCCTCCGGCCCCCAGGGATACCAATCGACGGGGTTCTCCGCGTGCTGTTGCAGATAGGGTGAGGTTTCCTGAGCGAGGCGATTGGACATGGCGGCGAGGTGCTGACGAAAAGTAGACCATTCTAGTCAAGTTTTTGCCGCCTGTCTGTCGCGCGCACTCATTCGGCGGCACCCCTAGCCATTAAAAGCGGGGCTGCTAAACTGTCCGTCGATACAAAACCAACTTTTGGAGATGCCATGCAAGTGAATAGCAAATGCGGCAATAGCCGGCGCAGCCTGCTGCGGGCTGCGAACTATGCGTTGGCGCTCATCGGTTTGCTGAGCCTGCCGGCCTACGCCGAGTCGATGGAAGAGCGTTTGAAGGCGACGCTGGCGACGCCCGCCACGCGCACTGCCGCAGTCGTCGCCGGTAAAAAGGCCGCGTTCTTTTGCGTCAATTGCCATGGTGACGACGGCATCAGCAAACAGTCCGACGTGCCCAATATGGCCGGGCAGCATCCGGTTTATCTGTTCGGAGAACTCCAGAAGTTTGCCAATGGCCAGCGGCGCGACGAATTCATGCAAGGCCTGATGAAACTTATTAACGACACCGACCGCCTCAACATGGCGGTGTATTACGCCAGCCTGGACGCCAAGCCAGCCGGTACCACCACGTCCACTGCGGGCCGCGATCTCTATGCCAAGCTTTGCGTCGCTTGCCACGGCGAGCGTGCGCAAGGCAGCGAGAAGTTTCCGCGCCTTGCCGGCCAACAAGTCGCGTACCTGAAAAATTCACTGACGCGCTATCGAAATCGCTCGGGTAATCGCATCGACCCAGGCATGGCTGCCGTCACGACCGGCCTCAAGGACCTGGATGTTTCGGAGCTGGCGATTTACCTTTCTGCCATGCGTTAAGCGCAGTCGGCGAGTTGGGTGGAACACCACCCAGTAGCCTACTGCGATCTACGTGCTGATCGCCGGCGCGGCAAGTTCCGCCGCCCTTGCCGTATCCCTGCGAAACCTCGGTTGTGAATGAATTGAGCGAGCTTAGCCGGCGGGGCGGAAAACCATCAGGCAATACACGAGAATCAATGCGCCAAACGCCGGTATGCCCAGCCAGAACCACCGGCGCGCATCGCGGTGATACTCGGCCGGTAGATCGCTCCCGGCCGCTGACGCTTGCTGCGCCATATCGCGCATGCGCAATTGCAGCCACACCACCGGCAACCAGCAGGCGCCGGCCAGCGCATATAGCACCAACGACCAGGCCACCCAACCGTGCGTGAGCGGATAGCCGGCGAGGTGTGCGAGCCAAAAACCGGTCACGGGTTGCAGCACGATGGTGGTCGTCGTAAATACCCAATCCGCCCACACCACACGCTGCATCACTACCGCAATGGCGCGCACATCGCCGCTGCGATCGGTGGCCCATTTGAAATATGCCGTGCCTAGCCCGGTGCCGAACAGCACGGTGGCGCTCAGAATGTGCAGCCATTTTAGCCAAAGAAATTCCATCACCGCCAGACTTGCTTCAGGCTCAAGCCGACGAGCGCAGCGAGATATTCGTCTAGCTTCAGCAAGCCCACGCAGGGCATCGCGCCTTCCAGCCGCAGTTGCCCAGAGGCCAGCTTGCGTGCCAACGCGATCGCCGCCCCGCAGGGAATTTGCGGGCCGTGATTGTTGCTTGCAACGAGACACCAGCGTCGCGTGAGCGGCGCGCCTTGTTGGTCGAGACCGCGCAGTTCCACATGCATCGCGCTATTGTCGCTGCCGAATGGTTCCAGCAATTGGTTCAGGCGGCGCAGCGTTGGTGCCCAGGGCAGCAGGCTCTTCATCCAGCCTTTGCGCACGAAGCTGGATAGCAGCCACGTGGCGAGGTGCGCGATGGGGTTACCGACGCCGGCATGGAATGTCACTGTGCGCACGCCGGGGTAGCGGCGCGGGAATAAATCGAGATCGGGGACGTCGCAACTGGCGAGCAAGCGCCTGCCTACCGGGGCGGGATAATCGTGCAGCTTCAAATCCTGCCAGCCGTAAGTGGTGCGTTCCGCGCCGTCTTCAAGGCGGTGGAATGGCTTGCCGCAATAACCGAACACCGCTTGCATGGTGGCCAGCCCCGGCGTTTTAGCGCTTGAGCTGATGCCCTGGCGGATTTCATGCAGTGTGGAGAAGTCCGGCAACAGCGCGTCTACAGCCGCGCCGGCGAGCGCCGGTACCGAACTCGCGCCGCTCACCAGCAGCACGCCGTTGGCGCGCGCGGCCTGGTCGAGGGCACCTATGCCGCAGACAAAATCGCGCGCGTCGGCGAGATCAATGTAATTGCAACCGGCTGAAATGCAGGCCGCTGCGACGTCGTAACCCTGTCCCTGAAACGGCCCGGCAGTATGGATGACGGTATCGACGTTCAGTTCGACGAGGCGTCGATTCAAGTCCTTCGCCTGCGCATCGAGCGCCACGCCCGAGGCATTAGCCGCACCAAGCGAGACGCAGAACGCCAGCGCACGCGCGGCATCCCGCCCCGCGATGATGAGACGGATCGTGTCATCGCCCGCTAGCGCGCGACAAATCGGCTGGCCGAAATTGCCATAACCGCCGAGGACCAGGACGGTATGCATCCCTCCGGAGCAGTCCAGCTGGTGCGGCTTAGCGGCGTTTCAACTGGCTCACATCACGGACTGCGCCGTTGGCGGCGGAAGTCGTCATCGCTGCATACGCCCACAGCGCTGCAGACACGACGCGCTGCCGATTTACTGGCTGCCAGGCCTTGTCTCCCTTGGCCTCCATCGCCGTACGACGACGTTCCATTTCGGCATCGCTGATGGCGAGGTTGATGGTGCGATTGGGGATGTCGATGTCGACAATGTCGCCTTCTTCCACCAGGCCGATCTCGCCACCTTCTGCCGCTTCCGGCGAGCAGTGACCGATGGCCAGGCCGGAGGTACCGCCGGAGAAACGTCCGTCGGTGAGCAGCGCGCATTGCTTGCCCAGCCCCTTGGATTTCAGATACGACGTCGGGTAGAGCATTTCCTGCATGCCTGGGCCGCCCTTGGGGCCTTCGTAGCGCACGACCACGATGTCGCCCGGCACGATGTTGTCGGCGAGAATCATTTCCACCGCGGCCTCCTGGCTTTCGGCGATACGCACGCGGCCTTTGAATTTGAGAATGCTGTCATCGACACCCGCCGTCTTAACGATGCAACCGTCGCGCGCGATGTTGCCATGGAGCACGGCCAGCCCGCCGTCTTGACTGTAGGCGTGAGCCTTGTCGCGCACGCAGCCGTTGGCGCGGTCGACATCCAATTCGTTGTAGCGGCGGTTCTGCGAGAAGGCCACTTGCGTCGGCACGCCGCCCGGCGCGGCGCGATAGAAGGTGTGAATGGCTTCGTCTTTGGTACGCATCACGTCGTACTGCTCGAAGGCATCGCCCAGTGTTTTGCTATGCACGGTCGGCACGTCGCGGTGGATGAGGCCGGCGCGATCCAGTTCGCCCAGGATGGCCATGATGCCGCCGGCGCGATGCACATCTTCCATGTGGTATTCCTGCGTCGCCGGCGCCACTTTGGCGAGGCAAGGCACGCCGCGCGAAATGCGGTCGATGTCTTTCATGGTGAAATCCACGCCGGCCTCGCGCGCGGCGGCCAAAAGATGCAGCACGGTGTTGGTCGAGCCGCCCATTGAGACGTCGAGCGTCATGGCGTTTTCAAAGGCGGCGAAGCTGGCGATGGCGCGCGGCAGCACCGAGGCGTCGTCGTTTTCGTAATAGCGTTTGCACAACTCCACCACCAGACGGCCGGCGCGCAGGAACAATTCCTTGCGGTCTGCGTGCGTCGCCAGCAGCGAGCCGTTGCCGGGCAGCGCCAGGCCCAGCGCTTCGGCCAGACAGTTCATGGAATTCGCGGTGAACATGCCGGAGCACGAGCCGCAGGTCGGGCAGGCCGAGCGCTCGTATTCCGCCACATCCTTATCGCTCACGTTGGAATCGCCGGCCTGGATCATGGCGTCGATGAGGTCGACGGCGATGATCTTGATACCGCCGCCGATCTGCTCGAGCTTCACCTTGCCCGCTTCCATCGGGCCACCGGAGACGAACACCACCGGAATGTTCAAGCGCAGCGCGGCCATCAGCATGCCGGGGGTGATTTTGTCGCAATTGGAAATGCACACCATCGCGTCGGCGCAATGGCCGTTGATCATGTATTCCACCGAGTCAGCGATCAACTCGCGCGACGGCAGCGAGTAGAGCATGCCGCCGTGGCCCATGGCGATACCGTCGTCGATGGCGATGGTGTTGAACTCCTTGGCCACGCCGCCCGCCGCCTCAATCTCGCGCGCCACCATCTGGCCGAGATCTTTCAGGTGCACGTGGCCCGGCACGAACTGCGTAAAGGAATTCACCACGGCGATGATGGGCTTGCCAAAGTCACCATCTTTCATGCCGGTAGCGCGCCACAAGGCACGCGCGCCGGCCATGTTGCGACCGTGAGTGGTAGTGCGGGAACGGTAGTCAGGCATGATAGTGCTCCGGGTTCGATATGGGGCTATGTGTGGCTATGGGTGTGGCTGGGCGACTGAGGGCGATATTGTAGCGCGTCGACCCTCGTTAGCTGCGCATGGCCGCTATGGTAGAAGGGCTTTTGCACACCGTTCATACAGATAGAAGTTTCAACCTTCAATCTGTATGAAGGTTAATCGTAGCCACCCTCGCGCTGATGCCGTATGGCGAGGATGAGCGCCGTGTCCGAGACCACGTCGTAACGATATAGCGCAACGTAACCGCTGCGTCCACGCGAGATGACCAGTTCTCTCAAGCCGGGTTCCGATTCGCGACCGATGAGAGGATGTTTTTTCAAGACACTCAAACCATCGATGAGAACGCGCGCCGTCGCGCCGGCGGCGTGGGCATCCTGTTCAATCATAAACTCGGTGAGTCGCTTGATGTCGTCCAGCGCGGCCGGCGCAAAGGCGAGGCGTGCCAAGGTCGCGCCTAGAGCTTGCGCTTCTTCGGCTGGGTAGCCTTGCGACCTTCGGCCTTGGCCAGGACGTAGCTGAAGACTTCGTCCGCGTCATAGACCAAGCCGTATTGCGCCACTTCTTGCTCCGCCCGCAAAGCGGATGCGACGAACGCTTGCCGGCGTTGTGCCAAGTCAGTCTGGGCGGCGATGGCCTCCACCATCCAGGCGTGAGTCGTTTTGCCTGCTGCCGCAGCGGCGGCCACAACGCGGTCTTTCAGTTCGTCGGGGAGCTTAATAGTGGTGGTGGCCATAGTGAGCAGCCATGCTGACGCCAAGCAGGAAGGTGATACCAAAGTAACACCAGGAATAACTTGCGTCAATTTCTGTCCGGAAACGTCGGTGAGCGGGGCTGACGGAGGCTGAAGGTGGGCAGCCCCGCTGATATCATCCATCCACCACCCAACCGCCCAACCACGCTGAGCCGTCATCGACCAACGCCATGTCTGAAATCTGGAACGAACTGCGTCCTCAGCTCGAATTCATCCATCGCCCATTCCCTATCGAGGCCGTCGCGCTGGCCTGCGTGCATCGCGACGAAGTCGCGCCGCACCTAATAGCCGCGCTGGAGCAGACCGGCGAGCATCCCGAATTGGCGGACGGCGATTACATGCTGCACCTCTACGCCATGCATCTCCTGGCCGCGTGGCGCGATGGCCGCGCTTATCGCCCGCTGTTGCGTCTGGGGCACTACAGCGACGACGTGCTGGAAGGGATGATGGGCGATACCACCACTGATTCCTACGGCCGCTGTCTGGCTTCAGTGTGCGACGGCGACCTCGCGCCGCTCAAGGCGCTGGTCGAAGATGTCGATGCGGGGTTCTGGGCGCGTGGTGCCGCGCTGGAAGCCATGGCGGTGCGCGTGCTGGAAGGCGACGACGACCACGCGACGCTGGTCGCTTACCTTGCCGAATATGGCGACGCCGAAGCGACGCGTCTACGCGTGCCCGGCGCCGTGATAAGCGAACTGGAATTTCTCAACTGCATCGCCAATGTGGCCGCCGACATCGGCGCCGCGTCGCTATTGGAACAAATACAAGGCTGGTTCGCCGACGGTCTGCTCGACGGCGTGATGATAGAAATGCCCTGGATAGAGGAGCATATATCGCTATCGCTGGACGAGTGTCGCGCGAGTTTGCCGTTGGACAAGCGAGGTTATGTGCGCGATGTTGTGCAGGACATGGGATGGTGGGCGAGCTTTACCGAGGATGATGACTCGCTGGATGAATATGACGAATTCGACTTCGAGGACGACGACGCGTTTGCTACCGACACCTATGTGCGTGACGGCCCGAAGATAGGCCGCAACGATCCCTGCCCCTGCGGCAGCGGCAAGAAATACAAGAAGTGCCATGGGGTGAATGCGTAGGGTGGATCGAGTCAGCGCGAATCGGCCCAGCGCGAATCGGTTAAATTCTGGAGTCAGGCCTTGCGCAGATAGCAAACCTTCAACATGAAGCTGCCCGCATCCATCTTGCAGTCCACTTCGTGATCGCCGCTGCCCACCAAGCGGATGCTCTTCACTTTGGTGCCCATCTTCAGCGTGATGGATGAGCCCTTCACCTTGAGGTCTTTGATCAGCACCACCGCATCGCCATCGGCCAGCACAGTGCCGTTGGCGTCGCGCACCACCGCATCGGCGTCGGCATCCGCACTCGCCGATGCCACCATCGGCCACTCATGGCCGCAATCCGCGCAAACATAGTTCTCGCCGTCGGGGTAAACATTTTCTTTGGTGCATGTGGGGCAGCGGGTGACAGCTGTCATGATTCGTTCCGGCGTTGAGTATTGGGGACTTGAGGGTATCGCCAACTGCCTGACGATCGCAAATCGGCAGCAGAATTTTCATTGAGGTTTAAACCCTGGCGTGCCTCAACGCTCCGAGAAGATGTCCGGAGAGCCGCCCCCAGCTTGTCTGAGGCACCGATGGCAATGGAAACTATTGACGCTGACCCCGTTTTTGTTGTTTTTGGTTTTTGCCCCCGTTTTTGCCCTTGATGTTGCACCTAACGAGGCTGTAGAAAAAGTAGTTGAGGGGTCTTGACCCGAATGGCGCTTACTTAAGCGGATCCATATTCGATGTAGGGTGGGTTAGGCACGCCGTTTGTGCCGTAACCCGCCAGATATGCCGCCAGGCACTCATTAAAAAGTGCGTTGTGTTGCTGCGCAACGCTTGGGGGTTACGCAAAAAACGCTAACCCACCCTACATTTTGGCTTAAGTAAGCGCCACTCGACGCTGACCCCGTTTTTCCACTTGGCATGAATCCGGTGGTTCGATTGAACGCCGCGAGAAGGAGAAACGGGCGGCCTACCCGCGCGCGCGACCCGATGTGCGCTACCGGTGCGAATCGCCGACTTCTGGCAGCGTACGGACGAGCGGTGCCGGAAGCGGGATGGTCATCGCTTCGAGGGTGGGCGATCGGATGGTGTGCAACCGTAGTTCTTCAGGCGGGCGAAGCCGAAGGGCCGGCCCAGGCCGAAGCGCTCCTTGCCCATACGCTGCAATGGCCGGGCAGTCACCGAGCCGATCTTCTTGCCGTCGAAAAATACTGGGGCGATGCCCTGAAAGCCGCATCCAAATTGCCTCTCCGGCCTGTTGTTCCAGCGCGTTGGTGTGCGCGCAGGTGTTGCACTAGCTGACGCTCAATCAAACTTCCGCCAATTCTCTAGCAGCGCGCTTTCGTGGTGCTCTGGGTTTTTTGATGGTGATGCGTGGTTCCAACCCGGCGGCGGTTGCCATGTCCATCAAGGTTTCCAGAGAGAACAGGTTGATTTTGCCGCGCATCAGATCGGACATGCGAGGCTGCGTGATGCTGAAAAGCTGGGCGGCCTCGGTCTGAGTTTTGCCGCTCTGCTTCGCCCAAGCTTGCAGCGCCATCAGCAACTCAGCGCGCGAGCGCATGCTGGCGGCCTGCTGTGGGGTGTCTTCGATCGCATCCCAAACACTCTCGAATCGTTGCCGTTTGCTCATGGCTGTTTCCTTATCAATTCTTTATAGCGCTTGCGCGCCAACTCGATGTCCTTGTCGCTGGTTTGCGCCGTTTTTTTGGAAGCAATGCAATACAAGCGCGTTGCCAAGGAACTCGGTCGCCTTCATCATCATGGGCTGAATATACAATAACTTGTAAAAACTTGGAATCGGCGCGTAAGGAAGAAGGATGGGGTGTGGCTGCACTCGACGCGGAGAAAATGGCTAGAGCGATGCCCGGAAAGCCGCATCCAGATTGCCTCTCCAGCCTGTTGTTCTAGCGCGCGACAATGGCGATGGGCGATTTTTCTGCGACGCGACGTGCGCGCAACTGGCCGCAACCGCCATCGACATCCTGCCCGGCCGATTGGCGCAGCTTGGTGAGTATGCCGCGCTGGTGAAGATGGCGTGACATCGCGGTGGCGCGCGCCCAGGAGGGGCGCTTATAGGCGAGGCCCGTGACGGTGTTGTAGGGAATGAGGTTCATCACGGCGTGTTTGCCGGAGAGGAGTTTGACGATGCCAGCGAGTTCTTCGTCGCTGTCGTTGATGCCGGCCAGCAACGTCCATTGATACTGAATGGGGTAGCCGGTGGCACGGGCGTATTCTTCGCCGAGTGCCACTAGTTCGGCGGGGTCTATGCGCGGAGCGCGCGGCAGCAGCTCAGCGCGCAGATCGGCGCGGGTGGTGTGCAGCGAAAGCGCCAGGGCCGGCTTGACGCGGCCTTGCGGCAGGCGTTCAAAAACGCGGTAGTCGCCGACGGTGGAGAAGACCAGATTCTTGTGGCCGATGTCGCCCACGGTGCCGAGCAGCTCGATGGCGTCGAGCACATTGTCGAGGTTGTGCGAGGGCTCGCCCATGCCCATGAACACGACTTTTTTGACAGGCCGCTGGCTGCGGGTGAGCGCGATTTGCGCGACCATTTCTGCGCTGCCGAGCTGGCGCAGCAGGCCGCTCTTGCCTGTCATGCAGAACACGCAGCCCACCGCGCAGCCGACTTGCGATGACACGCACAAGCCATCGCGCGGCAGCAGCACGCTTTCCACCGTCTGACCGTCAGCGAGTTCGATGAGCAAGCGCGCGGAGCCATCTTCGGCGGGGTGTTGCGAAAGCAGACGCGCGAGTCCATACAAGTCTGCCCGCAGCGCCGGCAGTGCATCGCTCAGTTGGGCGGGAAGGCAGTGCTCCGGCCGGCTTTTGCCGCTCTCCAACGGCAGCGCCCGCGTCCAATTACGCAGCAGGAATTCCTCGTGGCAGGGCTTGGCGCCGTGGCCGCGCAGCCGTTGGCGGATGTCGTCGATTTGCATGGGAGGAGGAATGTTAGCACCGGCTGAATCGTCAGCAGGCATTGCTGCTCATTCCATTTCAAAAGTGACATGTAGGATGGGTGGAGCGCCCGGATCTTTGG
>Ga0335397_10008536_pt1 | contig 12896 bp, 9 predicted proteins | sample MAT04_FD_205740 | JGI IMG/M metagenome (GOLD analysis project Ga0335397, IMG submission 205740) | Freshwater microbial communities from Lake Fryxell liftoff mats and glacier meltwater in Antarctica - MAT-04 (spades assembly) (version 2) ...
TGAAATAGTTGCCTGCGATCGCGCTTCCCACAATAGCGACTGTAATTCCAGAAGCAATAATTGCCATCTTGAGACTGAGCCGATGCTTTGGAACTGTTCGCAGCGCTGGCGCGATCGTGATCTCGGAAGGTGCTTCAGTTACCTGCTCTGCTTCAATTGATGGAGACTGCACAGAGGTGGGAAGAGACCCAAGGGCTGGGCCTGGAGCCAGAGGTGGTAGCGGTGCAACGTCGTCTGGCAATTTAGTCGAACCTTGCGGTTCTAAAGCTTGAGGAACATTCTGACGGTCCGAGTCAAGCGTTTTGTGAGAATTATTAGAATGGATGGTGGCCATGGTGATGCCCTTCCCTGATTTAAGATGTGATACGGGTAGATACGGAAAACGGAAAATATAGCACGTTAAGGAATTGGGGGCTGAGTAGCAATGGAACAGTGGCAGCACTTCCTGTAGCGATGAAATATGGGCGTTACGACACAGTCTGTTGGTGCTCAGAGAGTTGTTGGGGCACCTTCTCTCGGTGGCAGATTAGGACATGTGGATTCATAAGGAATATCATCTCCCATAAACTTTTGCCATTCATCCATTGTGAGATTACGCCATACCTTCTGGCAAACCATCTCAGCCAGCCTATCGGTAGATACAAGCCAGAGGCGAACAGTATTGTCATAGCTACCTGAAGCTAAATATTTGCCATCTGGAGTAAAGGCAACGGATGTGATACTTTGATTATGATTTTCCAGGACAATGGGAAGTACATTGATTTTGATTTTGCCTGACTTCCAATCAATCTGGTTGATGCGCCACAGCCGGATACTGCGATCGAAGCTGCCCGAAGCTAATGTTTTCCCATCTGGACTAAAGGCTACCGAACTTACCCAAGCGCTGTGTCCTTTCAAACGAACATGAACTGGATACTTCGGATCAAGGTTCTCCAAATTCCATACTTGTAGCTCCCAATCATCACTGGCTGAAGCCAGCAACTTTCCATCTGGGCTGAATGCAATTGACCAGACTCTACCATTGTGATTTTGTAGAACAATCGGATCCGTATCGGGTCGTTCTACATTCCAGAGACAAATTTTGCGATCGTTGCCTGCCGATGCCAAGGTCTTGCCATCTGGACTAAATGCAACGGAGGTGATGCCATCTGTGTGCCCTTTTCCTTTGAAAGAGATTGGCTCAGGCTCAAGTTGATTCAAGTTCCAGAGCTTAACCGTGCCATCGATTTTCCAACTGCCCGATGCCAACCATTTTCCATCTGGGCTAAAGGCAACAGAGCTGACCCCATCTCGGTGTCCTTTCAATTCTCTGAGCCAAACATCCGAAGGCTTTCGTAAATCCCACAGACGGATGTTGTTGTCGGCACTGCCTGCGGCTAGTAACTGAGTTTGGCGATCGGCGCTGACAAACAGCGCGACTCCAAATACCTTACCGCAACGCTTAAAGATTTCCAGTTCAGTGATTTTCGGTTCAGTATCAAGTTGGCTGAGCTTCCACAACCGCACCGTACCATCTTCACTCCCCGAAGCTAGCAGTTGATCCGGCCCATCCTGGGAACTGATAGCGATCGAGCGTACTTTTTCTTGATGCCCTTTCAGAATCCTAGGCTGAGCAATGGGGGGATTCAAATCCCAAAGTCGCACAGTATTGTCCGCACTAGCTGAAGCCAAAAACTGACTGTCTGGACTGAAGGCCACTGAGAAGATATCAAAAGTATGTCCGCGAATAACCTGAGGTGCTTTTTCAAATTCATGAGCATCCCAAAGTCGAATGGTTTGGTCATCGCTGGCGGAGGCTAACATTTTGCCATCAGGGCTAAACGCCAGGGTTCGGATCTTTTCTGTATGCGCTGTGAGGACTTCGGGTACGGCTCGATACTGACTCATATCCCAAAGGCGAATGGTACGATCATCGCTGGCAGAAGCCAATGTCTGTCCATCGGGACTAAAGGCGAGAGCATTAACCTGCTCCTCATGACCATAGCGAACAGTGGGTTCTTTATCTGGTGTTTGAGCAGGCTCTTGCACATCCCAAAGCCATATAGATCGGTCAAAACAGCCCACAGCCAACTGAGATCCATCTGGAGATGTATCGGGGCTAAAGGCAAGAGAACAGACACTTCCCATTTCTCCCTTCAAACTATGTTCCTTTAGCACGATAGGGAATTGATCCGGCTGATGCCAATGCTGCCATAGCTTGACTGTTTTATCCTCGCTCCCAGATGCCAGGAGGTTTCCATCTGGACTAAAGGCAATGCATCTTACTCCTTGGTCATGATTTCCGATCACGGTGCAGACGGCATCTTCGTGATGTAAATCCCACAGCCTGATGGTCGTGTTACCGAGATTAGCAGAGGCTAACCAGTGTCCGTCGGGGCTAAAGGCAAGTGAGTAGACCTCTTTTTCGCAAGCACTATTCTCATGCTGATTATCCAGGGTTTTGGGTTTAGAACCATGCTGCGATCGATTCCAGTTCCATAGCCAAATTTTGCCATCTAGGCTAGCCGCAGCTAGTTTTGTGCCATCTGGACTAAAGGCGATCGAGGAAAATGCACTGGTATGCGCTTTCAATATGTTGCTGAAATGAGACGCACTCAGAACTTTTCTCAGTGCATCATCCACCCGATCTAACACTTGAAGTTTATCCTGCTGATTGAAGTGATATGCTTGCCGCGCTAGCAATGCGGCTACTTCATGTTGTTGCAGCAGTTTTTGCTGTAGTGATTGAGCTGCTAATTCTTTTTTAATTGTGTGGGTTCGATTCATTATTTCCTTATTTATTTTTTGTTCATGTTGATGGCGCTCTTGTTCAATGTCTTGCTGATCTTGCTCACGTTGTCGCTGATCTAAATGGCGTTTTTGCCAATCTAGAATTGGCTGAGCGAGAACATCATGACGAATTTCAAATCGTTCCTTGATTGGTTGATTAGGCAACGGATCGACCGTTTTCAAAATACGATAACCTTCACCAGCCAGAAGATTCAATAGATCAATCATCTCAGTACTATCACAATGAATACGCCCTGCTAAATCAGCAGCAGAATGAACACATTTAGTTTTGGAAGGTGTTACCAGATAGTTAAAGACTTTAAAGATGATATCTTTCTGTTTCTCCCCAAGTTTTCCCATAGCTTGATTCAAGTGCTCATTAACAATCTTTTTTACACCACCTAGGTTATTCAAGGTTTGTAGGCACAGGAACTTTAAATCACATTTTATTTTCTCTGCCCAAATGTACTGCATTACCAATTGGAGCAAAGGGGCTTCAAATTCTTCGTTTCCGGAGTTCCCGGAGGTAGATGAGTCGCTAGTTTCATCCTGAGTACCCTCAAGATCCTTTATGGAGAGGGGCCCAAGCTGATCCAAGACCGCCTCAACCAGTTCAGGGTCGATATCGATTGCCTTGGATGGCTGGTGGGTGGGTTCCTCAATGGGTTTGACCAGATCCGCGATCGTTGGATTTTCTCCCAGTTGCTTCATCTGCAAGAGATGGTCGAAAATACTCGGGATATATGCCTCAAAATGTTTGAGTAAATCCCTTGCCTCATCGCGAATAGAGATCAGGAAATGAACTGGCAGTTCAGAATGATTTACTGCACGAGCAAGTTCAGCGACAAAACTGTCCTCTTTCATACTCGGCTGTTGGTACTGGAAAAATTCCTCAAACTGATCGAGAATGATAAACAAGTGTACGTTTTGCTCGTCTCTGGCAAGGCGCTCTGCCCAGCCCTGCAAGGTTTCAGTCAATGAAGCTCGCGGTTCTGGGGCTAAGATATTGGGAAAGCGTTCTTTGAGATCTGTCTCAATCTGCTGAACTAAGTCAGTCACTGGATTGTTTTGCCAGGACTTGAAGGTAATCACCTCGCTGAGGTTACCCGTCCTCTCCCGAAAGACACGCGCGATCTCCTGGAGAACACGACTCTTGCCCGTACCGTTACCAGCGGATAGTACTGTTAGTCGGGAGGTTTGGAAATAGTCGGCGACAATCTGCTGAAGGTTGTATTCCCCAATAGGTTTGACAATTGCATTTTTTGCTGATACGCGATCCAGGTGCTTGAGTTCTAGTCGATCGTCAAGGATATTGAGGATGCGCTCATGGAAACGATCAAGTTTAGCAAGGGCATCTTGGCGCATGGCAATCAGGAAATTGACTAACAGGTCAGATCGGTTGACCCAGCGAGGGAATTCATCAGCGAATGTTCCCGCCCCAGCTTCTCGGGCGTGATACTGGAAGTATTCCTCAAACTGGTCAAGAATGAGGAACAGTTGTCCAAATCCTTGCCCTCCCCCCAACTTTTTCGTCCAAACTTGCAGGCTTTCAGTCGGTGTTGGCTCCATTTGCAAGTGAGTCGGGTTCATGTTCATTGCTTCGGCAACCGAATCCCGAATCTTCTCCAATAGCTCTTTTAAAGGGTTTTGTTGATGCCAGTCCCTAAAGACGACAACCACTAAGTGAGGTTTACCCGCTTCACGCCTCTGCTTGGCATTTCGGTGGACTATAGGTAGAACACCAGCCTCTAGAATTGAACTCTTCCCTACTCCACTTTCCCCCAACAAAACTGTCAGGCGAGAGACATACAAGCTTCTAGCAATCTTTCTTTCTTGCTCTTCTCGTCCAAAAAAGAACCGTGCTTCTTCTTCTGAGAAGGGAGTCAATCCTGGGTAAAGTTGAGGATTCATATTATTATCTCCAATGATTGTAAAGGGATCTCTTCTCCAAAGCTTCTATCTGCTTGGCTAACTCCAGTCGGTACCTTTCCAAGTCGCTGTCGAGTAGCTCTACGTTCCGCCCACTCCAGAACCCTTTATCTAGAGATCCGATTCTTGACTGATGGATCATCCAAGATTTCTGACCTAAAAGCTTCTTGCCCCAAAGCCGATTGACAATGATCCGCAAATTCACATCACTGGGACTATAGCCCATAAACAAAATATTACTGCTTCTCAAAATCTGCAAAATATCTTTTGGAAATGCTCTTTCGATCTCTTGATTGACCAAATAATTAATGTGTTGATCTTCGGTAATGACAAAGTTATTAGTTACGCCATAGAGCTTAAGAATAAGAGGACGATTGCCGTGTAACACTACTTGATCAGAGGTGATGAGACGAGACTCTTCTCCAGAGGGTGTATATCGAAAACGCCCCTGTGTATTTTCTCCATCTGTCTCCGCCACATAGGATAACAAATCAAATAATTGATTGTTTTTTACAAAGGCACTTTCCAACATGTTATCGTAGTTGGTAGTTACTAACAGTTTATAGGGAAGGGGAAACTCTTTCTTTAGCATTTCTCCTGGAAGGGTAGCAAAAAATTTGTGAAATTTGTTGGTGTGAGATCTTTCTCGAAAGAGTCTATCCAACTTTTGATAGACATTATGGAGACTAGACTCAAACGCGATGTGTTGGGCGAGGCATTGGAGCTTTAACTGTGCAACTGCTAGCGCCTGTTCATGTTCCGGACAAGCTATTGCCGCTCCTTCTAGCAAGGTTTTTCTGAGAGGGCAATCTGCTGGAAGATTCTCGTTACTAACTAGGCAAACTGAACAGGGAGATCCCTGTAAATATTGATAGTTATTAGCAAGTTCCAGATCTTGTGCCAAGTAATCTACTAACTCGATGTTACTGATTCTCTCATTCGATGGCTGCCCGTCATCCAAGTTTATCCCCGAACCAAGAAAAGGAATGACTTCACCATTTTTGAAAGCATTAATAACTGAATTGTAGTGAAGGGAATCCGGTAAATCTAGACTCTTTCTTGGCGGAATGGTTGGTTTTTCCAAAAAGATTGGCAGTAAATCGCTCTGTATTCCCTGCAATTCAAGAGCAATGCGACCAAAATTAAAAGCTTCTCTATAGGAACGTTCTGTGATCAGGGTTGCATAAAAATTGGCGGCAAATTGAATAGCTGCGTCGTCTGTAATATCACCTTTCATACCAATCACATATTGGATATGTTTGTGAATTGCCTTAGCCTGATCTTCGCTATGGCAAGCATTCAAGAAAACACACTCAACTGTATCCTTGAATTGCTCAAATAGCCTTCCTAATGTACTTACCTCCACGGATTGAGAGTTTCCAGACTCATTCTCAAAAACCAAACCCCCTTCTTTTCCATGTCCGCAGAAATGGACAATTTGAGGTTCTTTTTCCTGTAGAAGTGGAATTAAATCGTCAGGTTGAACAGCCAATTCAGGGATAATTTCAAACCGATCTCGGTTTTTAGATCGCTCTATTTTTTCTTTGATTTCTTTGATTTCTCTGTCGGCACGCAATTTTACGTTGTCGTTTGGGTTTGATGTCAAAATCAGAATTTTTTTATGCAGCATTGTCATTTCCTCTTTGCTTTCTTATCCGCGCATTGTCTTTCTAGTGGCAGCTTTATTTTTTGATTCCCCTTTTCCCAAGCTAGGCTGAGGTTCTTCCGTTTCCCCTCGCATTATCTTTTTTGTGATGCCTTCTTTTATTTTTATAGAGTCTTCTTTATTTAAAGAAGATACCATTTCTTCTCTTGTGAGAATGGGAACAAGGGCAACTTTTATAGTATGAATATCTTGCCGTTGTGACTTTCCAGACGATTTACCAGTCAATTCTCCTTCACCTAATTTGAGAAGATCAACACCTAAAACATTGATTTTTAAATCGACCTTACCCTTAGCTTGCCCCTCCAGTGAACTTTCCTGAGAAACTGTTACGTGAATCTCTAATTCCACCTTTTCTAAAAAAAAGATTGGCGTTCCTTCCATCGGTTTTAAGTCTTCTTTGACTTTAGCAATGAATTCACCTAATCCAATTTCATTTGACATTTTAGTTCTCCTAAAAATGCGAATAATGATGCGTTTGTCTTTTCACTTATTAGTCTAGAGTTCTCTGTTTTAAAAGACTGCTTCCGAAACAAAAGCACTCCCTTTTACGATGAGATCTCTGTTCTTTGCAGAAAAATTTATTGCTTCAATCACTGCCGATATGGCGATCGGCGATTCATACCCTAACTCAGCAACGCCTGATTTTCAACTTGCGTTTGCCTGACTACTATTGTCATCTTACGTAGCGAGATAATTTCTTTCCTTTATTATTCTGAATGACTACCGTTTGATTTGCTGCTTGAGTTGATTGATTACGGTACAAATCGTAATCAAAAGGAAAAAACCTGAAGGCGCAAAGGCAATCCGCGATCGCAGATTTTTGCAATAGATTCTTTGATCCTCTGACAGTGCCTAGTTTTACTGGGTTGCCCACCGTTTATGCTGATCGGTGATGAACCCCAAAAGAAGCTTAGCGTTGGAGGAAGAATTCTTTCATGGCACGATCGCCTCGTGATGCAAGCTTACGGCTTCAGCGATAGCGACGCTATCCTGGAGAAACTCCTCACCCTGAATCTGGAACTGTCAGAGAAAGAAAAACAGGATGAATCTGTCATTAGTCCCTGGGCACCTCAAGAGCGGTGATGGGTATAGCCCGTGGGTGGTTCATAATGCTACAACCCCAAGCAGTACCTGACGGCATTTTCAACCTCAATCATTTTTTCGTTTGAGAGTTTACCCGCTGGCGCGTCAGGAAATCGTTTTGCATCCAGTGATCGCACCTGAAACCCTAAAAAGACTGTTTCAAGCGGTAAACCATTATCTTCTGGCAGCACCCGCACATTTGTGGAGTAATCTTTCGGAATGTTGCTGCCCTTCGTACCAACTACAACCGTGATGACAAGGGGTAAGCGATTAATCGCATTGATGGAGAGGACAAGTACAGGTCTTTGTCCAGCTTGCTCTCTGCCTTGAACTGGATTCAAATTAACAAAGTAAAGCTCAGACCGCTCTATACTCATGCGCTCTGCAACCCATCCATCTCCGTCAAGGCAAACTCCTGCTCAATTGCGATAATCTCAGCCTGTATTGCTAGATCGCTGGCCATATTTGATAATTCAACTTCATCCGGTTCTCTAAGCTGGCGGGCAATCCGTTCCAGAAGCCAGAGCTTTTCCCTGCTAGATAAAGTGGCGATCGCTCGTTCGATCTCTAATAGGTGCTTTGAAGCCATGACAACAATATCGGATTTTGGCACATACCATAACGATAACACGGCGGGAAGGCAGCAAACAGTGGACTTAAACTTGATGGGTCGCGCCGTCTTCTTGAAGGTGAATCGGCATCAATTTAAGTGTGCTCCTTGCGGTAAGCCGTTCAGTGAGACCTTTACTTTTTTGGGTCAGCAACGCAAGCAGACAGATCGCTTTGCCGCCATGATTGTGGAGCAAGTGATCCATCGCGACTTGCACAATGTCGGGCAACAAAATGACTGAACGGATGAGGCAGTGAAACCCAACGCTGGTCTCTTGGTCGGAAATGATTACCTGAAATCGCTAACACCAGGATTGCTCTCCGGGCGGATTGTGCAGCAACTCCTGGATATTCGCTTCGATCACGCGGTAACCCACGTTGCCATTCAGCCGTTGCCGTCCCTCATTAAAAATCAGGGTAGGGCTAACAGACACCGTATGTTCCTTTACCAGGTCAAAATCTTTGGCGAGTTGGGCATAAGCCTCACCGCGATCGATCTGCTTCTGAATCATGGAAACTGGCAGTCCTAGCTTCTCTGCAATGGCAAATTGTACGGTGCGATCGCTCACATTTGCCAGTTTGGTAAAAAATGCTTCTCGAAATGCCCAGGTTGCCTTTTCAAACACCTTGTCGTGTGGTTCGACAATTCCCTTGATTTCCAGCAATTGAATCGCATGGAGAAACAAATGACAGGACATGGATGAGGAGGGAATGGCTCCCATCCAAATATCGGGATGAACGGTGATGTGTTCAAACTTTTTGGCAACGTTCTGAACGTGATCGCTATAGCCCTTTAAGCTCCCCTTATCGCGCCAATTCTTCTCTAACTTTTCATGGGCATTGCCAAAAACTGAGACGAAGTGATAATCGATCGCAATCTTGTCTTGAAAAGTCGTTTTCAACTCATCTAGCCGAATTTGAGCAATATATGCCCAGACGCAGAGAACATCAGAAAAGTAGGAGATATGAATAGGTTGCATTGTTACTTCAGTAGTTGCTAATACGAGGAAATTATTCACCCTTTTACAATCCTATATCTTTGCCTCACTTAATACCTAGCTGCCAAGGCTTCATGCAATCCCTATCACAATCAATAGTCAGTTCACAAGGAAGTTTCGTGTTACAAATTTTAGCCTTCTTTAGCTGATCAATAGTAATTTTTGTTTCAATAAAAATGGTGTTAAATAGGTTGGTTCCAGTTAGATTAATGTTATGCCAACTGGAGCCACTGAGATCGGCATTAGAAAGATTAGCCTCATTGAAATCAGCATTATTAAGATCAGCATTTCTAATATTAGCAGAACCTAGTTTTGTGAAGTGAATAATAGAATCACTCAAATCAGCATTGGCTAGATTTACAGCGTACAAGCTAGCGTGACTGAGATTAGCATGATTAAGGTTTATATCACTCATGTCTGCCCCAGAAAAGTTACTTAATTGGAGCAATGCGCCGCCGAGATTGGCACGATGAAGATTTGCTCCTTTGTACTCTTCATTTTGAGTTTTTAATGGATCAAGCTTTCCCCAAGATTTTCTGACATATCTCTCTATTGCTTCGCTAATAGGCTCTCCGTCAAGAGTTGTATGATTGATTCTAGCTTCACGAAAATCAGCCACTCTAAGTTTTTCTCTATAAAGCTTAGTAGAATAAAAGGCATCATCAATATCAGCTTTTTCAAGACCAACACATTCTAGAAACAAAGAAGAATCGCAGCCCTCTAGAAATGACAAAATAAGGGCTTCAGCGCAATTAAGTGACTCTAACTCTCCAGCAGAGAGGTCAGCTACTCGAAGATCTGAATTTTTCAGGTTAGCATCACGAAGATCAGCTTGGCGTAGGTCTGCAAGTCTAAGATCAGCCCCATCTAAATTTGAGTCACTAAGATCTGCGTTGCATAAATTGGCGTAACGTAAATTAGCACAGTGGAGGTTAGCTAAGCTGAGATTAGCGTTGCAAAGGTTAGCATTATGTAGGTCTATCCGGCGAAGATCTGCACGGCGTAAATCTGCTCCATCAAGATTTGCCCCACTTAAATTTATGCCACTTAGATTAATTAATCCTAAATTTGCTCCACTCAAATCTGAATAACTTAAATCAATTTCATTGATAATAGTAGAGTCTTTTAAAAACCTGATTAATAAGCCCTTGCGAAATCCATCAAGTTCCTGTAACGCTACCAACGTTCTAGCGCGTATAATTGCCCGCTGTTTAACTTTATCTTCTTCCAGCCCATTCATATCTAAAAACAACCTTGCTATTTGCTCTATATATCCTTTAAGTGCTTCTTGATGTAAACGATTCAGTGCAATCTCCTCTTCTTGCCTTCTTCTTGCTTTCTCTTGTTCCTCTATCAATTGTTTACGCTTCTCCTCCTTTACGTTTAAATATTTCTCATGTCTCTTTGCTTGAAACTCTAAGAATCTTTTGATTGCGAAACCACCGCTAGCTAGTAGAAGAGGGACTATTAAAAGTTCCATCCAATCCCAAATTGATTTTCCCAAAAATTCTATTTTTGTTAAATCTGCTGATCTATTTGCATTCAAGATTGTGATCCAAGTCCAGTTCCGGAAATCATTTTTAGTTAGAGTTAAAATGATAAATGCAACCGAGATAAATAAAGCTGTAAGCCATCTTAATTTTCTTCGTCCGATTTTTGAAAATAACATCTCAATACTTCTCCCATATAGGACTGAAATTTGATTCCGAATAAATCCAAAGAGCATTATTAGATCATCCCATCACTCGTTATCTTGGCGACAGATTCTTCTACTTCAACTTTAGAGTTTTTCTGATTCCCTTTGCGGTTACGCCAGAGTTTGTAATAGAGAATGGGCACCGCCGATCGCGACAGCAACAACGAAGCCACTTCACCTGCCATCAGCGAGATCGCTAACCCCTGGAAGATTGGGTCAGCCAGGATAATGGCCGAACCAACCACCACAGCCGCCGCAGTTAAGAGCATAGGACGGAAGCGCACCGCTCCGGCATCAATTACCGCTTCTTCTAGGGGCATGCCTTCCTTCAGGCGTAACTCGATGAAATCCACCAGGATGATGGAGTTCCGCACCACAATGCCTGCTCCAGCGATAAAGCCGATCATGGACGTGGCTGTAAAAAATGATCCCATCAGCCAGTGAGCGGGCATAATGCCGATGAACGAAAAGGGAATCGCTGCCATAATCACTAACGGCGTGGCAAAGGACTGAAACCAACCCACCATCAGGACATAAATCAGCAACAGTACCACCGCAAAGGCAATCCCCAAATCACGGAAGACTTCATACGTCACCTGCCATTCGCCATCCCACTTGATCGCGTAGGTTTCAGTCGTTGGGGGTTGTTCAGTGAGATAGGTTTGAATGGTAGCTCCCGTGGCTGGAACGAGTTGATTGATCTGTGGTTGCAGATTGAGCATGGCATAGACTGAGCTTTCGACTCTGCCAGAAACATCACCCAAGACATAGACAACGGGCTGTAGGTTTTTGTGGTAAATGCTCGTGTCTGCTGTTGTTGTGTCTGTCTTCACCAGGCTGCTCAAAGGGACTAAATTACCATTGGTGCCCTTGAGGTTCAGGGCTTTCAAATCATCCAGGCTGGTGCGGCTCGACTGACTGAAGCGTAGATTAATGGCGACATCTTCCCGCGCGTTTTCGTCATGTAACAGTCCCACATTTTGTCCAGCGAGTGCCATTTGCAAGACTTGTGAAATCTGAGTCGGGCTGATGCCGTTCAGCGCTGCTTTCTCGCGATCGATAACCAATCGGTAATCAGTCTGTGGCGCTTCCATATACCAATCCACATCAACAACACCATCGGTTGACTGATATAACTGGCGAATTTTGGTCGCGAGGTCAATCTGTCCTTGATAATCGGGACCATACACTTCAGTCACCAGGGTTTGCAGCACCGGAGGACCAGGAGGGATTTCGGCAACCTGAATCCGGGCACTGTAGCGATCGCCAATTTCCTTCAGTTGGGGACGAATCGCTTTGGCAATCTCATGGCTCTGACGATGGCGATCGCCCCTGGGCAAAAAGTTCACCTGAATATCGGCAACATTAGTACCCGATCGCAAAAAGTAATGCCGCACCAAGCCGTTGAAATTGTAAGGAGAAGACGTGCCGATGTAACTTTGATAGTTAATGACTTCGGGAACCGTCGCCAGATATTGTCCCATCTCGCGGGTGGCTCTAGCCGTCTGCTCCAGGGTCGTACCTTCTGGCAGATTGACGACGACCTGCAACTCGCTCTTGTTGTCAAACGGCAGCATTTTGAGAATCACCAGCTTAAAGCCTGCGAATCCACCGACAATGAAGATCAGGGCTAACACCGTGGCGACCAGAAACGTGGTTCCTCGACGTGGATAATGCACGAGTGGAAGCATAAACCGACGATACAGGCGGCTCAGGGCATCCTCGCCGTGATCATGGGCAGCGTGGCTGGCACCACTAAAGACTCGCATCGTTGTCCAGGGAACGACAATAAAGGCGACCAGTGCCGAAAAGATCATGGCAGCAGAAGCACCGAGCGGGATGGGCAGCATGTAGGGGCCCATCAAGCCGCCGACAAACGCCATGGGCAGGATTGCCGCAATTACCGCTAAGGTTGCCAGAATGGTCGGATTACCTACCTCATCCACTGCTTCCAAGATAATCTGCTGTAAGGTGCGCCGCCGATTGGTCGAGAGTTGCAAGCGGGTTTTATTTTCTGGCAATTGCAGATGACGACCGACATTTTCGACCACGACGATCGCGTCATCTACCAGAATCCCAATGGAAAAAATCAGCGCAAAGAACGTGACGCGATTTAGCGTGAAGTGATAAAAGACAAAGCTGGCAA
>Ga0335397_10008537_pt1 | contig 12895 bp, 12 predicted proteins | sample MAT04_FD_205740 | JGI IMG/M metagenome (GOLD analysis project Ga0335397, IMG submission 205740) | Freshwater microbial communities from Lake Fryxell liftoff mats and glacier meltwater in Antarctica - MAT-04 (spades assembly) (version 2) ...
GCAAGACTGCCACGAGCGAGGATGCGCAAGTCGTGTGCGCCGCCATCCGAGGCAAGGTTCGCGAGCTCACCGACGCAGCCACCGCCGACGCGGTGCGGATCCAGTACGGCGGCTCGGTGAAGGGGACCAACGCCACCGAGCTGATGGCGCAGCCCGACATCGACGGCGCCTTGGTCGGCGGAGCCAGCCTCGATCCCGACGAGTTCGCCAAGATCGTCCGGTTCGGATCCTGAACTGTCACATCAGGCCCGGCACGGTGTGACGGTGTGACAGTTCACACGATCGGGTGAACGATTGACTTTTCACACGGTGGAAACCAGAGCCGCTACCCGTCGGTGGCAGGCACTGCTATGGTCGGTCGAGTTGCTTCCACCAGGGAGGGGGAAGCAGCTCAACGCTTCGGTCGGACGCTGGCCCGTCGGGTGGCGGTCAGGCGGTTCCCGTGGCAACCCAGACCCTCCCGTTTCTGTACCCCATCCAGGAGGACAATCACGTGAACACGAAACGACGGAGCACCAAGCTCCTGGCGGCACTTGCCGTATCGTCGCTCGTCTTCGCCGCATGTGCGAGCGACGATGAGACGCCAACAGGCACCGACGGAGAAACCACGAGCACCGACGCTCCCGACAGCACCGACGCACCGGACAGCACCGATGCGCCAGACACCACTGATGACGCCATGACGGGAGGCGGCGGGGAGGCCGGCGAAGTCGGCGGCAGTGCGTGCGGAACACCGCACGGCCCGTACGACGAAGGCGACGACCCCGTCGGCGAAGTGCGCGTGGCCTGGAACCAGGCGGCGTTCTCGTTCAACGGGGCGACCAACCGCGGCAACGCGACGGCGAACGCCAATCCGGCCTACCTCATGACTGCGGGCGGCTTCTCGTACTACGACGCCGATCTCAACTACGTCAACAACGACCAGTTCGGTACGTGCACCCTCGATTCGCTCGACCCGCTGACCATCACGTACACGATCAACGAAGGTGTCACCTGGTCCGACGGCGTCCAAGTCGACGCCGCCGACCTCCTGATGACGTGGGCAGCCCAGAGCGGCGTCTACAACGATGCCGAGACCGTCGTCACCGACACGGGCGTCACCGCACAGGCTGACGAGAACGGCTCTGCCGTGGTCGTCGGCGCCGACGGCGACATCACGTCGGTCGACGAAGCGGCCTACGAGGCGGCGTTCGATCCCGAGACCGGTGCGCTGCTCGACGGCTTCAGCTACAAGGAGTCGACCGGCACCAGCTTCGACTCCTCGAGCGAGTCGATGGCTCTCATCACCGAGGTCCCCGAGATCTCCGAGGACGGCCTGTCGCTGACCGCCACATGGGACAGCTTCTACGTCGACTACGCAACTGCTGGCGTGTTCCCGGGCGTGCCAGCGCACGTCGTCGCGCAGAGCGCCTTCGGCGTCGACGACCCGACCGAGGCCAAGGCCGCGCTCATCGAGGCGCTGCAGGGCTCGACCGAGGACGTCAAGGCGATCTCGGAGTCGTGGAACCGCGACTTCGACGCCACCTCGCTGCCGGACAACGCAGGGGTGTACGCAGGCTTCGGCCCCTACAACCTGACCTCGTTCGACGACGACGGCACGATGGTGTTCGAGGCACGTGAGGACTACGCCTGGGGCCCCCAGCCCAAGGTGCAGACGATCGTCTACTCGATCATCGGCGACCCGACGGCGGCCGTGCAGGCCATGGCCAACGAGGAAGTCGACATCATCCAGCCGCAGGCGACCGCCGACATCCTGACGCAGCTCGAAGGCATCGCCGACCGCGGTGTCGAAGTGCTGCAGTCCGACGGTGGCGTCTACGAACACATCGACCTCGTCTTCAACAACGGTGGCCCGTTCGACCCGGCGACCTACGGTGGCGACGAAGACACCGCCCGTGCGGTTCGTCAGGCCTTCCTGCTGGCGGTGCCTCGCACCGACATCGTCGAGCGACTGATCGTGCCGCTCAACGAGAACGCCGAAGTGCGTGCGTCGCTCATCCAGGTTCCCGGCTCCCCGTTGTACGACGAAGCCGTTGCCAACAACGGCTCGGACTTCTACGCCGACGCCGATCCCGAAGGTGCAGCGCAGATCCTCGCCGATGCCGGCGTCGACACGTCGACACCGATCGACGTGCGTCTGCTCTTCGCCGACGAGAACCCGCGCCGTGCCTCTGAGTACGAATTGATCCGTGACTCGGTGGCCCAGGCAGGTTTCAACCTCGTCGACGGCCGCGATATCGACTGGGGTTCGAACCTCTCGAACAACAGCCTGTACGACGCATCACTGTTCGGCTGGCAGACCACGGCGATCGCGGTCGCCGATACGGCAGCCAACTTCATCACCGACGGCCAGAACAACTACGGCGGTTACAGCAACGAGACGATCGACAGTCTCTACGATGAGCTCCAGGCAACGACCGATCCCGCCCGTCAGGACGAGATCCTGATCGAGGTGGAATCGGTGCTGTTCGAAGATGCGTTCGGCCTGCCGATCTTCCAGTTCCCGCAGATCACGGCGTTCAACTCGACGTACGTCTCCGGAGTCAGCGATATCCCCATCTCCCCGACGGTGTTCTTCAACGTCTGGGACTGGGAGGCAGTTGGCTGATCCAGTCGTGACCTGATCCAGCGGGGTGCCCGGAGGTTTTCCAGGCACCCCGCTGGGCCTGTCCCGTCCGCAGGTCGAACCCGAGCAGGTGTCGAGCCGGACCGCTAACGTGCTGCAGGCCGTCAGGACGACCTGCAGCCATCTCGGGGAGATGAATGTTCGTTTACATCACGCGCCGAATCATTGCCGGGGCCTTCGTCATGGTCGGTGCCTCGTTCATCGTCTACATGCTCATGACCCAGGCCGGCGACCCACTCGCATTCACGCTTGCCATCACCAATCCGACCCAACGGGCGTCGGTGGTCGAAGAGGTGACCAGGACCCTCAGCCTCGACGTACCGCCCGTCCAGCGCTACCTCGAATGGCTCCAACGGCTGGTGTTCGAACAGGACTTCGGCTTGGTGTCGGTCACCCAGCAGCCGGTGTCCGACGAACTCGCCCGGCGGATCCCGATGACGCTCAAGCTCGTCATTGCAGCAACGGTGCTCTCGGTGGTCGTCGGTGTCATCACCGGCATCATCTCGGCCCTGCGCCAGTACTCAGGGTTCGACTACCTCGTCACATTCACCACGTTCCTCTTCTTCTCGCTCCCGTTGTTCTGGGTGGCAGTCATCCTCAAGGCCTGGGGCGGCATCAACTTCAACGACTGGCTGCGCGACGGTGCCCACTTCTCGCCCACGTTCATCATCGCGATGGCGCTCCTCCTGGGCGTGATCGGCACGTCGTTCGCCGGCGGCAGCCCATTTCGCCGGTTGACGATCGGAGCGATCACCGCAGCGGTGACTGTGCTGTTGCTCGCCTGGGTGTCGGCCAATCAGTGGCTCATCAACCCCGGATTCGGCCCGATCGTGTTCGCAGTGCTCAGCGTCGGCATCGCCTTCGGTGTCATCATGGTGCTCACCGGATGGGGCAATGTCCGAGCGCGCAACGCGGCGCTCATCACCTGTGGCATCGGCATCGTCTCGTACTTTCCGCTGCAGGCGGTGTTCGACGGTGAATTCAACATCTGGATGCTGTTCGGCCTGTTGGCGGTTGGGCTGGCGATCGCCACTGCGGTGGGATTCCTCGTCGGCGGATTCGACAAGGGCCAATCAGCGCGGACGGCTGCGATCGTCGCGTTCTTGATGGGAACCTTGATGTTCCTCGATCGGATGATGCAATCGTGGAGTGAGTATTCGTCGTCATCGGTGATCCGGAACCGTCCGATCAAGACGATCGGCGACCGCGAGGCGCGCCTCGAAGGATCGTTCTGGGTGATCGCGAACAACACGTTCGCGCACCTGGTGCTCCCCACGATCGCGCTGACGCTGCTCTCGGTGGCGGTCTACACCCGCTACTCGCGAGCGAGCATGCTCGAGGTGCTCAATCAGGACTACATCCGTACGGCCCGCGCCAAGGGTCTGACCGAACGCACGGTGGTCATTCGCCATGCGCTGCGCAACGCATTGATCCCGCTCGCCACGATCGTGGCATTCGACATCGCCGGCATCATCGGCGGGGCCGTGATCACCGAAACCGTGTTCCAGTGGGACGGTATGGGACGACTGTTCGTCGACGGACTCCGCGACATCGATCCGAACCGGGTGATGGCATTCTTCGTCGTGACCGGAACGTTCGCGGTGGTCTTCAACCTGTTGGCCGACATCATCTACGCAGTGCTCGATCCGCGGATTCGAGTGGGGGAGTGAGCGGGCAATGAGCGAAGAACTCCAACGCCGGGCGGCTGACGTCGACGCCGACCAACTTCTCGACGACGAGATCTCGCTGGAGATGAACGAGGTCGTCGGGCTGAGCCAGGCTCAGATCGTCCGGCGCCGGTTCCTCCGCCATCGAGGCGCCATGATTTCGTTCGCAGTACTCCTGTTCATCGTCGTGCTGTCGGCGACCAGTGTCGGCTGGGGGCCGATCCCTGGCTGGTGGAAGTGGGACTACAACGAGCTCGTCCCACGCGTCGAGGGCGATGGTGGACCCACGCTGTCGTTCCGGCCCAGCTGGCTGGGCGGGTCGGGCATCATGATCGGCGACCATCCGTTCGGCGTCGACAACGAAGTCGGTAAGGACATGTTCGCCCAGACGATGCGCGGCGTACAGACCAGCTTGGCCATCATCGTCGTGCTCGGTGTGCTGTCGACCACGATTGGCGTCGTCATCGGTGCACTCTCCGGCTACTACGGCCGGTGGGTCGATGCCGTGCTGATGCGGTTCACGGACATCATCATCGTCATGCCGCTGCTCGTCATCACCGCCGTCGCCGGGTTCGCCCTCGATCTCGCCGGTATGTGGCCGGTGGCGATTGCGCTGGGCATCTTCACCTGGACCGGGCTCGCCCGGCTCGTACGCGCCGAGTTCCTCGCGTTGCGAGAGCGGGAGTTCGTCGACGCCGCTCGGGTGGCGAATGCGTCCGATCGTCGGATCATCTTCAAGCACATCCTGCCGAACACCGTTGGCACGATCGTGGTGAGCACCACGTTGCTCATGGGTGCCGGGATCCTCATCGAGGCGGGGCTGGGCTTCCTCGGCTTCGGGGTCCGGCCGCCGGCCGTGTCGCTCGGCTCGCTCGTCAACTCCTACCAGGGCGCCTACGAGACACGCCCGTGGCTGTTCATCTGGCCTGGCGTGTTCGTCGTGGCGATCGTGCTGTGTCTGCAGTTCATCGGTGACGGCCTGCGTGACGCGTTCGACCCCCGTCAGAAGCGCATCCCCAAGCACAAGGATCTCGACCGTGGTGGCGAAATCACCCGCGTGACTCCGGCGGCCGCAGGCGTGCTCGGCGAAGCGGAGGACCAGAGGTGACGGCGCTCACGTCCGCCGCACGGTCACGCCGCGATCAGCGTGCCGACCGACAGTGCAGCAAGGACCACCACGACCAGGCCCATCTGCCAATGCCAGTGAATCGGTGGCTTGTCGAATTCGAGTCGTGGATCGTCGAGGAACCCGTCGGCGCGCAGCCGGTCCCATCGTCGACGCACGATCGTGGCCGCATCACCCGACGCTGTGCCGGCGATCTCGCCCATGGTGACCGCCTCGACCTCGCCGTCGCTCACGGCTCGCGTGCGCGAGCGCATGGTCATGCGCAGTGCACCGGCGGCGCTCGGTGCCGGTGCCGCCCAGGCCGCGAATCGCCCGTATGCCGTCACGAGCGTCAACGCGTACCGAGTCTCGACGTCGGTGATCGACGGCCACGGGACATCGATGGTTCGGGTGATGTTGACGAGGCGCACACCTCCGTCGGCCACGACGACTCGCGGGTTCCAGAAGATCGCCCAGCAGCAGGCGGTGAACAACAGCACCCACGGCATCGTCACGAGCGCATCGCCGACGCCGCTCGTGGCCGCCACGACCACTACCACGACGCCGAGGACGGCCACGGCCACCGTGAGGCCACGACCGAATGTTGGGCGGAACTCCTCGACCACCGCATCATCCTGCCAGAGCCGCAGGTTCCCGCAGGAGTCTCGGCTGCGGAAATCCCGCGGATGACAAAGAAGGCGAAGCGCCGACATGGATGACACGACTCCCACCGCTCCGATTGCCCGGGTTCGCGATCTGAACATCGACTTCTGGGTCAACGGCGAGTGGTACCCGGCGGTCATCGACGCGTCGTTCGACGTCAGCGGTGGTCGCACGATGGCGATCGTCGGTGAGTCCGGGTCCGGCAAGTCGACGATCGCGTTGGCGATGATGGGACTACTGCCCGCCAACGCCGACGTGCGTGGCTCGATCAGGGTCGGCGAGCAGGAGATCGTCGGTCTCGACAAGCGAACACTGCGCTCGATCCGGGGCCGGCACGTCTCGATGATCTTCCAGGAGCCGATGACCGCGCTGAACCCGGTGTACACCGTTGGATTCCAGATTGCCGAAATGCTGCGCAGTCACCTGTCGATGTCGCCGCGTCGCGCCCGCGAGCGAGCCATCGAACTGCTGGAACTCGTCGAGATCCCCGAACCGAAACGCCGAGTCGACAGCTACCCCCACGAGCTCTCCGGCGGCCAACGCCAACGCGCCATGATCGCCCAGGCGCTCGCTCTCGATCCGGTTCTGCTCATCGCCGACGAACCCACGACGGCGCTCGACGTGACCGTGCAGGCCGAAATCCTCAAGCTGCTCCGCGATCTTCGCGACCGCATCGATGCCGGGATCGTATTGATCACCCACGACATGGGTGTCGTCGCCGACCTCGCCGACGATGTGCTCGTCATGCAACGGGGTCGGATCGTCGAAACCGGCTCCGTTCGCCACGTCTACAACAATCCCACAGACAGCTACACCCAGTCGCTGCTCGCTGCTGTGCCGCACCTCGGTGCCGCTCGTGGATCAGACAGCATCGTGGTCAACGAGCCGGCCCCACCCGACACTGCTGAGGGCGATCAGTCTGCGGCTGCCCCGACACCGCGCGTTGCGGAACACGCCGACATCATCGACCTGCGAGACGTGGCGATCGAGTACCCGAAGCGTGGTCGCTCGCCGGCGTTCCGGGCGATCGACGGCGTCTCGCTGACGGTCGGTCGAGGCGAGGTCGTCGGTCTCGTGGGCGAATCGGGCTCCGGCAAGACGACCATCGGCCGCGCCATCGTCGGATTACTGCCCTTCGTCGAGGGTGAGGCGCGGGTGCTCGGCCACGACATGGTGGGCATCAAACGACGCGATCTCGGCGCTGTGCGCCGCGAGGTGAGTTTCGTGTTCCAGGATCCGGGTTCGTCGCTCAATCCGCGACTTCCCATCGGGGAGTCGATCGGTGAACCACTGCGTCTGGCCAAGGTGGCGAAAGGTGCCGCGCTCGACACTCGGGTCGAAGAACTGCTCGATCAGGTGGAACTCGCCCGTGTGCTGCGAAACCGCTACCCGCACGAACTGAGCGGTGGTCAGCGCCAGCGCGTCGGCATCGCCCGTGCGCTCGCACTCGGACCGAAACTGCTGATCGCCGATGAACCGACGTCGGCGCTCGACGTGTCGGTGCAGGCACGCGTGCTCGAATTGTTCCAGGAGCTGCAACGTGAGATCGGCTTCGCATGTCTGTTCATCTCTCACGACCTGGCGGTGGTGGAGATCCTGGCCGAACGGATCACCGTGCTCAAAAACGGCCAGGTCGTCGAACAGGGACAGCGCGACCAGATCCTGCATGATCCCCAGGAGCCGTACACGCAACGTCTGATCGCTGCGGTGCCGGTACCTGATCCGGACGAACAGCAGCGTCGACGCGAGCTCCGCGACCGTCTGCTCGAGCAGGAACCGAGCGTTTCGTGACTGCAGCACCGTCCGCCCGGTGGGCGCCCGCATCGAGCGGCGACCGGTAGGATCGTCAACCGTGCGCGACGTCATGCTCTACATCACCCTCGTTGTCAACGTTGTCGCGATGGGCGCCCTGATTGCTGGCATCTTGATGCACAGTGGTCGTGGTGGCGGTCTGTCCGACATGTTCGGTGGCGGCGGCGGTGCAGCGCTCGGATCGTCGGCGGCGGAACGGAACCTCAACCGGATCACGTTCGTGTTCGCCCTGGTGTGGATCTTCACGCTGGTGGCGCTCACGTTCCTCTACTCCTGAGCGCTTTCCGAGTGGAGCGGCCACCACGGCCGGATACAGTCACTGACCCACAACCACGTCGGAGTGGCGGAATGGCAGACGCGCTAGCTTGAGGTGCTAGTGCCCTACTAATGGGCGTGGGGGTTCAAGTCCCCCCTCCGACACCAGATGGCCAGGGCATTTGCCCTGGCCATTGGCTTTTTCGGGTCAGTCCGAAACGTTGAAATCAGCTGCTTGTCCGCGATTTGTCAGCACAACGAAGAGGTCGGCGCCTTCGATGGGGACGTGAATGCTGAAGTCCGCCACTCGTGGTCGCCCGTGTGCTGCAGACGGTGAGACTTCAAGCAGGGGCGTGGTCGCGTGGCGGCAAGTGCAGTTTCATGCGAGTTATTGGCACAGGCGGCCGTCAACCTTGGGGCCTCCGATGTGGGCCGGCTGAATGATGGTGGGCAGAAGGCAGTGGCCAAAGCCATCGGACCATCCGGTGACTGCATCTTGAAGGTCGTTCTGGTCGACGCGGCCGCTGGCGCGCATGCGCTGGAGCGTGCGCGACGGGAGACGCAAATCTTGGCCGAGATTGTCAGTCGTCACGTCGTCAAACTTCACTCGACAATGATTGAGCTCGGTACGCCTGTCATCGCAGTCGCTTGGCTTGAGGAGTATCTCGACGGTGAGGATCTGATCGAAAACCTCGGCACCCAGTGGCCCTGGGACCAGGTTGAGGCTTTCATCTCCCAGGTTGCTGCCGGGTTGCGGGAGTTTCACGACCGCCGTGTCGCTCACCGAGACCTGAGTCCGAAGAACCTTCGCAAGAGGTCGGACGGGCGATGGGTGATCATCGACCCCGGGCTGGCGCGCTTCATGGACTTGCCCGCCCTAAGCCGTCGCCAAGGGCGTGGAGAATTACTACGTCGGTGGCGAAGCGCATGCCCGCTCCCAGTCGTGCCGATCAAGAGCGGTCGAAACGTCGTTGACGGCCACGCATTATTGAGGGTCCGTAAGCCTTGGCGTGGACCAGCAGCGCCGTATGGCGTATGGCCGGAGCCGTCCATGATGTCAGCCAAACGCGCCCGCGGACGCGTTTGATCAACCGACCGTCACCGATCCGTCACCAAATGTCAACCAACCCTGTCCGCGGGCGCGTTTCGTCAACCGAACGTGAACCAATCGTCACCGACCGTCGCAGCATCCAAGAGCGCACGAACTCCTTGGCAACGTGATCGCCACGAGCCGATATCGCGCACCAGACCAATCCCCGACGTGCCGATCAGGAGCGGTCTCGGGCCGTCTCTGGCGTTGTTGATATGCGTGCTTTCTGTGTGGTCGGCGCGCGGGTCTCAGCGGCGATTGCCGGTGATAGCGGCCGGGTCCGAGCCGTTCCATTCGCGGGGGTCGTGACTGAAGAGCACGGAGGTCGGCTTGAGCGCATGAAGCCTTCGCATCGACGCTGCTCCGATCTTTGGGTCCCAACCGTCGTCACCCAACTCCGCCGCGCTGAAGCTCTTGGCGTTCCAGGACCCTTGGCAGCACGCAATCGTGCGTTGCCCGTTTCCGTCGTCGGTCAGCACTGACTGGTGACCGACCGTGTGGCCTGGTGTTGCGATGATTTCGATTCCGGGTGTGACACGGTGATCGCCGTCGATCTCGGTCAACTCGACGCCGTCCGGAAACGCCCACTCAGGAACCGTGTAAAGCGGTTCTCGTGCGGCAGCGACTTCGGCCCGCTGAACAAGGACGCGAGCGTGTGGGAATCGATTGTTCTGGCCGCAGTGGTCGAAGTGGAGATGCGACGAGATCACCGTGGTGATGTCGGAGACTGCGACGCCGTGTTCGGCCAGAGCCTCGTCGAGGTCGTAGTGGACGGGTGAGTACAACTCGTCGATCACGTCGTGGCCAATTCCGACACCCGTGTCGATGAGCACCGGACCATCCGGATGGTCCACCAAGAACGCAAACACCGGAAACGCCGGACGCGCCCACGGCAGGTCCGACGACGGTGTCACGTCAGTGAGGTGGAGGCGCAACACTCTCATCACCCACGACAGTAGATGCTGCCCCATCGCCACCCGCCCGCGCGTCCTGGACGGTTCGTTGTGCGGAAGACGTGCCTGTTGGTAATCGAGGTGGTCAGATCAGGTCGAGTGTTGCCATGCGATCGACGACGTCGTCGAGGTCGCTCCAACGTCCGATGACGGCGTTGTAGATGAGGTGTTCCAGGCCGATGTGCATGAGGCAAGCGCGCGTGCGTTCCGCTTAGCGTTCGGGCGCGTAGTCGGCTTTCGACCATCGGTCGTGCAGCGCTGCACGAAGAGTCCCAATGTTGAGGTTCGGATGCCATGGTGACCAGAAGTCGAACCAGGCCAGATCGAAGAGGTGGTCGCCCCACCGTTGGCAACCCCAGTCGAAGATGCCGGTGATCGACCCGTGCTCGATGTGGACGTTGCGGTTGATGAGGTCTCCGTGGACGAGGGTGAGCGGCACGTTGCCGACGTTGGTCGCTCGGAGACGGGCGAGACCTTGATCGAAGGCGTTCTTGCCTCGCTCCGACTTGGCGAGCTTGGCTGGCCATCCGGCTCCTCGGGGGTCGAGGTCGTCTCGTTCGATCAGGAGCAGTTGGTGGTGCCACGACACGACGTCGCGTTCGGTCGCGCCGTGGGCTGCGAGTCGAGGGTCCAGACGCGCATTGCTTCGAGTGAATCGGCAACGTGTTCCGCGATCGTGGGCCACTCCTCGGTACTGCACGACTCGAGTGGCGTCCCGAAGGCCTTGGCCGAGACGCAGTAGTGAAGTCCTGCCGCTGGGCCGGATCGCGTCGTCTGTCCGACGTCGAGTACCTCGGGAATCGGCAGTCCAGGCGCTGCCAGCCGAGCCATTTCCTGATCTCGTCGGAAGTCGCTCCCATGCTGTCCGAGACGAATCACGAGCTGACGTTCGCCGGCCTGGAAGCCGAACGCTGTCGACCATGCCCCTTCACCGATCTTGTCGACGTTGATCGCGTTCGGCCACGACAGCTCGCGACCGAGGAGTTCCTCGACGGCGAAAATCGTGGGCATGCAGGGATCGTAGACATGCACGCCTCTGTCAGCGCTGCGACTTTGACCCGCAGTCAAGTGACCAAGCTGCACGATCTAGCCGGGCTCCAGCGATCGAGCGTGACCGGCAAAGAGATCCTCACAGCCGACAGCGAGTGGGTTCGTTTGTCGGAATGTGTGAAGGTTCTGGAGCGGTTCGACTGCTCGACCCGCTGTCGACAGAATGGTCACGTGACGTTCTTGCGCTCAGTTGAGTTGAAACCGGGCGCTCCCAACTCCGATGCCGGGCACCCGTTCGACGTGCCGGCGATCATGGCCATGGCCGAGCGTGAACTCGTCCTGCGGCTCGATCCGGCCGTGACCGTGTTCGTTAGTGACAACGGCTCGGGCAAATCGACACTTCTCGAAGCAATCGCTGTCAGTCAGGGAATGAACGCCGAAGGCGGCGCTCGCGGCATGCAGTTCCAGACCCGCAGCGACACCGTCTCCACGCTGCACGAGCACCTCCGCGTGCTCCGCTCACCTCGCCCGCCGAACGACATGTTCTTCCTCCGCGCGTAGAGCTACTTCAACGTCGCCACAGCCATCGAGAACTACGGCGAACCTTCGTTGAAGCTCTACGGCGGATCTCCGCACGCAAGGTCCCACGGTGAGTCGTTCATCGACTTGATCGTTCATCGGTTCGGGCCGAACAGTGTCTTTGTGCTCGACGAACCCGAGGCAGCGTTGTCGGTCCACGGTCAACTACAACTTCTTGTCCGCATGCACGACCTCATCGCCGAGGGATGCCAGTTCGTGATCTCGACCCATTCACCATTGTTGATGGCCTATCCGGACGCAACGTTGTACGACTTCACCGCCAGCGGACCCGCCAAGGCAGAGTGGCCAGACGTCGACACCGTACGAATCACCGCCGACTTCTTGGCGAACCCGCGCGGCTTTCTCAGCGAACTCCTCGATGAGGACTGACCAAAGATCGTCGAACTGCCGACTACCTCGGCGATTCCGCCGACGTCATGTCGACCTCGCCAGCTGAGGACCTTCGCTCGCGGGCGGTCGCTCGTGGACGTGCCGATCTTCTCGGTCCGAAGGGGCGATGGGGCCCTCCGCTCAGGGCGGGTTGGTCCGTCCGCGGGAACGACGGCGAGCGTGTCGTAACTTGCACCTGTGAGCGCGCCACGCAACGAGGTCGAAGGCTGTCGCCAGGCGCACATGAAGCTGAGCGCGGCGACAGCGGGCCTGACCGATGAGCAGGTGGCGTCGGCCTCACTGCTTCCCGATGGACCGTTGGCCATGTGGTCACCCACCTTGCTCGAAATGCCGATGGCATGAGTCGGCGGATCAGCGCAGCGTTGCGCGACGAGATCATCGAGCAGTACGTCGGTGGCTTGGACGGTCGGGCAGCGGAGATAGAAGCAGGCTGTGGGCTGTGAGCATCGGCGCCCGAGCCAGCACTTGCCCCCTGGATCAGCCCGATCTCGAGGAGCCTGTCAATACATGCCGTTGGCGCTCGCCGACTCGGATTGGATCACCTGTTAGAGCCGGACGGCGATGGTCTTCTACATCGAGATTCCCTGATCGGGCCGCGTGCCGTTGCATCGATCGAATCCCGCGTTGACGCTCTCGGATACAGACGATTGTCTCGAAAGACTTCGCTTGTGAGCGATCAGGGAAACCCGTCATCGGCGATCATCGAAAACCGACATGGAGTCGGTGTTCTGGTCGGCGGGTGGT
>Ga0335397_10008540_pt1 | contig 12893 bp, 14 predicted proteins | sample MAT04_FD_205740 | JGI IMG/M metagenome (GOLD analysis project Ga0335397, IMG submission 205740) | Freshwater microbial communities from Lake Fryxell liftoff mats and glacier meltwater in Antarctica - MAT-04 (spades assembly) (version 2) ...
GCAGCTTCAAGTGCACCAGGTGCAAGGCCCAGACCGCGGTGACGGCAGGCACGCTGTTCGACCGGCGTCGGACGCCGTTGACGGTGTGGTTTCAGGTCTGCTGGGAGTTCGCCACGGCCAAGGATGGCGTCTCGGCGTTGGCCGTGAAGCGGACGTTGCAGATCGGCTCTTACCAGACCGCGTGGGCCATGCTGCACCGGTTGCGTTCAGTGCTGATCCGTCCCGGTCGGGAGCTGCTGTCGGGGCAGGTTGAGGTCGACGAGACCTACATCGGTGGCGAGGAGGCCGGTTTAGCCGGTGGGCGGGCCAAGGGCAAGAAGGCGCTGGTCGCCGTCGCAGTGGAAGTGACGTCTCCCAGGGGATTTGGGCGATGCCGGATGCGGATCATCCCCGATGGCTCCGCCAGAACGCTGCACGCGTTCATCACCGACAACGTCGCCCCGGGATCCACGGTGATCACCGACGGGTGGAGCGGCTACCTGGGCATCGAGAAGGCCGGCTACACGCATGACCGGCGCAGCCAGCGCGCCGCGAAGGCCTTGGGCGAGGACATCGACAAGCTGCTGCCCGGTGTGCACCGCATCGCGTCCCTAGCCAAACGGTGGCTGCTGTCCACCCATCAGGGCGCCGTGGAGGTCGAGCACCTGGCCGGCTATCTGGACGAGTTCTGCTTCCGGTTCAACCGTCGCCGCTCACGTAGCCGCGGCCTGCTCTTCCTGCGAGTGCTGCAGCTGGCCGTGGGCCATGATCCAGTCCGTTACCGGCAGCTCATCGCGCGCCCCAAGCCGAAGAAGATCCGGCCAGACCCTCCCGGGAGCCGAGGCCACCCACCCAGCCTGGATCGCCCCCGAGCCACGCGGCCCTGGCGCTAAACAGCTTGACGGGGGAAGTCGGGTCAGATGGATAGCCCTGTCGCCCCTTACTGCCCCTGCTGGTCCACCGCGCCGTTGCCATCGCATCACCCGGCACAGCGGGGCCAGAGTGCGGCTTCAACCCTGCGTCCGTTCGCCGCGCTGTATCGGCTCGCTGCCCATACCAGCCGGGCCGGTGGTTGGCGATGGCACCTGTCACGAAGCGGGCGGCTGGGGTGGCCAGCCTGCTCGAGCTGTCACGTCAGCCGAAGGTGCCGCCGATTCCGCCGAGCAGATCTGCCGGGTTGATTCCGAGCTGATGAAGGAGGGCCGCGTGCTCGTCGGTGTCGACCCGATCGGGCAGCTCGCGTTCCGCGCGTTCGGCTAGGTCGTCCTCGCTGCGGCCGCGAAGCTGGTCGATGATCTCCTGCCGGTCGATCTCCACCTCGACACCCCTTTCGGAAGCTCCCGATCGTTGGTCCAGCCTGCCCGATCCTCGACCATGCGGTCCAGTCGGGCGGGCGCCCAATCGTGGTGCTCGCGTCGGATAGCTCGTTCGGCGATGGCCTTGCAGGCGACCGTCTATGGCGTGGCGCACTGTTTCGGCCGGTCGGAGGGTCCGGTGGGTCGTGCCCACCCGGGGCACGCAGGGAGGCGGGTTCTGTCTGAACTGGATCGCGTGGGACTCCATGTCCGAACGGCTCGGCGACCTCAACCTCTGAACAACAAGCAACTGATGGCGCACCCTCCTTACTGTGTAAGGTGGTCCGAATCGCGGCCCAACACCATCAGTGGCGCAAAGGACCATGCGGAGCGGTGGTCCCCTTCTTGGATGACGTGCCCACGGGCGTGTCCGGACCCTCGCGAACCGGGCAGGCCTGGGACGTTCAGCCAACAGCTCTCAGGGGCCTCGCGAGCATGGCGCCGCGGCGGGAGGCGCGGGCAGCTGGACGACGCTTCTCACTGCCGCGGGACTTGTCGACGCCGGATGACGAAGCCCATCCACGAGGTGAGGACGACAGCGGCCACGAGCGCCTGGACCAAGGCCTCGTGCTCCTGCGGGTAGACGACGCCGGCGATGTAGTGGTCGATGAAGCCGGTGCCGGGCAGGGTTGACTCCCCGGCCCGCGCCCTACCCCAGTTCTCAACGTAGGTCAGCGGGCACGGCCAGCCGATGAGCACGTTGAAGAGCCCGTACACAGCCACCGCGGTGTGCGTCCAGATGGTCCACGGCCACCTCCACGCGATGAACCCGCCCACCACGAGGTAGGCCAGGAACAAGAAGTGCGCCACCATGGCGGCGTCAGCGACGAGTCGAAACCACATAAGGCCTTCCACCCTGCCGCAAGTTCAGGGTTCTTTGGTCGAGCTGAGGCCTACCGAACCACGTGCACGGGCCGCCTGCGCCCAGCGTCACATCGCCGCCAGCCGACCATCCGACCGCGAATGCCCGGACGGGGTGCCCGAGTTGATGACGTCACCCACCGCTTCCCAGCGCTGCCGTCGACGTGGCCGAGGCTGTTGGGTCGTTGCTGGACTGAGGGGGTCGCGTGCGCTTGGGTCACGAAGCAGGGTGGCTCTGGACCGTTGGTGTGGGCGGTCGACAGCGGGCCACGGCGGTCCGGAGGAGTGAGTCCCTTGCCCGCGCTCGAGCTGGTGAACCTGGACAGGTCGTACGGCGACCTCCACGCCCTGCGCGAGATGAGCCTGACCGTGGAGTCCGGCGAGATCTTCGGCTTCGTCGGATCGAACGGCGCCGGAAGGACCACGGCGATGCGGGTCGCGGTGGGGGTGCTTGCCGCGGATGCCGGCAACGTCCGGTGGGCAGGGCGGCCGGTCGACCTCACGGTAGCCGCCGGATCGGCTACCTGCCCGAGGAGCGCGGCCTCTACCCGCGCATGCTACGGGTCCGAGCCGATGCGGTTGTCCCAGTGCTGTTCTCCTCGCACCAGCTCGACCTCGTCGAGCGGCTCGGTGACCGTGTCGGCATCATCAAGGTGGGCTCGATGGTCGCCATCGCCTCGATCGACGAGCTGCGAAACCGCGGTGGGCTGCGGTGGCGGCTCCAGGGCCCTCCGGCGGCCGCGGGTTGGCCAGGGAAAGTGCCCGGAGCGCGCGTCGTCCGCACCGAGAGGCCACTGACCGCCGTCGAGCTGGACCGACAGGGCCGGGCGGACGACTCGGGCCAGGAGCCGCTGCAGGCAGCGCTGACTGTGGGCCCGGTCCATGCGTTCGCTCCGTGCCGCCCGCGCCTGGTCGAGCTGCACAGGCACGCGGTCAGCGACTCCACTGATCCACCGACCGGCAGCCAAGCCGGCGAAGGGACCCGGCCCTGAGCGCGCTCGAGACGATCCGCCTCGTCGCGGGGCGAGATCACCACCCGCATCCGGTCCAAGGCCTTCGTGTGGACCACGGGCCTGCTCGTCGTGGCGACCGTCGCCGGCGGCGTCATCATGGACCTCGCCCTCGGCTCGTCCTCGGCCGCGAGCGTCGCGGTGACTCCGCATACCGAGCCGCTGGGCGAAACCCTGCAGGACGTCGCGCGAGCGAACCACGACGCCGCCAGGATCATCCAGGTGGACAACGATGCCGCCGCGCAGGCCGCGGCGGCGGGGCGGGGATGCCGACGCCGCCCTGACCGGGGGGCCGACGCACTTCACCGCCGTGGTGCGATCCCAGCCCGACCCCAACCAGTACGCGATGCTGACGGTGCTGCGTCAGCAGGCCGCGCTCAGTGCCGCCGTCACCGACCTCGGATGTGACCCGGCGGATGTGACCCGGCGCAGGTGGCCGAGCAGCTGGCCTCTGCGACCGTGAAGATCCAGCGCTCGATCCGTCGCCGGAGCGCGACGGCGGGCAGATCGTGGCCGACATCCTGCTGTTCCTGGCCCTTCAGACGACTGCGCCGCTCGTCTCCCAGGGCGTCGTGGAGGGAAGTCCACTCGTCTCGTCGAGCTCTTGCTCAGCACCATCCGACCCTGGCAGCTCATGGCCGGAAAGGTGACGGGCATCGGGGTCATCGGTCTGCTCCAGGTCGTCGCCGTCCTCGGCGCCGCTGCCGGCAAATCGCTGGCGCTGGGGCTGCTCGACAGCAGGAGCCTCGACCTGGGCGCCACGATCGCCTGGACGCTGGTGTGGTTCGTGGTCGGCTTCATCGCGTACTCGCTGGCTCTGGCCACCCTGGCCTCGATGGTCTCCCGGCAGGAGGACGTCGCCTCAATCACCGCTCCGGTGCTCGTCCTCATGGACATCCCCTGCCTGATCGGGATCAGTATCGCCCGAAGAACACGGTCGTCGTGGTGCTCTGCTACATCCCCTTCGCCGCACCCATGTCAGGCCGATGCCGATGCCGATTCGGATCGCGCTCGGAGCCGTGGAGAACTGGGAGATCATCGTGTCTCTCGCGCTCTCCTCGGCCGCAGTCGTGGCCCGCAGGAGTACATCCGCGCAAGCGCACTATAGCGGCGCCTCAGCGTCAGCGTGTGGTGCGCACCACAGCCGGCCTCACGATTCCTCCGTTGCGCAGCAGCCCTGAGCCAGGCGGTCACACCAGGGCTCGATGGCGGCGTCGCAGACCCGTCGAGCCTCCAGCTCATCACGTTGCACGTGCATCTCATCGGCGAGTGTTCACCCAGCGCAGGATCGTCAGGCGAGCGGCGCGTCGGTGAGTGCCTTGGCAGATCGGCTGCGCCTGCTCCGAGAAATCACGAAGCTGCCAAGCCAGAAACCGCCAGCAGCGCGTCGCAGCCCTGCTGCGTTCCCTACCGCCTGACTGACCAGCCCTCAGACGTCCCCGAGTTCACCCGCTGTACCAACCCCGTGCGACGACCCGTGCGAGGGTTGGTCAGGCGATCAGGTCACGGCGGCGGCCCCGGCGCCCAGGCCGGAGTAGAACAGGGAGAACGTCAGGCCGTAGGCCAGGACCGCGATGACGGTGGTGCGCACGAGCCTCTGCGTCGGGTGGACCATCCGGGCAAGCAGCACAGCGAGTACGGGACTGATGACGGCAGCCACCACTGCTGTGGCCCAGGGGTGGTCGTCGCCCACACGGTGCACGTACCGGCCGATGAAGCGTCGCTTCGAGGCGGAGTCGACCGCGTCGTCGATCCGTGCTTGGACACCGGGGTCCATGTCGCGGCTGGCCAGCACCGCGGAACCGACCAGCACTGCGATGAGCGCGGTGAACACCACGATCCCGAGGACGACTCCGCCTTGCCCACCGACCAGAGCGGCCGTGGCGGCGAGGATGGGCCCTGCCACGAAGTCATCCACGAAGGTGATGGCCAAGGCGACCCCGGGCCACGCTACCCGCGCCGCCTTCATGTTCGCGGTCCATCGTTCGGGCTTGCCAGGTCGGTGAGCCGGGCGTGGATGCGCGCCCGAAGCGCCGGGTCCGGCGGTGCAAGGCCGAACAGGTCAGCAGCCCACAGCCCGTCAGCGGCCAACCGCACCACGTGAGCATCGACCCCGAGCAGCCCGTCGCCGTCCAGACGCTCGACCCACTTCTGGTAGCGGTCCTGGATCGGGTCGAGCAGGGAGGGGTCATACCCGACCGCGGCGAGTAACGCCACGACAGCCAGCTGTTCCGACTCGTCCTGAGCTGGCGCGGCGCTGGCCGTCACGTAGGCCCGCGTCCAAGCGCCAGGGGCGATCGGGTCTGCGTCGTGCGCGGCGGCCTGGTCGGCGTCGAAGCCGGTTGCCAGCTCCTCGACGAGCGCAGCCACCAGTGCCTCTTTGGTGGGGAAGTGGTATAGCACCCCACCTTTGCTGACCCCAGTGGCTGCGCCGACGGCGTCCAGGGTCAGGGCCGAGTAGCCACGCTCGGCCACCACCGTCGCGGCGGCGCTCAGCAGGGACTTCCTCTTCGAAGGGCGCGGGCTCATGCCGATAACTGTACCGTCCAGACGGTTTATCAACAAGCAAGTCACGTCGGGGGTGCGTCCTCACGGCTGGAGACACCGGGGCTGCCGCGAAGGCGGGGTGCGGGTCTGACGTCGGATGGTTCGAGTGCCTGGTCGCGGTGGCGGCGGGCGTGGCGTCGGCCTCCTATTGGGTCGCCGCGTGAGGTGGTCCCATGTCCACTTCGACGACGCTGCTTCTTTCCAGCCGGCATCGATGCCGACCGCCCAGCTGGCGGCGGTCTCGTTCCTGGCCCGCTTCTCCGGGCGGACCCGCCACCTGTACGCGTTCCAGCTGCGGGAGTGGTTCGCCTGGTGCGAGCGCAACGGGCTCGACCCCCCGATGAACGTCCAACGGGCCCACGTCGAACTGCACATCCGCAGCCTGGGCGAGCGCAGTCTGATGGACTCCTGGGTGGTGTCGCTGTGCAGTGTCCGCGGCTTCTTCCGGTTCACGCACATCGACGGTCTCATCCCGGCCGACCCGGCTCGCTGCGGGCGACGGCCATCACGAGCTCGTACGCGTCGTCGTCCGGGGCCTCGAGCCTGACGTCGTTCAGCCCGTAGAGCGCGACCTGCGGCCGATGGGCGGCAGCGTCAAGCAGCCGATGTCCCGGACCGGCCCGACACCGAGACCACCGGCCAGGGAGAGCAGGTCCTCGAGCGAGACGTAGACGTCATCTTCCCAGGCGCTCGAGCACATCGGCGTATCGAGCCCGAGCCGCCATGGAGAGCTCGCGCACCGTTGCCTCCTGCTTGCTGATGCCCTGGGCCTCGGCGAGCAGGGCAAGAGCCTGCTCGTCCTCATCGGTCAGTCGCAGCGTCATGGCCGTGCGGCGATGATCCCGAACTGGTATCAGCGCTCCAGCGCGCTTCTTCGCCGCGTGTGCTCACGGCTTGAGTCGGACATTGCCGGCGCCCCTTCCCGAGGCGCGTTTCATCCCGACGAGCACGACCGCTGCCCCCAGCGACCAGGCAACAGCGGTGAGGATCCCGAGGCGGGTGCCGTCGGCGCCCTGGAAGAGCTGGCTGGCGTAGTTCCCCCCGACCGCATTGTTGGTTGCATGCATGATCATCGCCACCAGGACGCTTTCGCGAGCGGTGTGGAACACGGAGGCGATCACCACGCTCGCCGCCACGATGACCGGCACGTCCGTCCACAGGATCTGACCGACCAGGAAGAGCGGTGCGTGCCAGATGGCCCACAGCACGCCAAGGACCAGTGGGCCGGCCATCGGGCCGAGGCGCTTCTCCAACCGCGGTAGTGCGAAGCCTCGAAACCCGGGCTCCTCCCAGGCGCCACCGATCCCGGGGATCAGGAGCACGAAGAGCGCGGTGACCGGGATGGACGTCCAGGTGGCGAGGTCACAGGCTGACGGGTCGGCCGCCCCCAAGGCAAGGTTGGCGAGGATGGCGCCGCCGCTGAACATCAGCGGCAGCCCGATCGCGAGAAGGTAGGCACGCCGCGGGACCCGCCAGGTGACCATCGAGCGCAGCAGCGCCTGCACCCCCGCTCGTCCACCGGTTGCGCCGAGCACGATCAGGGCGGCCAGGAAGGGGCCGAAGCCGGCGATCGGCACTGGGGAGGCGTCCCTGGAGTACAGCAGCGCCGGCCACCACGACAGCAGACACGAGAGCAGGAAGAAGCTGCTGAGCGGTCGACGTCTCACCACCTCGAGCACTCGACCACTGGGCCGGGTGCTGTCAGGGCCAGCAACGCCGCCCGCCAGGGTCGTCTGGGGGGACTGTGCGATGGGGGTCATGGTGCCTCCTGAGAACCGGCCACCGGAGCTCGGCGCCACGACAACCACCCTGGCCCGCTGACCAGCCCACGCGCGTCGGTCCGCGGGCTCGACCTGCAGGGCAGGCATCCTCCTCCAGACCCGGGTCCTGGGCTGGATGCGTCCGCGGTGCACTCGGCCGTACTGTCGAGCCAGGCGGGCACGTCCGGTGAGCGCCGAGAAGGGCGGGCCGTGATGGCTGGAACCGTGCCACCTGGACCTTCGGGCCTCGGCGCAGTCCGCGGGGCTTCGCGCTCGACCAGGGTCTTCGACGTGCTGCTCGCCCTCGGCTGCACTGTGGTCGCCGTCGCCCTACACCGGTCGCAGGTCGACGGGGTCGAGACCAACCGGACGTCGGATCTGGTGTCCACCGTGCTCACGGTCATCGCGGTCGCGCCCCTCGCCATCCGCCGAACCAGGCCGCTTGCGTCCCTGTTGGCCTGCGCCGCAGGGCTGGTGGGGCTGATGGCCGGGGGGTACGTCGTGGCGGTGGCTCCGGTCGGAGTGCTCATCGCGTTCTACTCGGTCGCGGCCTGGGGAACCGTTCGTGCCACCCGCCACGCCGTAGGTGCGGTCGCCGCCCTTCTTGCGGCGACCGCCGTGATGCGTCCGGTCGACCTCAGCCTCCAGGGAATCGCGGTCAACGGCGTCCTGCTGGTGGTGGGTTGGGTGCTCGGAACTGGGGTACGGGAGCGCAAGGCCCTGCACGATGCTCAGGTGGCTGCGGCCCGCAGAGAGCTGGACCTGGAGCGGGAGCGGGCCGATCGAGCTGCGGTCGAGGAGCGGCTGCGGATCAGCCGAGAGCTGCACGATGTGCTGGGGCATGCCATGAGCGTGATGGTGGTGCAAGCGGGCGTTGCTCAGCACCTCCTCGGGACGCGACCGGACGAGGCGGCCGAAGCACTGGCACGGATCACCGAGACGGGCCGAGGCTCCTTGGAGGAGCTGCGGCGGCTGCTGTCGGTCATCCGCGACGGCGACCAGTCGGCCCCTTCGAATCAGGAGCTGGTGGGGTTGGACGCCCTTCCGGCTCTGGCTGCCGATGTGACGGCTGCTGGGCTGGCTGTGCGTCTGAGCTGCGATGTCGAGCGCGGTATCCCGGCCGGTGTCCAGCTTGCGGCGTACCGGATCGTCCAGGAAGCCCTGACCAACACCTTGCGTCACGCGGGCCCGGCGACGGCGACGGTCACGGTGCGGCACTTGGCGAACGACCTGCAGATCGAGGTCGCCGACGACGGACGAGGCGCGGGGCAGCCGCACGGCGAACCCGGCCGAGGGGTGGACGGTATGCAGGAGCGGGTGGCTGTCTACGGCGGCACGCTCACCACGGGCTGCGGGCCCGACGGTGGTTACCGGGTGGACGCGCGGATCCCCTTGGACGGGCGACCGGCCACCGCCGGGTCCGCCTGGGGCGCGGTGACGCCGTGATCCGCGTCGTCATCGCGGACGACCAGCAGCTGGTCAGGGGCGGGTTCTCCTTGATCCTGAACTCTGTTGCCGACATCGAGGTGATCGCGGAAGCCGGTGACGGGGTGGAGGCCCTCGCGGCGGTCCGTCGAGACCGCCCCGACGTGGTCCTGATGGACTTGCGGATGCCTCGCATGGATGGGGTCGAGGCGATCCGCCACCTGGCCGACGGAGCCGAGACGCGAGACCTGCCGGTGCTGGTCTTGACGACGTTCGACGACGACCACGATCTGCGCCGGGCGCTTCAGGCCGGAGCGCGGGGCTACCTGCTCAAGGACATCCGGCCCGACGACCTCATCGCGGCGGTTCGGGCCCTCGCCGGAGGTGATGAACTCCTGCTCGGGCGCTCGATCACCCGGCGGCTCGTCAACAGCTTCATCGACGACAGCAACCCCACCACTGGCCGCGGCGACCCAAGTCCGGCCACAACCTGGCCCACGCTGACGCCGCGTGAGCGCGACGTCCTCCTCGCTCTCGCTGACGGGCGCTCGAACCGCGAGATAGCCGGCGACCTCCATCTCGGCTACTCCACCGTCAAGACCCACGTCAGCCACCTGCTCACCAAGCTCAACGTGCGCGACCGCGCCCAGCTGGTCGCGCTGGTCCACCGCACGAAGAGCTCCACTGCCACCACGCCGATCAACCGCGACACCCGGCCGTGAACCTGGACCACCACCGGTTGGCGCGAAGCCGGCGCCCGGCTTCAGCGAACACCAGCGATACACACCGCGCGACGTAGAAGGACCTTCCAGCGACCGCCTCGACGGCGAGTGGAATGGTCTGAAACTTTGTCGGCTCGACGCTGGCGATTCGGCACCAGCGCTTCGCGACCCGCTGGTGTCGCGCACCACCCCGCCGTCTTCGGCTGCCGCGAAGAGTCGGGGCCTCCCCAGCGACCTCAGGTAGGTGACGAGTGCCGCAGTCGACACCTCCCCGCCGGCGCCGCTCGTCCGACGGCGGCAACCGGGTCAGGCGACGAGGACCTCGGGCGGCGGCGTCCGGCGCTCGCCTGGCCGCGAGCGGCCGAAGCGGGCCGGGTCGACAGCACTCACCCACGTGCAGAACCCGAGGGAGGCATGCTCCGTCGTCACCGTGCCTCGTAGTTCTACAGCCGGGTGGAACAGCTGCTGGGGCTCGGTCGGGGGCAGCGCGTAGACGCCCGCGACGGCGGAGGTGACCTCGACGCGTGCGGTGTCGTCGGTCAGCCCCGCGAAACCGGGCATCGACCCGAATGCCGCAGCGACCTCATCCGCAGACCGCGCCGTGACCGTGCCGATCTCCTCGACGTCGCGCCACATGAGGTACGCCGACCGGACCTCCCCGTCCGCGCGGAGGGACACCTGTGCCTTGGCGCCGGGCCCGACGAAGGCGACCTCCTTGCGGGAGAAACCCAGGCAGACGTCGGTGGAGACGACGAGGCGGCGCGGCTCCTGGTCAGGCGACCCGCTGACGCTGACCGTCGAGTCGACGACGTCGACGACGGTCAGGTCGGCTCCGTCGGGGCGGAACAGCGCGAGGTACTCCAGTGCCCGGTCGACCGCCTTGTCGCGGTCGAGGCCGGCGTCGCCGGCCCGCTGGAGCTCGTCCTCGTCCTCGTCGTCGACCTCCGCGATCCGGAACGACCGGCTCGCGGCGTAGACCTCGATGAGGTGGCGGTCGGTGCGGCCCACGTGCCAGAGACCGCCCTCCTCGATGACGGCTCCGGGCGCGAGCTGCCCCGCGAGCCGCTCGAGCTCGGCCGGCCGCCAGGGCCAGTAGGTGCCGCGCAGGACCGGGAAGGCATCGGGCAGGCGCAGGTCCGAGATGGTGACGGTGAGTGGCATGGCGTTCTCCTCGAAAGCAGCTGATCGGGTGTCGGTGGGCGCCGGGGCTCTGCCTCAGCAGGCGCCCCTGGCGTAGAAGAGGGTGGTCGGGCTCGTGGGGTCCGGGGCGATCGGACCCTGACCCCACCAGTGGTCGGTGTACGTGCTGCCGCCGGCGCCGTCCGCCCGCAGGTAGGCCCACTGGGTCCCCGAGCCCTCGGTGTCCTGGGCGGCTCGGATCCACGCCTCGCGGACCGTCCGGCCGGCGTTGAGGTACTGGGCGAAGATCCGGCCGCGGTGCGGCTCGTCCCCGGTCACCGTGTGGAAGCCGCAGAGGACGTGCAGGCCCTTGAAGACCGGCCAGCCCCACCGGCCGAAGACGCCCGACTCCTCCAGGACGAGGCAGGCGTCGAGGGCCGCGAACTCGAGGTCCCAGTCGCCGAGGACGACCTCGGTGTTCTTGGCGGCGGCATCGTCGATCCTGCGGCCGAAGTGGAAGGCGCCCTGACTGCCGTGCCCGGAGAAGAAGACCGCGTCGACGTTGTCCGCCCACGTCGTGTCCGTGCCGGAGGACGGGGTGCCGCTCCCGAGCTGCTCGAAGTCCTGGTCCCAGGCGAGGTCGTCGCCCCAGTTGAAACTCCGGACCCCGGACAGCGTGTTGTAGAAGCCTTCGGCCTGCGCCTGCGTGTTCGTCAGATCACCTGCGAGTCCGTTGTACTTCCTGACCCATTCGACGCCGAGTGTGCCCATGTCCGACTCCTTGCTCCACTGCTGACCCCTCGTGGGCCGTCACGGGAAGGAGCGTTCCTGCAGACCCCTGATACCCGCACAGCTGGTAACTATTCAGGGGGGTCTGCCGCGCGTCTCCGCTGATTGGCCGTGTGACGGGTGATGCTGAAGGGGTGTCTGGTGCGGCGTCGTATGAGGAGCTGGTCGCCGAGAATGCCGCGTTGAGGGCGTTGGTCGAGGAGTTGCGCGAGGCGAACCGCATGCTGACGGAACGGGTTTCGCAGTTGGAGGCCAGGCTTGGCAAGAACTCGCAGAACTCGTCGAAGCCGCCAAGCTCGGATGTGTTCACCAAGCCGCCGCCTCGGTCGCTGCGCAAGGGGTCGGGCCGCAAGCCTGGCAGCAGCCCGGTGGTCAGGGTTTCGGGCTGGAGCGGCGGGCCGAACCGGACGAGGTCGTGGTGCACCGGCCGGGCTCGTGCCGCTGCTGTGGCAGCGACCTGGATGGTGCGCCGGTGCTCGGTGTGCAGGTGCGCCAAGTGCTGGACCTGCCCCCGATCGAACTGGTCGCGATCGAGCACCGCGCCGAGCAGCGGGTGTGCTCGTGCGGGACGGTCACCACCGCAGCGTTCCCGCCGGAGGCGACCGGGCCGGTGTGCTACGGGCCCGGTGTCGCCGCGTTGGGGACCTACCTGCTGGCCCGCCAGCACCTTCTGGTTGAACGCGCGGCGGAGGCGATGGCCGACTGTTTCGGCGCGCCGGTCTCCACCGGGTGGTTGGCCGGGCTGCTGCCGACCGCGGCAGGCCGGCTCGACGGGTTCATCGCCGAGGTCCGCACCAGGCTGCGCGCCGCGCCGGTGGTGCACTTCGACGAGACCGGCGGCCAGGTCAGCGCGCGACTGCGCTGGGTCCACGTCGCCTGCACCGACCGGCTCACCAGCTACCACCTCGCTTCCGGGCGGGGCACCGACTCGATCGAGATCGGTGGCGTGCTGCCCGGCATCACCGGGGTCGCGGTCCACGACGGGTTCTTTCCCTACCGCCGCTACGACGCCACGCACGCGCTGTGCAATGCCCACCACCTGCGTGAGCTGGTCGCGGTCACGGACCGCGACCCCGCCCAGACCTGGGCCACCGACCTGATCGAGGTACTTCGGGCCGGCAACCGCGCCGCCCACCAGGCCCGAGCAGGCGGCCAACACGAGCTGGCTGCCGAAGACCTGGCGCAACTTCAGGTCCGCTACGCCGAGCTGATCGACGCCGGCTGGGCTGCCAACCCCCGCCCACCTCCAACCGGCAAACGCGGCGCCCCAAAACTCGGCCCCACCGGCAGCCTGCTGCGGCGCCTGGACCAACGACGCCAAGAAGT
>Ga0335397_10008541_pt1 | contig 12893 bp, 10 predicted proteins | sample MAT04_FD_205740 | JGI IMG/M metagenome (GOLD analysis project Ga0335397, IMG submission 205740) | Freshwater microbial communities from Lake Fryxell liftoff mats and glacier meltwater in Antarctica - MAT-04 (spades assembly) (version 2) ...
GCCGGGGGAGTGCGCGAACTGCGCACCGTGCGCGGCGACGCCGATGCAGAGATCTGGATGCAGGTCGACATGGGCGCTGCCGGCGACGGTCCAGAGCCGGGCCCTCTCACCCTCGGGTACGGGGCGCGACGCTCTGCGACCCGTGAGATCGGCAACCCGCATCTGGTCCTGCTCGTCGACGACCCCGCACGAGTCGATCTGGCCGTGGACGGCCCCGCACTGGAAGCTGAGTACCCCGGTGGGATCAACGTGCACTTCGTCGCCGTCACGGGACCCGATGAGCTGTCGCTGGCGGTGTGGGAACGCGGTGCCGGCATCACCGAGGCCTGCGGTTCAGGCGCGACGGTCGCCGCTGCGGTGGCCAACGAGTGGGGGCTGGTGGGCGAGCACGTGAGCGTGGTCATGCCCGGCGGCGGGGCGATCGTGGACATCACCGGGACGACTCTTCTGCTGACCGGACCCGCCGTGTTCGTTGCCGAGGTGGTGGTCCCGTGACCGACCCCATCGAGCCGGACGAGCAGATGACGGGCTACCGCGACGAGTTCGACGACTTCGTCGACGACACCCCACACGAGTTGCTCGACGGCATCGACCAGGAGTCCCACCGCGGCGCCTTCGGTGACTTCGGAGGCGAGAGCAGCGCGTTCATCGAACGCACCTTCCGTGAGCGGATCATCGCTGTCGGAGTGAGCTTCCCGCCCCACGACGACGAGGCACGTGATGCGTCGCTCGACGAGTTGGCCCTTCTGGTGGACACCGCCGGTGCGGACGTGGTCGGTCGTGTCGTTCAACGGCGTGACCATCCGGACCCGGCCACCTACGTCGGCAAGGGCAAGGTCGAGGAGATCCGCCAGCTCGCCGTCGCGACCGACTGCGACACCGTGGTGTTCGACGACGAACTGAGCCCTGCCCAGCAGTACAACCTGGAGAAGTTGCTCGGCCGGACGGCGATCGACCGCACTGCGCTGATCCTGGACATCTTCGCCCAGAACGCCCACAGCCAGGAGGGCAAGGCGCAGGTGCAGCTGGCGCTGTTCAAGTACCGCCTGCCCCGATTGCGTGGCAAGGGCGCCACGATGTCGCAGCAGGCCGGTGGTGTCGGCACCCGGCGTGGTCCGGGCGAGACCCAGCTCGAACTCGACCGTCGACGCATCACACGCCTGATCCACAAGCTCGAGGCCGACCTGGTCCAGATCGCCCGGCACCGCGACACCCAGCGCAAGTCGCGACGTCGTTCGACGCTGCGCCACGTCGTCATCGTCGGCTACACGAACGCCGGCAAGTCGACTCTGCTCAACCGGTTGACCGAGGCCGGAGTATTGGTCGAGGACCGTCTGTTCGCGACCCTCGATGCGACGACTCGGCGACTCCAGCTGCCCGGAGGCGAGGCGGTCCTGCTGACCGACACCGTCGGGTTCGTCAAGAAGTTGCCGCACCAGTTGGTCCAGGCGTTCGCCTCGACGCTCGACGTCGTCAACGACGGCGACCTGCTGGTGCACGTCGTGGACGGATCTGGTCCCGACCCGGAGGGGCAGATGCAGGCGGTTCGCCAGGTCGTCGCCGACATCGGCGGGCAGGCGGTTCCCGAACTCCTGGTGTTCAACAAGGCAGACCGCTCCGACGAGGCACGTCGCCTCGCAGATGCCCATCCCGGGTCGGTCGCGATCTCCGCGGTCACAGGTGACGGCGTCGAGGAACTGCTGTTGCGCATCGGCGATCGCCTGCGCTCTCTGGTTCCCGCGGTGCAGATGTTCGTGCCCTACCAACGCGGAGACGTGCTCGCTGCTCTCCACCGATCGGGTGAGGTCATGACCGAGACGGCTGAGGACGACGGAGTCAGGGTCTCGGTACGCCTCGAGGCCTCCGAGGTCGGGCGGTTCGACGAGTTCCTGAGCGACGCCCCGCTCAGCGCTGCACCCGTTGAGGCATCGACCGACGGTGCGGTGCCGACCGTCGCTGTCGACGGGTCGCCGCGCTGATGACCCCAGGGCCGCCGACCGGCGGATTCGTTCCACCGCCGTACCCGTACGACCGCCTCGCCCCGCTGCTCGCACTCGCCACGGAGGCACACGGGCAGGCGGTCGACCTCTCCATCGGCACGCCGTGCGACCCGCCGCCAGAGACAGTGGTCCGGGCACTCGCTGGTTCTGCTGCGGCGCGCAGCTACCCGCCCTCGATCGGCACGCCAGGGCTGCGCGCAGCCATCACCAGGTGGTTCGATCGGCGCCTGGGCGTCGAGGTGCCCGACGACCAACTCGGTGCATGTGTCGGGAGCAAGGAGTTCGTCGCAGGGTTGCCGCACTGGTTGCGACTGAGGGATCCGTCGAAGGACACCGTCCTGTACCCCGCGGTGAGCTACCCGTCCTACGAGATGGGCGCGCTGTTGGCCGGATGTCGGGCCCTCCCCGTTCCCGTGGACGAGAAATGGCGACTGGACCTCGACGCGATCGATCCGGCCGACGCAGCGCGGGCGTTGTGTCTCTGGAGCAACACCCCGGCCAACCCGACCGGCGGGTTGGACGACCTGGACGCCGTGGCCACCTGGGGCAGGTCCCACGGGGTGCCCGTGTTCTCCGACGAGTGCTACGTCGAGTTCACCTGGGACGGACCGCCGTCCCTCACCGGCCAGCCACCGGGTCGGTCGATCCTGTCCGCCGGTCTCGAGGGCGTGGTCGCGGTGCACTCGCTGTCCAAACGCTCGAACCTCGCCGGAGTGAGGGTCGGTTTCTACGCAGGTGACCCCGAGCTCGTGCACTACCTGCGCGAGGTCCGCAAACACGCCGGTCTCATGGTCCCCGGGCCCGCTCAGGTCGCCGCGATCGCGGCACTCGACGACGCATCCCACGTCGAGGTGCAACGCGAGCGCTACCACGGTCGGCTGGAGCGTGTCGCGGCAGTGATGGCCTCGCTCGGACTCGACGCCCCGCTGCCCGGTGGCGGCTTCTACCTGTGGGTGCCGGCGCCCGGTGGAGATGCCTGGGGCCTCGCCGAGCGACTCGCCGGTGATCTCGGGGTCATCGTCAGTCCGGGGGAGTTCTACGGCTCGGCGGCGCCGGGGTACGTCAGGGTCGCGGTCGTACAGCCCGACGATCAGATCGACCTGATCGAGCAGCGGTCGCGCTCTCTCTGAGTGGATCGCGAGGCGGCGGGATCCGCCGGTCCGGCTGGATCGCCCGACATACTGATCACACACGTGCCATCAGCGGGAGTCGAGTCTCGGCCCCGGAACAGGAGCCCTCATGGCAGACCGAACGAAGGCGCCCAAGGGCGCACTGATCACAGGACTCGTGCTGTTGCTGTTGTCGTTCGCCGGCTGCGGTGTGGGATGCGTCAGCTTCGTGGGATTCGCCGGCGAGTTCAGCGACGTGCTCTCAGGCAGCTCGACGGTCGCGGTCGGTGAGACCACCACTCTCGCTGCCAGCTCGAGCACCGGCATCGTCCTGGCCAGCGTGCCGGGTCTGACCTGTCAGGGTGAGGAGGAGAACGGCGGAACGGTGTTGTTCGACGATCCTCCCGCAGGAGCGTCCGGATCGGTGGACACCACCGATGGTGCCACTCTCGACTTCTCCTACTCATTCGAGACAGTGGCCGGACGCAACTACCTGATCCAGTGCGGAAGTAGTGAGTTGTCGGGCACCGGTCAGTACGCCGTCGCGTCCTTCCCGGGATTCGACAAGCTGGCCACCGGCGGCGGCGGGGTCGCAGCGGGCTTCCTGTTGTTCGTGTTGGGCCTGGTCGTCCTGATCGTCGGACTGGTGAAGCGTTCGAAGTGGAAGAAGAACAACGCCGCGATGGCTGGTGGTGGGTTCGCCGCACCGCAAGGAGCGGCTCCGCCCGCGCCGGGTGGAGGGTTCGCCCCGCCGCCCCCCGGTGGAGGGTTCACCCCGCCACCCGCTCCACAGGCGCCGCAGCCGCCACCTCCGGCCCCGCCCGCACCCCCCGCGCCGCCCGCACCCCTTGCGCCGCCTGCACCTCAGGCGCCGCCGCCCATGCCGACCCAGCCGCCGCCCCCGTCGATGCCTCCGCCGATGCCCGGCACTCCACCGCCGCCACCTCCGCCGCCGGGCGCTGGCTGAGAATCACGACCGATGCGTGACGACTGCCGGGTGGACCTCTGCCCGGCAGTTCCGCGTGTAGAAACAGGTTCGTGCCGACCACCCCCGACCCGATGATCTCCGACGCAGCGCACCTCTTGCAGCGCACCTCGGAGTTGGTGGCGATCCCGTCGGAGAGCTTCGCTGAAGGCCCGATCACTGATCTGATCGAACGGGAACTCCGACAGTCACCACACCTCGAGGTCACCAGGGTCGGGGACAACGTGGTTGCTCGCACAGACCTCGGCCGTGATGTGCGGGTCGTCCTCGCCGGGCACACCGACACGGTTCCGGTGAACGGCAACGGCACCCCCCACATCGATCTGGACGTGCTGTGGGGCTTGGGTTCGGCCGACATGAAGGGCGGTCTCGCCGTCATGCTCGAGCTCGCCCGTCGCCATGTCGAACCGGCAGTCGACGTGACCTACGTGTTCTACGCGCGGGAAGAGGTCGCCGCAGCGCACAGCGGTCTCGGCGAGCTGTTCCAGTTGCGACCCGATCTACTCCTGGGCGATGTCGCTCTTCTGGGCGAGCCGACCGATGGCGAGATCGAAGCTGGATGCCAGGGCACCATGCGGTTCCGGGTCGTGCTCGCTGGTCACCGGGCGCACACGGCGAGGGCGTGGATGGGGCGTAACGCGATCCACCGCCTCGGCGCGCTGCTGAGCGCTGTGGCCGACTACGAACCGCGCCAGCCCGTGATCCTCGGTTGTCAGTTCCACGAGGCACTCCAAGTGGTGCGCGTCGCCGGCGGAGTCTCCGGCAACGTCGTGCCCGACGAGGCCGAGATCGACCTTGCGCATCGCTTCGCCCCGGACCGATCACCTGCCCAGGCCGAGGCTCACGTGCGTGACGTGCTCGCCCCGCTCCTCGAGCCGGACGACCAGATCGAGTTGGTCGACATGTCGCCGGCGGCGTATCCGGCGGTCGACCACCCGTGCATCGCTGCTCTGATCGGACGCCACGGCCTGGGCGTGCGCGGCAAGCTCGGCTGGACCGACGTCGCCAGGTTCACCGAACGGGGTGTCCCGGCGGTGAACCTCGGACCCGGTGACTCGACCCTGGCGCACACGCCCGAAGAACACCTCCGCCGTGACAGCATCGGCCGCACCTACGTTGCCCTCGACGACCTGCTGGCCGTCGGTCCCTGACTGCGGTCCCTGACTGTCGGTCCCACGGCCCGCCTGACCGTGCCTGCCTGACCGTGCCTGCCTGACCGGGAATCGGCCCGTGTCCTGGTCGGCACGGCGAGCCTCTACGATCACCGCGCCGTCGTCCTGCCCCACGTGGTCCCGTGACCGCTGTTCCGGAGGTGTCCGTGAGTCCATCCCTGCGCCCGAGCACTGCTGAGGAGTTCGTCGAACTGGCGAACTCGCTGCGGGTGCGTGACGGATACACCGAGCCCCAGGCCTTCGGCATCGGCCTCGCCACGTTCGCCGAGTCCGACGGCGCGGTGCTGGACACCTGGTACGGCACCTACAACCTGTCCGAGAACCTCGGCGCTGCGGCCGTGATCGCCGACGTGGTGGGCCACGACGGCGGACCCGGGACCTACGAACTCGACGCGGAGGTGCTGGCCGAGATCCTGGCTCGCTGCGCCCCGATGCTCGACGACGGAGCCGACCACCCGAACCTGCGGGTGCTCGCTGGTCTGGCCGCCGCGACGCCCGCGCCGCCGGTCCTACCGATCCGCCGACAGGCGGTGGTGACCTTCATCGAGGCGCTGTCGGACGCACCTGTGGACGCGCACGACGTCTATCTGCGACTGCACCTGCTGTCGGGTCGGTGCATCCAGCCCCACGGCGCCAACCTGGACGGCCAGTTCGGGCTGTTGTCGAACGTCGTGTGGACCACTCTCGGCCCCTGTGATGTCGCGTCGTTCGACGCAGTTCGCGCCGACCTACGCGCCAGTGGCGTGCAGTTCACGGTGTTCGGCATCGACAAGTTCCCCCGGCTCGTGGACTACGTCGCTCCGACCGGGGTCCGGATCGCTGATGCCGACCGGGTGCGACTCGGTGCACACCTGGCCGAGGGGACGACGGTGATGCACGAGGGGTACGTGAACTTCAATGCAGGCACGCTCGGAGCTGCGATGGTCGAGGGCCGCATCTCGGCGGGGGTCGTGGTCGGAGCGAACTCCGACATCGGCGGCGGGGCATCGATCATGGGCACGCTCTCCGGCGGTGGCAAGGAGATCATCTCGATCGGGGAGGACTGCCTGCTCGGGGCGAACGCTGGTATCGGCATCTCGCTCGGCGACCGGTGTGTCGTCGAAGCCGGCCTGTACGTCACCAGCGGCACCATCGTCACCCTTCCTGACGGCGCGACAGCCAAGGCTCGCGACCTGAGCGGCAGTAGTGACCTGTTGTTCCGGCGCAACTCGACCACTGGTGCGGTCGAGGTCCTGCCTCGTTCCGGAGCGTGGAGCGAAGGCCTGAACGAGGCGTTGCACGCCAACTGAGCTGCTGCCCGTGCGGTCGGCACGGGCACCACACCCGGTGCCGGTCAGAGCTTGCGCAGGACCGTGACGACCTTGCCGTAGATCTGCACCTCGGAGGGCTCGAAGACCATCGGCTCCATCGTGGGATTGGACGGCTCCAGGACGACGTGGTCGCCACGTCGTCTGTACGTCTTGACAGTCGCCTCTTCACCGGGGATGCCTGCGATCACGACGTCGCCGTTGGAGACCTCTGGCTGCACCTTCGCGACGATGAAGTCACCGTCGAGGATGCCTGCGTCGATCATCGACTCACCACGGACCCGCAGCATGAACAGTTCGCCGTCGCCGGTGAAGTCGGCCGGCAACGGGACCATCTCTTCGACCTGTTCCTGGGCGAGTACGCCGACACCGGCGGCCACGTCGCCGACGAGGGGCACGTGCCGGGTGGGGCGACGCTCTGCCGTGGTGCCGCTCTCACTGTCAGCGGTGACCTCGATGGCTCGCGGCTTGGTGGGGTCTCGGCGCAGGTAGCCCAGGCGCTGCAGGGTGTGCAGGTGGCTGTGCACCGTGGACGGTGACGCCAGGCCGACCGCCTGGCCGATCTCTCGCACCGACGGGGGATAGCCACGGTCTCCGACGGTCTTCTCGATGTACACGAGGATCTCTTGTTGGCGTGGAGTGAGCTGGGTCGTGGTCATGCGGTGCTCCCGGTGCGACGAACAGGTGTTTGGACTGTACCACCGCGCGAGGTCGGAACGCGGAACATTCGTTCGATCGGAGTGTTGACATCGAACAACCGTTCGGGCAGGCTGACCCTCGAACGTTCGTTCGGTCGACACCGCCTCGAACGACGAATCCTCAGTCCGGACCTCACTGTCACACCTCATCGGGAGAATGCACCCCATGGCCGCAATCATCGACATCCACACCGGCGCACACCTCGACGATCTCGGCGAGTTCCCCGTCTCGGTCCAGCGCCCGCAGCGTGCACAGCTACGGGTCGTGCACGGCGGTCGGTCCGATGTGGCGCTTCAGCGCCGCCGTGTGTTCCTGGTGCGGCGCCTGCTGGCCATCCTCGCTCTCGCTGCCCTCGCCCTCGTCGCGGTGCGTGGGGCGTCGATGATCGTGCAGGCCTTCACGGTGTCCACCAGTGCCGAGGCGGTGTCGATCGATGCCTCCCTGCCCTATGTCGTCCAGCCGGGAGACACCTTGTGGGCCGTCGCCGAGGGCGTCGCGCCGACGAGTGACCCTCGTGAGGTCGTGGATCAGATCGTGCAGCTGAACTCGGGCGACGGCACCGTCATGAGCGCAGAGTCGGCTCTCCAGGTCGGGCAGCGTCTTGTGCTGCCGCGCGGTCTGGGCTGAGCGTCGGCGATGTCGGCGCACGGACCCGTGGGATGCGACCCATCCAGCCGCCGGGTAGCTTCTGGTCCATGCGATGCCCCGCCTGTGGAGCGCTCGAGGACCGTGTGGTCGATTCGCGCGCAGCGGACGACGGCACGTCGATCCGTCGTCGCCGCCAATGTGACGAGTGTTCTGCCCGGTTCACGACCTTCGAGCGACTCGAAGAGGTCGCCACGGTCGTGGTCAAGCGTGACGGGCGGCGGGTGCCGTTCGACCGGTGCAAGGTCGAGGACGGGGTGCGGTCCGCCTGCAAGGGTCGACCGGTCGACGAGTCGGCCATCGCTGCACTGTCGGGGCAGGTCGAGCTTCGACTGCCGGCCAACCGTGGAGAGGTCGAGGCGGCCCAGATCGGCGAACTCGTGCTCGATGAGCTCCGAGTGCTCGATCCGGTGGCCGCCGTACGCTTCGCCAGCGTCTACAAGTCCTTCGAGGATCCCGAGGATTTCGAGCGCGAGATCCAGTTGCTCAGCCAACCCGGCGGCGACGCAGCGCCCGCCGCATCAGCGCCGACCTGAGGATCGACCGCCTCTCGGCGGCCGCGCCGAGCCTGACAGCATCGAGCGCGACGCCATCGAGTGCGACGCCATCGAGTGCGACGCCACCGGCGGCGTCGACGGATCCGTCTCGGCGTCAGGGCCGGATCGTTCGGTAGGTCAGGAACAGACTTCCCTCGTCCTCCCACGCACGGTGCAGCTTCTGGGGCACAGCGTTCTCAGGTGCCCCGTGCACGATGCCCAGCTTCTCGCCCCCAGCCAACACGGGAGAGACGCTCAGGAAGAGCTCGTCGAGCAAGTGCGCCGCCTGCAACTGACCGAGCAGGCCGGGTCCGCCCTCGCAGAGCACCAGTCGCACACCATCCCCGTGCAGCGACGCCATCGCCAGTTCCAGATCGACGGTGTCCTTGCCGACCGCTCGCAGCTCAACACCATCAGGCACCTGCGAGGTGTCCGAGGACAGAGGGTGCAGCACGAGCGGGTCAGGACCGTCGCCGTGCAGGAACGGCTGATCCGCCGGGATCGACAGCGACTTGCTCACGACCACGAGTCGAGGTGCATCGGACAAGCCCGACGAGCGTCGGATCGGGAGCAGCTCCTCCGTCGTCGTCGGTCGCCGGTACCGCTCGGCGCGGCTCGTGCCTGCGGCAACCAGGACGACGTCGGCTGCGCCTCTCAGGGTGTGGAAGATCTCGCGGTCGGCGGCGCTGCTGAGCTCACCCGACAGTCCCGCCAACGCGTAGGCCCCGTCCACGCTGGTGACCATGTTCGCCATCACCCACGGCCGGCCGGCCGGCGGGACTCGGTCGCTGCGATCCAGCAACGTGGACATGTCCGGCGCCGCACCCGGCTGTGGCAACAGTTCTCGCACCGGACGACCCTACCGAGCGGCCTGGACCGGGGTTGTCCACAGGTTGTCCAAGGACTGTGGACGACGAGAGAGGGCGAGAGTGTTCCAAAGGGGATGAACCGTATGACCACATCGGGAGTCCGTGCGTCGCGTTCTGGCACGAGTGCAGGTTCGCGCGCCGCCTACCGGGGTGCCCTCCCCACTCGCTGTGGGAAACTTTTTCGTAATCCACATGGTTCTCCCCTTTTGTCCCACAGGCGGCAGTCTCTAGTGTGTCGCTGCGGGTCGTGGCGCGGGCGACCGGAATGGTGGCTGGCGATCGTCTGCTTCGGCAGGGGATCGTCTCCTGGGGGTCGGATGTCGGATCGTTCTTCGGAGCGGATCGGCAAGCCGGCTAGCCTTTGCCCGGTCGTTCGTGTCCGCCCCGTCCCGCGTCGGGATCCGTCGAGACCAGCCCGTTCCGGATCACTTCGCGGAAGGCGCCTGACATGACCTTGACTTCGGACCATTCCAGCACTGGCACGTCGCCGAGTTCGAACGACGGCTGCCTCCGTCGGTTCTTCACCGCCGATGGCCTGTCGCCGTACGTGCACGTCGACTGGCAGCTGCGAGATGCACGCCTCGTCGATCACCGCGACGGCTCCGTTGCCTTCGAGCAGCTGGGCGTCGAGTTCCCTGCCGACTGGTCGATGACCGCGACGAACATCGTGACCCAGAAGTACTTCCGGGGACGGCTCGGGACCGCCGAGCGGGAATCGTCGCTACGACAGGTCATCGACCGCGTCGTCGGAGCGATCGGTTGTTGGGGGAGCCGTGACGGCTACTTCGTCGACGAGGACGAGGCGGGGGCCTTCGCGGACGAGTTGCGCCACCTGCTCGTGAACCAGATGGTGTCGTTCAACTCGCCGGTGTGGTTCAACATCGGTGTCCCGGGTGTCGCCCAGCAGGCATCGGCCTGCTTCATCCTCGACGTCGAGGACGACCTCCGCTCCATCCTCAACTGGTACTCCGAGGAGGGCATCATCTTCAAGGGTGGCTCCGGTGCGGGTGCGAACCTGTCCAAGATCCGCTCCTCGAAGGAACATCTGGCCACCGGCGGCACCGCCTCCGGGCCCGTCAGCTTCATGCGTGGCGCCGACTCCTCGGCGGGAACCATCAAGAGCGGAGGCACCACCCGTCGCGCCGCAAAGATGGTGATCCTCGACGTCGACCATCCCGACGTGGAGGAGTTCATCTGGTGCAAGGCCCGTGAGGAGCGCAAGGCCCGAGTGCTGCGTGACGCCGGCTTCGACATGGACCTCGACGGCGCCGACTCCATCTCCCTGCAGTACCAGAACGCCAACAACTCCGTGCGCCTGAGCGACGAGTTCATGCAGTCCGTGGTCGACGGTGGCGACTGGGAACTCCTGGCCCGATCCACTGGAGATGTCGTCGCGCAGGTGTCGGCACGTGACCTGATGCGCCAGATCGCCCAGGCCTCCTGGGAGTGCGCCGATCCGGGCGTGCAGTTCGGCTCCACGATCAACCGCTGGAACACCACTCCGCATGCCGGAGAGATCACCGCGAGCAACCCGTGTTCGGAGCATCTCCGCCTTGCGAACAGCGCATGCAACCTGGCATCGCTGAATCTGCTGCGGTTCCTCGGCACCGACGGTCAGTTCGACGTCGCCGCATTCGAGCACGCAGTGCGTGTCGTGGTCACGGCGCAGGACATCCTCGTCGGAGCGTCGGACTACCCGACCGAGAAGATCGCGCAGATGACCGCCCAGAGCCGCGACATCGGAATGGGCTACACCAACCTCGGCGCCAGCCTGATGGCGCTCGGATACGCCTACGACTCCGACGAAGGCCGTGCCTGGGCAGGTGCCATCACAGCACTGTTGACCGGAGCCGCTGCGGTCCGCTCCACCGAGCTGTCCGCTCGACTCGGGCCAGCACCGCTGTTCCACGACGACCGTGACGCCTGGACGAACGTGTACCGGATGCACCGCGACGCCGCCGCGCAGATCGCCCCGATCGAGGTGCAGCCCTCGCTCAACGAGCACGTGCACGATCTCTGGGCCGATGCCCTCGATCGCATCCAGGCTGTCGGTGCACGCAACGCCGAGTTGAGTGTCGCCGCGCCGACCGGAACCATCAGCTTCATGATGGATGCCGACACCACGGGTATCGAGCCGGATCTCGGCCTGATCAAGATGAAGAAGCTCGTCGGCGGCGGCACTCTGCAGATCGTCAACCAGACCGTTCCGCGTGCGCTCGCTCGTCTCGGTTACGACGGCGACCAGATCGACGACATCGTGGCGCACATCGCCGAGGAGCACTCCGCACTCGGTGCACCGCACCTGGATCCCGCACACCTGTCCGTCTTCGCCTGTGCAATGGGCGACAACGTCATCTCCTACACAGGACACCTCCGGATGATGGCGGCCATCCAACCCTTCTTCTCGGGAGCGATGTCCAAGACGGTCAACGTCGGCGAGGACACCACGGTCGACCAGGTCGAGCAACTGCTCATCGACGCGTGGCGCATGGGTCTCAAGTGCGTGGCGCTCTACCGGGACAACTGCAAGGTCGCCCAGCCGCTCAGCACCGGCAAACCAGCGGTCAGTGCCGCTGTTGCGGCGTCAGGAGCGACCGCGCCGGACAAGATCGCAGAGATCGTCCGGGCGGTGGCCCGCCCGACGAGGGAGCGACTGCCTCGCACCCGCAGCTCGCGCACCTTCGAGTTCCGAGTGGCCGATTGCAAGGGGTTCGTCACGGTCGGCGAGTACGAGGACGGCCGTCCCGGCGAGCTGTTCATCCGCGTGTCCAAGCAGGGTTCGACCATGGCGGGGATCATGGACGCCTTCGCCATCTCGGTGAGTCACGGCCTGCAGTACGGGGTTCCGCTGCGGGCGTTCGTGCATGCGTTCGTCGGCATGCGATTCGAGCCGTCGGGCATCACCGACGATCCCGAGGTCCGTATTGCGAACAGCCTGATCGACTACCTGTTCCGCCGCCTCGCTCTCGAGTACCTGCCGTACGAGGAACGCCTCGATCTGGGCATCCTCGGAACCTCGGAACGTCTGCAGCAGACGCTGCCGGGCGTCGAGGAGCAGGTCACCGAGAACGTGCAGGGCTCCGACCTGCCTGCCCACCCGCGCCCGGCCGCCGTCACGGCCGAGACGGCGTCCCCCGTGGACGAGGAGGCACCGCTCGGAGTCGCTGCGGATGCCCCGATGTGCATGCAGTGCGGCATTCAGATGACACGCGCGGGGTCGTGTTACGTCTGCTCCGAGTGCGGAACCACGAGCGGCTGCTCCTGACGTGACCTCGCGGTCGGCGTCACGCCGACGTCGCGGCAACGGACACCATCGATCGAGCGGTTCGAGTGGGGCATCTGGCGTTGTCCCACGACCACGGATGCCCCACTTCTCGCGGCCCCGGTGTGGTTCGAGCGAACTCTCACCGCCAGTGCCCGGAGTCGCCCGGACGAGCTGTGGACCTGAAGTGAACCCTTGCCAGGTGGGTCGATTGCCCCATGCGGCGTGATCCCGCAGAGCTGCCGGCCGGTCCGCCCCGTCTGGTCGGAGACGGTCCGCTGGCTGGCTGCGTTCGTCATCGACCAGACC